>ERZ780226.1237-NODE-1237-length-20421-cov-13.356084_pt1 | contig 20421 bp, 19 predicted proteins | sample MGYA00511165_ERZ780226 | MGnify/ENA primary metagenome ERZ780226 (study PRJEB29588, sample SAMEA2152373) | human gut metagenome | biome: human gut; feature: human-associated habitat; material: faeces | place: Denmark | collected 2008/2010 ...
TCAGGTACTTGGGCGGGGAGCTGCTGCGGTCTTTCTTCACCGCATAATCCACACCGTATTTCCGGGCGATCTTCTCAAACTCCTTGATGGAGGGATCGGTGATCTCGATATTGGAAACGCCCTGGTTCTGACCAATGAGCTGCTTGACCGTCTGCTTACCCTGGGGCTTCACAGGCGCGTCCCGGCTTCTCTGCTTATTCAGCTTCTTTTCCTTGCGATGGGCAAGGTATTTACAAATGGCGGCCTTAAACAGCCGCCCGGTGAACTTTGTGCCGTTGACTACCAGCGTCAAAGTCCTGTTTTCCACTTCTTCCTGCATGGGATAACGCCTCCTTTCCACGAATTTTGCAGGGATGGTTCAAAAACTAAGGCGGGACCACCAGCCGCCGCAAAAGATACCGGGTAATCATATCATCAGCAGGATACTGTCCCGCAGCTGGGCAAAATGCAGCTTGCCCTGGGGCGTTACCAGCGTATAGGAGCCGGTATGCCCGTGGTTGCAGTAGTCCTTGACGGTGAACAGGCCGTCGTTGGCGGGCTTTGCATAAGGCAGTACATTCCCCGATGGGGCGCGGTACACAAACCGCTGTTCCAGCAGGAAACGGACAAACCGACGCTCCGGCACAACCAGTTCCTTGGCGGTGGTACGGAGATTGGTGCTGTGCTTGAGGTCGATAAACAGGTCATAAAAGGCGGCCTTGCCCTCCAGCATGGCGTTTTCCTCACGAAGTGCCGCATTTTTCTCGCGCTCTGCCAGCAGGTCGGAGCAGAGCTTCATCATGGCTTCCGGGGAAGTGGCAACTTCCCACAGCTTTTCTCTGGTGATGTATGCCCCATGCTTGCGGATAGAGGGCAGCACTTCATCAAACACCCAGCGTTCAAATCGTTCCGCAGAGGGCAGCTTGCTGTGAACGATCAGGCGGTACACATCGCCTTCTGGGATAAAAAGCATTTCCACCATCTGTACTGCGGGGGTTCCATCGGCCTTTTTTCCTGTCTGGACCCCTATGGAACGTTTTGTTCCACCCCTTGTATGGTCGCGGACAGCCTTTCGGGGATTGGTATATCCCAGCGCAGCAGCTATATCTGTACCGCAAAACAATACCTTGTCGTCCTGCTCAAAAGTGCGGATACTGCCAAACTCCGGGTTTTTGAAAATTTCCATTTGGTTCATAGCGTAACCTCCTGTAAAAGTCGTTGTTGTGGGATGAAAAAAGACGGCCTTACCAGCCGCCTGCGTTCATATCGTGATTGACCTGTGAAGTGTAGTGGTTGCTGATGGTGGTGGGAGCGTTAAACAGCACCGTCAGCAGGTACTGCTTCATGTTGCGGACTTCGGTGGTGTTTTTCTGTAAGCTGTCCATGACAAACCGGATATGTTCGCTGTCCAGCTTCAAAAACCGGGAGCGCACCACCTCATGGGGGAAGTCGCTGCCAGCAATCCGGGTGGTTTTCCGTTTGGCGCAGACGGTCTCCACCATCAGCTCCACAATCTCGTCCAGGTCCTCCCGATAGGTGGCAAACTCCCTGCACAGGTAGTCATACTCGATGTTCTCTAAAATCAAATCCCGATAATTTTCTATCTCGGAGACAGACATCGCATCCCTTCCTTTCCGTTCCGGCGGTCTTGCCGCCGCTGTTTCCCGGAAGGGAATGGAATCGGTACTTGATCCATCCGTAATTGATTTTTGAGTATTTGATTTCTCTATATTTAATTCTGCGGGCTTTTCCGTATCCGGTTTCTCCATATCCGGGTTTCCCGTATCTGGTGAAGCCGTATCCGGCTGGGGCGTATCCGGGTTCTTCGGCTGTGGTTGCTCGTAGATAACATACTCGGTATCACTGATCCGACCCTGTTTGTCCCGCAGTTGATGACGGACAATGTACCCGGCAGCTTCCAGCTCCCGCAGCGCACCGCCAATAGCGTCCACGCCCTCTTTGCAGATGGCTGCAAGCCCTCTGGTGGTATAGTTCCAGTCCTCCGGTAAGGACAGCATCATGGAAAGCAGCCCCTTGGCTTTCAGGGACAGTTTCCCGTTGCGTAAATGGTGATTGCTCATCACGGTATAATCTCTGGTTCGTTCAATGCGAAATACGGCCATTGACCTCACTCCTTCCAAATTTCTCAGGGTATGAAAAAAACCACAATCCTGTAAAAAGAATTGTGGCAGTCAGCTGTTTTGTTCACTTTTTCTGTGCCGGTAGGGGCGCTTGGGAATGGGCGGTTTGTCCAACAGGTCATTTCCCTGAGAGAATGGCAGAGTTTGCAGAACACAGTCAATCTCGCCGGATTCCATATCATGCTGGGAATGGCAATCCTCCCGGATTGCTTCCCGGATTTCCTTTACAGTACACATTTCAATCCTTTCCTTTCGCAGTAATGATTTGTTTATGAGTGGCGGCGGCGCTTGTCCGGCTTAAAATCGAGGATATGTCCCTCAATCACACGGGCATACCGCTTGATTTTGATTTCCTGGCGCTGCTGGCTCAGGAGGGCGGCCTGATAGCCGTCCTCGGTCAAAAACAGCCGCATTTCATCACCGGGACTGCCGTAGGCACAGGAACGCAGGACAGAAAACTCAATCATCCGGCTGGTGTTGTCCTGAAAACGCTCCACGGCAAGAATGTTGTGTCCTTTCAGCTCACGGGCTGAAATATCTCTCATAGGCTGCTCCTTTCTCAGCGTTCATGTTGCTGTTGGCGTTTTTTCTGCCACTGTTCCAGCAGCTTGATAATGGTTTCCTGCATCCGCTGGGGTGTGTAGCTCTTGGGAAAATACTTCCGCAGGGTGTCCGAGGTGAATGTCACCTTGTCCAGATCGCTTTTCTTTTCCTCGCCCATAATGGCCCGCATCACATCAATGGATAAATGCCCCTCCTGACTGAATTTCTTGAGCCGTTGAGCTTGGGAGAGAGAGGGGGTAGCTTGTTCGCTGTCCATCGCGTCCAAAAGCTGGATCTGTTCCTCTTTTTTCAGGAACGACAGCTCATAGGCTGGATTAAAGGCGATTTTCTTTTCATCCACCATATCCAGCAGTTCGGGAATTAGCTCGGTGAGGCGAATATAGCGGGAAATCTGGTTACGGCTTTGGCCGACCTGTTCTGCCAAAATTTCTCTGGATTCCTTTCCATCGAAATTCCGCCCAAGTTGGGCGGAATTTTTAGAAGGTCTCCCAGCCTGCCGTTTCATAGCCTCCAGCTTCATCTTGTAGGCAAAGGCCCTTTCGCTGGGGAGCAGGCTTTCACGCTGCAAGTTGCTGTCCACCATAATGATGGTGGCAGCGTCATCGTCCAAATCCCGGACAATGACCGGCATGGTTTCTTTCTCAGCCAGTTCACTGGCCCTGTGCCGCCTGTGTCCGGCTACTAATTCATAGCCGCCCTCCGGGTCAGGTCTTGCAATCGCCGGAACCAGCACACCATACTGCCGAACACTGTCGGCGGTCTCCATCATGGCTTCATCATCCTTGACTTTGAACGGATGGTTCTTAAAAGGGTGCAGCTCAGACAAGGGAATTTCCAGCACCCGTTCCCGCTGTGCGTCGGCACGGCTTTCCTCGGTGGAAAACAGGTCATCTACCGATGCCAGCTCTACTTTTTTCGCGCTGCTTTTCAAGTTTTGTCACCTCCTGCGTCAGATTTTTGTAGCTTTCAGCCACCTTGCCGCCGGGGTCATGGGCAAAAATGCTCTTGCCCTCGGCGCTGATTTCCTTTGCCCTAACAGAATGGGGAATCTCGGTGGCGAACACCTTGATTTTGCTGCCGTAGGTTTCCCGCAGCAGGGCGGCGATCTCCTTGGCAAAGTTGGTGCGGTTATCCACCATCGTCAGCAGGATACCGTCAATCTGTAGCTTTGGATTGATCTGCCGCTTCACCTTATTTACTGTTTGGAGCAGCTGTTCCAGGCCCTTGGCGGGCAAATACTCCGCCTGAACGGGGATTATGACCCTGTTGGCGGCTGCCAAGGCATTGACCGTGAGCATACCCAGGGAGGGCTGACAGTCAATCAGGATATGGGAATATTGTCCCTTGAGCGTGTCCAGATACTGCCGCAGGATGGTCTCTCGGCTCATGGCATTCACCAGAGAGACCTCCATACCGGAGAGCTGGATGTCAGCGGGCATCAGGTCAACACCCTCTGGGTGGTGCAGGATACTCTCTCCGGGGCGCAGCGCCTCGTCCATCAGGATACGGCCCATCGCGTCGGACAGGGTAAAGGGCAGCTTGTCCGGCTGGGGATGGCCCAGGCTGATGGTCAGGCTGCCTTGCGGGTCTCCGTCGATCAGCAACACTTTCTTTCCGGTCTGCGCCAGCCCGATCCCCAGGTTGGCACAGGTCGTTGTCTTGCCAACGCCGCCTTTCTGGTTGGCAATGGCGATAATTTGTGTGTTCACTTTGCAATCACCTCGTTTCTGGAATAAAAAAAGGGAGAATGTGACATAAATCAACATTCTCCCTGAGAAACGATCTGCGATTGTATTGCTGCTTGTCTTATTTGTGTTCAGCTTTTGGGGAGCCATCCCGCCGCAAACCCGCATGAATACTGGATTTCTGCTTGTTTGCCTTTCCCTTTCCCGAATAACCTCTGTTCAATGACATGTACGCAAAGGATTTTTCCCCAAAGGCTAAGCTGCATTTAAAACAGAGGAGAGAAGAAGGCTCTTATGTTGGCGGTCCTCCACCTTATGGATATATGGCAGAATGGAGCGGAAAACGGCGTAGATTGATACCGGATGAAAATACGGTGGATATTGTTAACTTTATATTTGAGAAATTTGTTGAAACGGAAAGCTATACTGCGGTTGCGGATGAACTGAACCACAGACAGATCAATCCCCCTTCTCTGTATAAGAAAACAAAAGAAGTTTACTATACACCCGAAGCAGGAACGTATAAAGGGTGGGATAAGAGCGCAGTGGAGAGAATCCTGAAAAGTGAAACCTATACAGGAACTCTGGTGCAGGAAAAAACCAGTATAACCGCAAGGGATGAGAAGAACCGTATCCATAAGCCAGAAGATGACTGGGTGATTACAAAGGATGCACATGAGCCATTGGTTGACAGGGAGTTATATCAGAAATCGGTGGAAATCAGAGAAAAAATGAAGGAATGTAAAGCTTCTTATAATCATCCAACGAAGGGATATCCGATTGGGGAAAACATTTTTGATGGTGTACTGTATTGTGGAGTATGCGGCAGAAAAATGACAAGAAGCAGCTATGTAAAGCACTATGCAGATGGGGAAAAAGCAAGGCTTGACGGATATTTCTGCTTAAACAGCGGACAGACGAAAATTAAAGTGTGCCCGGACTCTAACCGTATTTCAAAGAATGAGCTGGTGGATATATTGTTACCTCTTATCCGTATGGAATTTGCAGTTTTCCTGAACAAGCCAAAGCATTACATGGAGTATGGCAAAGAAAGAATTGCAGAGGCGGTTAAGAAGGCGGAAGCAAGACTAAGAGAAACAGAGGCAAAGCTGAGACGTTCTCAGGAGGAAGAAAGCTGTGTATATATGGATTACCGTGTTGGGAAAATTCCACAAAAAGAATATGTGGCATTCAAGATGAGCCAGGTAGACATACTGGAAGATCTGAGAAAACAGCAGGAAAGTCAGAAGCAGGAAATAAGAGCATTGGATAAACTCTCCGGAAAATATATGGCAGCTATTAAAGCTCTGTTAAAACTGAAAAGTGGCAAAGAGCTTACAAAGGATATGATAGAGGCGTTTATTTCAAAAATATATGTTTATCCAGGCAAACGTATAGAGGTTATATTTACCTTTACAGCAGACTGTATGGAAGGGGTGAAGTAGAATGAAGCGTTTGGCATTATATTTACGGTTATCCTTAGAGGACGAGGGAGAAAAGGACGAGAGTAATAGTATAAGCAATCAGAGAAAGCTGATATATGAGTACATACATCACGATTCCGAATTAAGCGGGTATGAGGCTGTGGAGTTTAGTGATGATGGCTTCTCCGGCGCTAATATGAATAGACCGGGGATGCAAAAGTTGTTAAAGGAGGTAAAGGCAAATAATATCATATGTATCATTGTGAAGGATATGTCTCGCTTTTCAAGAGATTATATTGAGATGGGTACGTATCTGAACCAGATATTCCCTTTTGTGGGCATTCGTTTTATCGCTATCAATGACCATTATGACAGCAGGGAACATCACGGAAATACCATAGAGATTGATACTGCATTTCAGACACTTTTATATGATCTTTACAGCAAGGATGTATCGGTTAAGGTAAAGGCTTCGATTGAAAATAAGTGTGCAAAGGGAGAATATGTTTTCGGACAGGTTCCCTTTGGATATGAAAAAAGCAAAGAAATAAAAAATGCTGTTATCGTGAATGAAAAAGAGGCAGAAATTGTGCGCTATATCTTTTCTCTTGCGGTGCAGGGGAAAACCAGCACACAGATAGCAAGACAGCTTTATGAGGAAAACGTACCTACCATTACTCAGATGCGTAATTCGGAAAAGAAATATACAGACGGTAAAGTCCATTCATGGAGTGTAACTGCTATTAGAAAAATATTGAATAACCGTTTTTATCTCGGAGAAATGGCATATGGAAAATCGGTCAGAAAGTCCGTAGGAAGTCAAAATGGTATTGCTGTACCGAAAGAAGATTGGAAAGTAATTCGGAATCACCACGAGGCACTCATTTCAGAAGAAATATATGAGCAGGTATCGTCATTCAAACCGAATTATTCTACAAAAAGAAACAGGGAGAAGCATCCGCTTACAGGAAAATTGTATTGCGGTGGATGCGGATATTCCATGGTTTATAAGCCACTACGCGAAAAGAGCCGTTACAGGCGGTTTGAGTGCCGAAAACATGCTCTGTTGCAAATCCCGGATTGTTGCACTTACATGAATGCTGATCTGCTTGAACAAGCCGTACTGATGATGCTGAATAAAGAGTTAATGCTTCGTGGAAATGCCATGAAACAGAATGAAAGCCTATCTTCATTTCAACGGGCAGGCATCCAGTCATTGAAAAAGAAACTGGAGGAATGCAGACAGGAACAAAAGCAGATTCGGGCAGAAAAGGATAATTTGTATGAACAGTATGCTTTGAAAGCAATCAGTAGTGAGGAGTATCAGAAACGTTCAAACGAGCTGACAGAGCGCTTATCTTCATTATCCGTAAAGGAATCTGATACAGCGGGAAAGCTTTCTGGATTGGAAAGCGAATACCAGAAAGCAGAGACTGATATGAAGCAGATTATCCGGTACTCGCATATTGAAGAATTGACGCAGGAAGTGGTTGATGCTTTTATTAGAAGAGTTTATGCTTATAAAGACAAAAGGATAGAGATTGAGTGGAATTTCAGTATGGATTGCGGAGTAAGTCAGGCAAAAGGAACTTAGCAATAACTATTCATCAATTTTTACAGGACTTAGCAACTATTTCACATTAACCCAACGAAGTTATGCAGGATTGCGAAATTTTTATTTGAAAAAATAAAAAAAGTTCGTAGCAATAACTTGACATCAACGGGGTATGGCAGGCTGTGTGTGGCAGACAGCCTGCCGCAGACAGGAACAACCGAATGAACGGTATTAGTTGCGCATTGGAAACAGTTCCGGAACCGGAAGGAAGGAAAACAGATGAAATAACATCAATAATCCCCCTGTTTTGTTACTATTGTATAGAAATGGATGGCCAATTTGTGTAAAAAGGCGCATTGAAAGCATAGTAGTAAAATGCTACTATGATTATGAACAATCGTTTGCGCATGAAAAACAGACTCTGGAAGACATAAAACAGACGGATTGCGCAGAGAATGGGGTGAATGAGATGAACAACAATTCCGGCAACGACAAGACGATGACGATCCATGATGTGGCAAGAGAACTGGGGGTATCTGCCAGCACCGTATCCAGGGCGATCTCAGGGAAAGGGCGTATCGGCGCGGCTACGAGGGACCGGATCCTTGCTTATATCGAAGAACACGGCTTTTATCCAAATGCGGCGGCACGGAGCCTGGCACAGTCCCGGACCAATAATATCGCGATCATCCTTCCGGAAGTGAATACTCTGGTGGATATGCCTTTCTTCCACACTTGTATGTATGGAGTGGAAGAGGTGGCACAGGCTAATGATTATGACATTATTGTGGTAACGACGAACGGAAACGATACCAAACCACTGGAGAGATTGATCAAAAACCGTAAAGTGGACGGAATGATCCTTACCAGGACTTATGAGAACGACAAATATGTGAAATTTCTGAAACAAAAGCAGATTCCCTTTGTGGCAGTTGGAAAATTCCCGGATGATGATGTGGTACAGGTAGACCATGATAATGTGGGAGCCTGTAAGGAACTGGTGACGGTTCTGTTTGCTAAGGGGATTCAGAACATTGCCTATCTGGGAAGCAATATGGATCAGATGGTAAACCGCTGCAGGTATCAGGGATATGAGGAAGCCTACCGCAAGGGAAAGCGGAAGCTGAACCAGGACCTGGTCTACACGGATCTAAGCAGCAGGGCTATGGTGGAAAAAGCGGTGGAAGAGCTGAAAAACAGCGGTGTGGAGTGCATTCTGTGCCAGGATGACTACATCTGTGATGAAGTGGTCAGAAAGCTTGCCCGCATGGGCGTGAGAATCCCGGACCAGATGAAGGTGGCATCCTGCCATTACAGCCGCATTCTGGAAAATTATCCTGTTACGATCACATCTTTGAAATTCAATATCACAGAGCTGGGCAGAAGATCCTGCCAGGTGCTGTTGGATATGATCCATGGCAAAACAGTACCGGACAAAACACTTTTGGACTATGAGATCATCCTGAAGGAGTCTACAAAAGGGTGAGTTGGAGTGTGAAAATCATAATTTGAAAAAACGTTTTCCTATATTTTACTCAAAAAAAACATAAAAAAAGCATTTTTTTCAAAAAATAGGATGCACTAAAAATCCAGTAAAATCAAGGGTTTCAAAAGGCAGTTGTGCAAAATGCACAATTTTTGACTGCAATATCAGTCATTATTATAAATTGACAACATAAGGAAATGTTGCTAAACTATTATCGTAGACAAGCGGTTGCGCAATACGCACAAACTTGCAAAACAAAACAGGAGGATAACAAAATGAAAAAGTTAGTCGCTTTAGCAATGTCACTGACTATGGCATTCTCTCTGGTAGCTTGTGGAAACTCTGATGCTTCCAACACCAGCACCAGCACAGATGCCGCTGCTACTACCGCAGCTTCTACCGAGGCTGCACAGACCGCTCCCGCTGAGAAGCAGGACGTTTCCCTGAGAATCTGGGGTGCTGAGGAAGATCAGACCATGTTACAGGGCATGATCGATTCCTTCAAGGAGCACTATGCAGATTATGCAAACTTCGATATCCAGCTTGGTACCGAGTCTGAGTCCACAGCTAAGGATACAGTTTTAGCCGATATTGAGGCTGCTGCTGATGTGTATTCTTTCGCATCTGATCAGCTGATCGACCTGGTAAATGCAGGTGCCCTGCAGTCTGTTGATGAGATGGATGCAGCTCTGGAAGCTTACGCAGGTAAGAGTGTAGCTGATGTTAAGAGTGCAAATGCTCCTGGTTCTGTAGACGCAGCAACCAAGGATGGCACACTGTATGCATTCCCTATGAGCGCTGATAACGGTTACTTCTTATATTACAATTCCGAGTTAGTAACTCCCGAAGATGCACAGACCTGGGATACCTTACTTGCAGCAGCTGAGAAGGCTGGCAAGAAGGTTGGTATGACTCTTGCTTCCGGTTGGTATAACGCTTCCTTCTTCTATGGTGCAGGCTTCACTACTGCACTGAATGATGACGGCAGCACTGCTATGGACTGGAACGGCACCAGCGCTGATGGCGTTACCGGTGTACAGGTAGTACAGTCTATGCTGGGTATTGCCGGCAACAGCGCATTCCTTCCGATCGCTGATGGTGATATTTCCAACCAGATCGCTTCCGGTGACCTGTGTGCAGTAATTTCCGGTACCTGGGATGCAGCTGCAGCTCAGACCGCTTTCGGTGATGGCTACGCAGCTACCAAGCTTCCTACCTACACCTGTGGTGACAAGCAGATTCAGCAGGGTTCCGTAGCAGGCTTCAAACTGGTAGGTGTTAACAAGTATTCTGCAAATGCAGGCTGGGCAACTCTGCTGGCTGACTGGATCACCAACGAAGACAACCAGGCAGTACGTTTCGCAGAGAGAGAGATCGGACCTTCCAATATCAACGTTGCAGGTTCCGAGGAAGTTTCTTCCAATATCGCTATTGCAGCTCTGTCTGAGCAGTCCGCTTATGGTGTAGTTCAGATCGTTGGCGGCAAGTACTGGGATCCTGCCAAGACTTTTGGTGAGAAGGTAGCTCAGGGTCAGCTGAAGGCTGATGATGAAGCAGGTATCCAGGCAGCCCTGGATGAGCTGGTAGAAGGTGTTTCCGTACCCGCTGAATAAGTTTGGAAAGATGATCTGTTCCGGTTCTGTTACAAATGAATGATGAAAACGTTCTGGTGCAGAACGAATACAGAGAATAGAAAGGCGTCCTGAAGCTATGAACAATAACACGTAGTGGAGGGATGCCTTTTTTACAGGAAACGTTTCCGGTAAGCGGGTTCGACTCCTGCCTGCCGGGTTAGGTAACTGGTCGGGTGAACGCGGGAAGGTGTTCGGAACAGTTACTAAAATTTATATTAATATGAAGAAAGGAGAGGGCAGAGAATGAAGAAGAAAAAGAGCGGAATCGGCGGATTCTTCAAGGAGTTCGGTGAAGCAGTCGTAAAAGGAGATCTGTTCGTAAAATTATCCCTGGTCTGGATGGGAGCAGGATATATCCGCAGAAAACAAATTATCAAAGGTATTTTAATGACTCTGCTCGAAGTGGCAGTCATTGTATTCACCTTTGGCTTTGCCACAGAGTATGTACGTGATTTTGGAACTTTGGGAACGGTTCAGCAGGAGACGGTTTTCAATATTGTAACCATGCAGAATGAGTTCAATGATTATGACAACTCATTTATGATCCTATTGTTCTCCGTAATCTCATTTGTGGTCTGGTTCACATTCCTGGTGATCTGGCTTAAGAATGAAGTGACTGTTTACCGGCTTCAGAAAAAAGCACAGGCAGGAGAACATATCAATACGTTTGTAGAAGACTTGCAGCAGTTCAAGAATGACAAATTCTATATCACACTGCTGGCACTTCCTGTCATGGGTGTTGTTATTTTCACGATCGTTCCTCTGCTGATCCTGATCGCTGTTGCGTTTACGAACTATGATCAGGGACATATGCCTCCCTCCGCATTGTTTACATGGGTGGGATTTACCAACTTCAAGAATCTGTTCTCCAGCGGTGGAATGACCATTACTTTCGGTTATGCCTTCCGTAGGATCTTGATCTGGACACTGGTATGGGCATTGTTTGCAACCGCTACCACTTACATCGGCGGTATTCTGTTGTCCCTGCTGATCAATAATAAGAGAACCAAACTGCCCAAGCTGTGGAGAACGCTGTTCATTGTAACGATCGCAGTTCCCCAGTTCGTCTCCTTACTTCTGGTACGTAACTTTTTCGCTAACAATGGCATCATGAACACGATCTGTGCCAATGCGGGAATTACCCAGTGGCTGAGAGATATCGGCGCGATCAGTACCAGTTATATTCCGTTTTTGTCCGCTCCCGGATGGGCACATGTCATGATCATCCTGATCAATATCTGGATCGGTGTTCCTTACCAGATGCTGATCGCTACCGGTGTGCTGATGAATATTCCTTCTGACCAGCTGGAGAGTGCGAAGATCGACGGCGCTACTCCGATGCAGAGCCTTATTCATATCACTATGCCGTATATGCTGTTCGTCACGGGTCCTTCTCTGGTAACGGATTTTGTCAAGAATATTAATAACTTCAACGTAATCTATCTGTTGACCCAGGGTGTATATACCACCACAAATCAGGCAATGGCGAACTCCCAGGCGAAGGAAGTGGATCTGCTGATCACCTGGCTGTTCAATCTGACACAGAGCTATTACAACTACAAGATGGCATCCACCATCGGTATTATCGTGTTTATCCTTTGTGCGGTATTTACCCTCATTGCCTTCAGCAGATTCCTGAAGGGTGACAGAGAGGAGGCGTTCCGTTAATGAAGAGATTTGTTAAAACATTATTGCATAACCTGTTACTGGCATTTTTGGCATTTGTCTGGCTGGTGCCTATCGTTTGGCTGGTGGTCACTTCCTTCAGCGCATATACCGGCATGAATACCAGCACCTTTTTCCCGAAGGAATGGAGTCTGGCGCAGTATAAGAATCTGCTTTTTTCAGCAGACAGTGTGGCACAGTTCCCGAACTGGTTCAGGAACACCTTCATCATTGCATGTGCGGTATGCGTGGTCTCCACCGCTTTTGTACTGATGGTGGCATATGCGACCTCCTGCATGCGTTTCCCGGCACGTAAGCCGCTGATGAACGCCGCAGTTATTGTGAATCTGTTCCCCGGTGTATTGTCCATGATCGCAGTATATTTCATTCTGAAGACTCTGAACCTGACCAATACGCACCTCGGACTGATCCTGGTATATTCTGCCGGTTCCGGTCTGGGTTACCTGATCGCAAAGGGCTTCTTCGATACGATCCCGAATTCCCTGCGCGAGGCCGCTTATCTGGATGGAGCCAGTGAGGCTACGATCTTCTGGAGGGTTGTTATCCCTATGAGCCGTCCCATTATTGTATATACAGTTATCAGCTCCTTCCTGTCCCCCTGGATGGATTTCGTATATGCAAAGCTGATGTTAAATGCCGGCATATCTTCTCAGTGGACTGTTGCCATCGGTCTGTACAATATGCTGGATAAGAGTCTGATCAATACTTACTTTGGTCAGTTCTGCGCAGGTGGTGTACTGGTGTCCATTCCCATCTCTGTATTGTTTGTCATCATGCAGAAGTTCTATGTGGAAGGTATTACCGGTGGTGCAGTGAAAGGTTAAACTGCTTCGGCAGTTTAACCTGGGAGAATCCATCGAATGGATTCTCCGGATAAATGTATGACATGGAGACAAAGAGTTAATTTATGGATAAATTTATCAAAGGTATGGATGTATCGAGTCTGCCGGAGGAGGCAGCTCTCGGTGCAAGGTTTTATGACGAAGGCAAGGAGGGCGATGCACTGGAGATCCTGAAAAAATACGGTGCCAACTCTCTGCGCATCCGTCTTTGGAATGATCCTTACAGTGAGGACGGCAAGCCTTACAGTGCCGGTACCAGCGATTTCACCAAGCTGGTGGCACTGGCTTCGGCCGGTAAAAAGCTGGGCTACAGCTATCTGCTGGATCTGCATTACAGTGATTTTTGGGCAGATCCCGGCAAACAGTTCCCTCCCAAGGAGTGGGCGTATGCCGGTGCGGATGCACTGGAGAAGCATGTGTATGACTACACCAAGGATGTGCTTTTGAAATTAAAGCGTCTCGACCTGCTTCCGGAGATGGTACAGGTGGGAAATGAGATCACCAATGGCCTGATGTGGCCCCATGGAAAATGGGACAAGGTTGACAATATTGCAAGATTCATCAGCGCGGGCATCCGTGCGGTGCGAGAGGTATCCCCGGATAGCAGAGTGATGCTTCATCTGGACTGTGGCGGTAACAATGCCCGCTGCAGAGAATGGTTTGATGCCTATGTACAGAGAGGAGAGGACTTCGATGTCATCGGACTGTCCTATTATCCCTTCTGGCACGGAACCATTGATGATCTGACCAATAATATGAATGATCTCTCACAGAGATATCAGAAGGATGTCATCGTAGCGGAGGTTTCTATGGGATTTACCATGGAAGACTATGCGGACAGAGAGAAGCTCGCACCAAAAGAGCGTAAGGGCATGGCGACCAAGCCCAACCTTGCGGAGGCGGTAGAGTATCCTATGACACCGGAAGGACAGGCTGCATTCATGCAGAAGGTCATGGAACGCATTGCGCAGGTTCCGGATGGCAGAGGAAAAGGCTTCTATTACTGGGAGCCGGCATGGATCCCGGTGCCCGGCTGTGGCTGGGCCAACGAGGAGTCCCTGAAGTATATTCAGGATCCCGGTCCCGGGGGAAACGAATGGGCCAATCAGGCACTGTTCGATTATGATGGAAATGCACTACCCGCATTGAAAGTGATCAGAGACTTTCAAAAGTAATATAAGTTGCCTAACGGCGAGATGGAGGAAAAGATGGATAAGTTTATTGTGAATATCATTCACCGTCCGGAGATGGTTCCCGAGTATGCGGAAAAAGTAACCGGACACGGCAAAGAAGAGGATCTGGGCAGAAAAGCACTGTTGACAGAGTCTCTGGATATTTTCAAGTTTCAGCAGGAAACTGCGCACAAGAATGGTTTGAAGACCACCATTCAGATGACCTATGCTTCCCTGTTCAATGACGAAGCGGTAGCACTGGCTAAGGCAGATCACGAGAAGTACGGCGATGAGATCGCACTGTCTCTGTTGGGACTGCCCTGCACAGAGTTCCGTGAAAAGTACAAGACCAAGGATTTCTGTATCTGGATGTTCTCCATGGAAGACAAAAAGTCTATCGTGGATGATGTGTTCGGCAAGTTCCATGAGAAGTTCGGATTCTATCCCGAATCCACCGGTTCTTACTATATGGATGCAGATCTGACCAATTATATTAAAGCAACCTATCCTACCGTAAAATGTGCGGTAGCAACCTGTTGGGAAGAAGGCCCCAAGGCATACCATACCTGCAACAACTCCTGGTATACCTTCATGGATGGCGGCCCCTGGGCACCCTGGATCCCTTCCAAGCAGAACACCCATGCACCAGCAGCCAATGAGGCAGAGGACAGCGGTATCGTAGCGATCCCCCATCTGTCCAGAGACCTGCTGGCATGCTATGACGGTAACGGCTCCAATTTCGGAACCCATCCCCAGAACGTACTGCGTGGTATGATCTATGACACCAAGACATGGGAGTATCCTTACCTGTACAACCTGATCGACCAGTATCGTTCCCTGGAGAAATACAACAACGGATACGCATACAACATGATGTTCGTAGGACCCGGCTGGCTGAACAAAATGGGTCGTTGGGAGCAGCCTTACGAACTGCTGAAGAAGAGCTATGAAGACGGTATGAAGTACTATGGCGACCTGAAAAAGGAAGGCAAGCTTACCGATATGACCATGGCTGAGTTCGCTGATTATTATCGTCAGAAGAAGACCTACACCGAGCCCGAGTGTGCTCTGTGGAGAGATATCCTGTATGGCTCCGATAAGCAGTTGTTCTGGTATTGTGATCCTTTCATGCGTGCCTGCGTAAATATGGATCAGGGCGGTGCTATCGTTGACCTGCGTCCTTATGCTGCAAAGCTGGAGTGGCCGGTAGGTATCGGTACCAAGCATGTGACCGATGCATCCTATCCTTTCCTGATCCAGGAGAAGTACCGTGCAGGTTACTTCACCCACTATGCAGGAGAAGGTACCGTAAGAAGTGCCAAGTTAAAACACAACGGTGAAGAAGTGGATCTGTGCCTGTGTCGTACCAAGGCTCATTTCTCGCAGGAAGGCAGCACCAGAATCCTGACACTGGATCCCGTAGACATCGAATTCTACGATCTGACCGTAAAATTACAGACCATCGTTTCCTTCGAGGAAGGCAGCTCTGCGATCAAGATCGAGCGTAAGATCCTGGAGATGAGCGATCCGAACGCTGAAGTAGAACTGAACGAGTATATCGTAGCCTGCTACGGTACCACAGAGTATTCCGAGGATATGCTGGGTATCACCTTAAGCACCAAGAAGGGTGACGAGGTAGAGACTCTGGATTACGAGTACAAGTGCCGTGAGATGGAGAAGGCAGACGCTGACGAAGTAAGAGCGGTGATCCCTCAGATCGAGACCGCAGTATCCATGAGCACCAACGCAGAAGGCGCTGTCGGATACGTGAAGGAAGGATACGCATTCTCCCCGATGTTTACACTGGGTTACAATTCCAAGATCAAGGATAAGGAGGTCGTTGCAACATGGCTCAAGCTGGAAAAGGCAAATTAAACTACAGATGTCCCTCTTGCTTCATGAGAGATATCGATATGGATATGTTCTACGATAAGGATAAGAAGGAATATTACTGTCTGCGTTGTCAGTACAGAGGTTCCGAAGAAGATGTCCTTCAGAAGAATGAAATGGCAAGATTCCGTTATGGCGCTATGTATGAGCGTTACACCAAATTCGATTTTGATTGAAAAAACGGATAAAGCGATTGGATAAGAAGATTGAAAAAAGGGGCTGTATTACAGCTCCTTTTTCATATATTCATATATGAAAAGAAATGAAAAACTCCTTTTGTAAAATCAATCTGTACAATGGGAGAATGTGTCACATGCCTTATGATAAAGCACAGTAAGAACAGAATTCCAATCGCAAAAGCCCCATGATCGATCCATTTGTCCGATAAGTGAAGAAGCCGGAATTTCCAAAGAGGAAAAATAATAATAATCCCCAACACGATAGGCCACAGAGGATGAAAATAAAAGGATTTTGCAAGATCACCATCTAAGACACATAAAAACGCCCGGGTCATTCCGCAAAAAGGACAGGGAATGCCAAAAAAGAAACGCAGTGGACATTGATAGCCTGCCAGCAACAGGAATAACAGGAGCAGTAGAATAAATAAAATAAAAAATAATATATGTTTTGTATTTTTCTTCATAATATATTTTTTATATCACATTTATCGTTTGCTATGATCAAACGAAAAAAGCTTCTGCCTGAAAAGACAAAAGCTTTTTTGATCATGTGATTATGCAGTATATTTTCCGTCTACAAATACAACCTCTTCGGAATTGGCATAAGCAGCACCATATGCTTTGGTAAGAGCAATGATCCAGTCAATCAGGCTCCATACTCCGCAGCCACCGGCAGTGAGAAGCTTCAAAATTCCGAGACCAACCTGACCTCTGACGAATCTATCAACACCCAACTCACCAAGTAAAAAGCAGAAAACCCAGGCAAATACATGCTTATTAATTCGTTTCTCCATATAAAAGTCCCCTCCTTTGTTTTTATAATAAATCATTATGCGCTATAAAGGAGAAAATGTCAATTAATATACAAAAATTAATAAAATGTATTTTTATAAATATGTATTAGAGGAGCGTTTTAAAATAAAGCGGACATTATATCCGGACTCGTCACAGATCCCACGTACGATCTCTTCAGCTGTGTCCCGGACATTATCGTTGATACAGATAATACAGGAATCCTTTTTCCTGTTAAAAAAAGAGGACTTCGGCCAACGAATATAATAGGAAATCCGATTTTTTAAAAGAGCCCGCTCAATAAGCTGCTTACAATCAGGATCAGAAACTTCACATAATTCAATTTCGTTATTGACTTTCAAAGTAGTGTATAGCGGCTGCATGCTGTCACCTCCATTGGATTTACAAAGCGATTATAGCACAAGTGTTCCGTGCGGCGCAATGTATTACCGTTGCTTTTTCTTATGCGTTTGTAAAAAGTTTACGACCAGAAGAAGCATTAAAGTGATCAAAAGGATCAGAAGTCCCGGGACGATGCCGGGTGACAGATAATACATTTCTAAATGATGTTCTCCCTCAGGGGCCTGTATCGTGAGAAAAGTATCTGCATAGGTTCCGATATCAGAGGCATGTACTTTATGACCATCCAGACGAATATGCCAGCCGACATCATAAGGAATGGAGGTAACAATGGTATCACCTTTATGTACCGAAATATTACCGGAAAGTCTTCCAGAGCTGTGGGAGGTAAGAGTAATTTCACCGGTCTGTAGAGAGGTCAAAGCATCCTGCAACGCTAAAGTATCCAAAGACTCAATATAAGTATCACCGGGCGCTGTCGCTGAGGCTGAGACAACGGTTACCGTAACGGCTTCCCCGGCGTGGAAACATCCAAGACAGAGATTATAAATACTTTTACCGTACTCAAAAGATCCTGCCAAAGCATCATTGACATAAATATCTGCAGAGACAAATGGAGTCAGGGGCATATACATATATACCGGATCCGTATTCTCGGCGATGAAAGAATAGCTCCAGGAGGAAACAGGGTCATATTCCAGATCAGCAGGCAGACTGCCAGCAGGATTGGCGAGCTCTATATCGTATTTCTGATAGAATAAAGTATTCGATCCGCATAAGTTATTCAGATAACGGCTCTGATTTTCAAAAGGGTCAGAAGTAAATGAGATATCCGCCGAAGCCAAAGGTGCACTGTAGATAAATTCCATAGCAGAAGGATTCTCGTAAACGGACACCGAATTATCCGTCGTTTTTAAGGAGTAATATCCGGAAGGCTCTGCAGTGTCTGACAAAAGATATTTCACGCCCAACAGACTGTCTGTCACAGGGGTGGTACCATAGCCGGTATTCCATAACCATGCCTGACCGATTCCGAGCTTAGATGTCAGAGCGTTGACACTTTGGGTATAAGTGGAAGAATAATGAAACATTCCCTTAAATCCCAAAAGCATTGGATCATTGGAAGTAAGCTGGTAATTCTGACAGATACGGTACATTCCGGAGTCCGAGGCTTTAATGTCATCAATCAGTGGTTTGTTGTCATTCAGATAAGATACGTATTCATCCATACGCATATAAGGAGTTGCGTAATCAATATTGCGGAAAATGGCTCTGCCATTGATACCGAGATCGGCTGAGGTAATTAGCAAAAGCAGTCCAACCACAAGCTCCAATGCCGGGAAACGATGCGTCTTCTCTAAAAAACATGGTAATTGATACGAAAGAACACATAGAAAGCGGCAACTCATATACAACAGGCAGAAGCTGAATAAAAAGGAATATCTGTAGTTGAAGGAATTAGGTGTTATAAAGCCGTGCCAAAAGATATTCAACGGCCAAAGATAAAAACTAAGAAGCAGGAAGCTTGTCAGTAAAAAGGCGCCAATCCTTTCCCGGAGAGAGATCCGTTTGCAAAACAGGAAAAGAATGGACAAAAGAATAGCGAGATACCCGCAATAAATATTGGGAAGTCCGGTGACGCCAAGGTAGTTGACGGTGCCATTGCGAAGTTGTCCCAATATATCGGATAGTGGCTGGTTGATCAATCGAGGATCATAAACAACACTGGTCAGAGGATCCGACAGTTTTCCGATAAACATATCGGAAAAAGTCGGGATCAGCAAAGGAGCTGCCAGTCCCAAGGATATTAATGTAGAAAGAGCGAAATTTTTCAGAATTCTCCACAAGTCGTGCCGGGAGTGAGAGTAAGTGGTAAGAAGTCTGAAAAGAAGATAAAGGGCACAAAAGATTCCTGCCATATAAGAGATATAATAGTTGAAATAGAAAATTGCTGTTAATGGCAGAATGAACCAAAGATTACGTTGCTTGTCCAGCAGTTTTTCCACTCCAAGCAGGAGTAAAGGCAATAAAATGACACCATCCAACCACATGATGGATAGTGCAAATTGCAGATTATATGACATCAGCGCGTATGCAATGGGCAGTGGAAGCAACGTTAAATGAGCGAGTAATCTTCGATAAGAAGAGGTCTGTGCGGGTAATGAATTATATTTATTCCACAGGAAATTAACATAAACCGAAAACGTTAATCCGGAGAGCGAGATTTTGCTGACGGTCATGAGAAAAATAGCAAGAGGCAGTTTTTCAATGGAAAACAGTGTTGTCAGCCAGGAAAAAGGGCTTGCAAGATAGTAGGCATACAGACCAATATAATTGCCGCCGAGGGATTTAGACCAATGAAAGAAAATGGAATCATCTCCACCGATCAGATAATGCAAAGAGGAGAAAAACGGCAGATACTGTTCTTTCATATCAAAGGTAAAAAGAGTTACTTCCTTAAAAGGATAAAAGCCGTTGGATTTCAGAATCAACAGAATCCCAAATGTTGAGATTAAAGTTGAAACAATGCAGAATAGAAGATTTTCTTTTTTGGTTGATCTGGACATGAAAATGAACACTCCTTTGTAGCGTAAGATAAAAATAATATATTTCTATCTTACTATAAACATAAACTGAACACAAGGGTCTGCTATTGACGTGGAAAGCGTGCAAGAGTAAAATAATAGTACCGGAAAGGAGATCATACCATGGATATTATAGAGAAGATTGGCGATACCATTACAGAAAAAGGAAAAGTGGCGGCAGATAAGGCAAAAGAACTGGCGGCTATTGCAAATCTGAAGAGCCAGATTTCTACCTGCGAAGAAGTGATGAAGAAAAATTATCTGGAGATCGGCAAGATTTATTTTGAGCAGTACAGTGATATGCCTGAGCCTCCTTTTGAGAAGCAGTGTGAAGCCATTAAGAATAGTCAGCGTGCCATTGCAGATCTGCAGGAGAAAATCGATCAGTTGAAAACAAAATAAAACAGAAGATAGAAATACGAATAAAAACAGGGTTGACAGCAATCC
>ERZ780226.1241-NODE-1241-length-20298-cov-7.798548_pt1 | contig 20298 bp, 20 predicted proteins | sample MGYA00511165_ERZ780226 | MGnify/ENA primary metagenome ERZ780226 (study PRJEB29588, sample SAMEA2152373) | human gut metagenome | biome: human gut; feature: human-associated habitat; material: faeces | place: Denmark | collected 2008/2010 ...
ATTTGCCGCAGCGCCCCTGCCCGCCGCAGGGACGGGCGGGGTGCAGTCCTGCCTGCTCCAGCAGCCGGGATATGGGCATGGGCGCACCGTCCCATGCCAGCTCCGCGGTCCTGTTGCCGCTTCTGATCCGGATCATGACACCAGTCCTCCTCTGCTCCATCGTTATCGGTATCCAGCATAGCACATGCCGCGTCAAATATCCAGTCCCGACACGGCTGATGCACCTGAATGGCAGAAGGCACAGCATCGGAATGCTGTGCCTTCTGCCATTTAGGAAAGGGTCAGATCATGTGTGTTGTTGAGGGGGGGGGTGGAGGAGGCGCCGTCCACGGGCGGCGCCTCCTCCGAGGGAGGAAAATGCGCAGGTATACGGGAACGGCTGCGCGCCCGCAGCCGGAGGGGGCTTAAAAGACCTTGTTGTCCGAGTCCACGAAGTCGCCGGTGTCCAGCGCGTCGATGGCGGCCATCTCCGCGTCGGTCAGCGCAAAACCGTCGAACTGCAGATTGGCGGGCCTGCGCTCCGGATGAACGGACTTGGGCAGAGCCAGCACGCCGTGCTGGCAGCACCAGCGCAGCGCCGCCTGTGCAGCGGTGCAGCCGTGCCGCGCCGCGATCTGCTGCAGGACAGGCTCCTGCAGGCTTTCACCGTGGCCCAGCGGGGACCACGCCTCCACCACGATGCCGTTGTCCTGGCAGAACGCGACCACATCCTGCTGCATGAAGCCGGGGTGGTACTTGATCTGGTTCACCATGGGCGGCACCTCGCTCTCCAGCAGGGAGGTGAGGTGGTGGGGGCGGAAATTGGAGACGCCGATGGACCGGACGCGGCCGGACTTGTAGAGGTCGATCATGGCGCGCCACGTTTCCCGGTTGACGGCGTCCCAGTCCTCGTATTCCCGTCCGTTGGCGGGCCAGTGGATGAGGTACAGGTCCAGATAGGACAGCTGCAGGCGCTCCATCGTTTCGTCAAAGGCCCGCATGGCCTTGTCGTAGCTGCGCTCCGTGTTCCAGAGCTTGCTGGTGATGAACAGCTCCTCCCGGGGGACGCCGGAGGAAAGGATGCCCCGCCCCGTACCGGCCTCGTTGCGGTAGACGGCGGCGGTATCCACCAGACGGTAGCCCGTCCGGATGGCGTCACGCACGGCGGCTTCCGCCGCCTCCTCCGGGATGTGCCATGTGCCGAAGCCCACCGCGGGGATGGGCAGGCCGTTGGAAAGCAGAAAATGCTGGGAATACGACATGATGTACCTCCTTGCGGCTCCGCCGCCGGTGCTCAGACGGTCTCGGGTGTGTAAACGGGGATGTTGTGCTGCCGGTAGTACTCCATAAATTCGCCCTCCGGCAGGCGGTCGGTGATCAGGGAATGGGACTGGGCCAGATCCGCGTAGCGGATGAACTGCTTTTTGTGGAACTTGCTGGAGTCCGCCACGATATAGGTGGTGTCGGAGATCTCCCGGATCAGGTTGACGACGTTGAATTCTCCCGCGGTGGTCACGGTATACCCACGGTTCAGGTCGATGCCGGCCACGCCCACAAAGGCCTTGGAGATGGTGATGTCCCGGATATAGGCGCCGAATATCTCGCCGCCAAGGTTCAGCGTGGAATGGGACAGCTCGCCGCCGGTCATGATCAGGTTCGCCTGCGGGTTCTTCGTCAGCTCAAAGGCCACCAGCAGATTGTTGGTCAGAACGTTGAGGTTCTTCCGCTTGACCAGCGCCTTTGCGATGTAGTAGCAGGTGGTGCCGCTGCCCAGAAAGATCCACTCGTTCTCGGAGATAAAGGTGGCGGCGATCCTGCCGATGGCCTCCTTGGCCGGGTCGTAGGGCACGAACGTCCCCACCATATATTCTCCGGCGGTGGTATCCTTCTTGCTCGCCGTGGCGATGGCGCCGCCGTGGGTGCGCACCAGCTGGCCGCTGCTCTCCAGATAGGCCAGATCCTTCCGGATGGTCACCAGCGATACGCCGAACTGACGGGCCAGCGCACCCACGTCCGCGTCCCCCTGATCGGCGAGGATCGCCAGGATCTGATTCATTCTCTCTGCTTTGTACATAGCCGTTCCCCCTGCATGTATTTTGCCAAAATGTTAACGTAGTATAATTTTACAAAAGGAACGAAAGCTTGTCAACATTTTTGAAACAAAAGGAAATAGAACGAAACATATATTTTACATAAAAATGTAGAAACTTACAAAAAGGAGCGGCAACGTCAACTGTATGTTGACAAATCGAAGCTTATGTTGCTATGATATACGCAAAGAAAGAAAAAATCAAGAGGGAATATTTCATTAACAAAAGATAATGAAATATATAAACGAAACTTAACGCTCCGCAAACACAGACAAATGGCAGTTCGGGTAAATCCCTAATGATATACGGCTGCAAAAAAAAGAAAGGAAGATCTATTGCTATGAAAAAACTCTTTGCTCTGATCCTCGCGTTGGTCATGGGTCTGTCTCTGGTCGCCTGCGGCGAGCAGAAGCAGCCCGATGCCACGCCCGACGGCGGCGATGAGCCTGCCGCCAAGGAAATGACCATCGTCCTGATCCCCAAGCTGGTCCACGAGTTCTACAACTACGTGCTGGACGGCGCGAACCAGGCTGTCTCCGAGCTGGAGGCGCAGGGTTACAAGGTCAACGTGGTGTGGAGCGCTCCCACCGCTGCTGATGTCACCGAGCAGACCGAGAAGCTGGAGGCCGCCATCGCCCTGAATCCCGATTACATCGGCATCGCGGTGATCAACGGCGAGAGCGTGAAGCCCATCCTGGAGTCCGCGCAGTCCAAGGGCATCAAGGTCATCGCCTTTGATACCGACTATGAGGGCTCTACCGCTGACGCTTTCGTGGGCGCTACTCTGGAGGCGCAGTATCATTCCGGCGAGCAGGCTGCCGACATCCTGGTCCAGCAGACCGGCAAGACCTCCGGCAAGGCTGCCATGCTGACCGGCTCCCCCGATGCCGAGAACCACAAGCTGTTCTCCGGCGGCTTCCGTGATCGTATGGCCTCCCAGTATCCCGACTTCGAGATCGTGACCGAGCAGGCCGATAACGACGATAAGGAAAAGGCCACCCAGCTGACCGAGGCCATTTTGGCGCAGTATCCTGACATCGACATCATCTTCGGTGGTGACGGCTCTGCGGGCGTTGGCGCCGGTATCGCTGTCCAGGCTGCCATTGACGCCGGTCAGATCCCCGCCGGCCAGGTGAAGATCTCCGACTACTGCCTGACCAATGACTCCCAGACCTCTCTGGAGGCCAACCAGGTCACCGCCATCACCGATTACAGCCCCTACTTCGAGGGCTACTACACCGTGATGATCGCGGCCCAGCAGTTCTTCAACGGCATTGATCTGCAGAATATCGACATCCCCTTCGGCGTCGTCACGCTGGAGAACCTGGATGGCTATTCCGACGAGTACAAGCAGATCTGCATCGACAACGGCGTCGAGTACTGGAACAAGTGATCTGTGGGTCGAACCACATCCTGATGCGACACAGGGATCGATCAATCAACAGTTGTATAGACAGTGTCGCTGCCCTTTTACAGGGCAGCGACACTGCATACAGAAATAACCACTGGAGGAAACGGGAAGATGACAGATCATAAATTGGAGGTCAAGAATGTCAGTAAATCTTTCCCCGGCGTGAAAGCGCTGGTGGATGTCAGTATTTACATCGACAAAGGCGAGATCATCTCCTTGGTGGGTGAAAATGGTGCGGGAAAGAGCACTCTGATCAACGTGATCTCAGGCCAGATCCAGCCGGATGTTGGATCTGTTTCTATTGACGGTAAAGAAGTAAAGCTGAACAGTCCCACGGATGCGATCCATCTGGGCGTCGGACTGGTGCCGCAGGAGCTGAACCTGATCCCCCAGCTCTCTGTGGCGGAGAACATTTACCTTGGTATCCGCAAGGTAAAGCCGGGGGTCATTCCCAGTATTGATTGGAAACGTATGCGGGTAGACGCCGAGGAGGTCCTGGCCTCGCTGGGCGTCAAAATGGACGTTACGAAGGTCGTTGAGAGCATGAGCGTCGCCGACCAGCAGATGGTGCAGATCGCCCGCGCCCTGTGTCTGGGCGCCGACATTCTGATCTTCGACGAACCCACTGCCTGCCTTACCATAAAAGAGAGCGAAAAGCTGCTGAACCTGATAAAGCGGTTCCGCGAAGAAGGAAAATCCGTGATCTTCGTGTCCCACCATCTGGACGAGGTCATCGAGATATCCGACCGCGTGGTGGTGATGCGCGACGGCGCACATGTGGAGACTCTCAGCCGGGAGGAGATGTCCGTTCCCCGCCTGATCCGGGGCATGGTGGGCCGCGAGGTGGAAAAGACCGAACTGCTGCGGCGGGAGACCCCCGCCGATGCGGAAACATTTCTGAAGGTGGAGAACCTGACCCGCAAGGGCGAGTTCGAGAATATCTCCTTCGAGGTGAAGAAGGGCGAGATATTCGGCATCGCCGGTCTTGTGGGCGCGGGACGCACCGAGCTGGTCAGCACCATCTTCGGTGACCGCAAGCCCGACAGCGGCACCATCTGGCTGGAGGATGCGGAGCGGAAAAACTCCACGCCCCGCAAGTCCATCCACAGCGGCATCGGCTTTGTGCCGGAGGAACGGCGGAAGTTCAGCATCCTGCCCACCATCACCATCCGCGAGAACCTCTCCGCGGCCATCTGGGACAGGTTGTTCCACTTCCCCAACATCGACCGGAAACAGGAGTGTGACGCCGTGGCGGAGTTCGGCGGCCAGGTGAAGGTCAAGATGGCCTCCCCCGAGGGGCTGCTGACGAAGCTCTCCGGCGGCAACCAGCAAAAGGTCATCATCGCCCGCTGGCTGGCGGCCGGATGCAGGCTGCTGATCATCGACGAGCCCACCCGCGGCATCGACGTGGTGGCCAAGGACGAGATCCACAAGCTGCTGCGCAAGTGTGCCGACGAGGGCATGACGGTGCTGGCCGTCTCCTCCGAGATGGAGGAGCTCATCAACATCTGCAACCGCATCCTCATCATGCACGAGGGCCGGCAGAAGGCTGTGGTGTCCGCCGAGAACATCACGCCGGAGGAGATCCTGAACATCGCATTGTCTGAATCCAAGGAATAGGAGAAATGGATATGGAAAATTTGATCGGAAAGAAAAAGTTCTCTTTGGGGCAGAACGCATCCACGATTTTGTTCCTGCTTCTCTTTATCGCTCTGTTCGGCGCGATCCTCTCTTTTGCCACACCGAACTTCCTGACCGCGTATAACGTGGGCGTCATCTTCAAGCAGATGTCCTTCTTCGGCGTGGCGGCGCTGGGCCAGACGCTGGTGCTGATCATCGGCGGCATCGACCTGTCCATCGGCTCCACGGCCTGCCTGAGCGGCATCCTCTTTGCATTGTGCATGACCAAGACCGGCATGCATCCCCTGCTGGCGGTGGTGATCTGCGTGATCGCCGGCGCGCTCATGGGCTACATCAACGGCCTGTTCATCACCAAGCTGAAGCTCCATCCCTTCATCGTGACGCTGGCTGCCAGCAACATCGGCTACGGCTTCGTGCTGGTCATCTCCGAGGGCTACACCATCTCCGGCATCACCGGCAAGGTGCTGACCATCGGCCAGGGCATGCTGGGCCCCATCCCCGTACCCACAGTCATTTTCATCGTCTTTGTGGCGATCCTGACCTACATCCTGAAGTGTACGCCCTTCGGCCGTGAGCTGTTCGCCATCGGCGGCAACGCCGCGGCATCCCGTCTGGTGGGCATCAATGTGGAGTCCCGCACCCGCCTCGTGTATCTGCTGTCCGGCGCTTTCGCCGCCTTTGCGGGCATCATGGTGGCCTGCCGCTACAACTCCGGCCAGCCCACCATCGGCGAGACGTGGGTCATGAACTCCATCACCGCAGCCGTGATCGGCGGCACCTCCATGGCCGGCGGCGTCGGCACCGTGGTGGGTACGCTGGTGGGCACACTGCTGATGCAGCTGCTGTCCAACGCCATCGTCATGCTGAACATCTCCCAGTACTGGGAGCAGGTCATGATCGGCAGCGTGGTGCTGCTGGCCGTGGTCATCGACTCTCTGCGCACCATGGGCAGGACGAAGTCCCTGCGCAACAAGTAAACGTCATTACCGCCTAACGGCAAGAAATATCGGAGGCATAAGACAAACATGAAAGAGTTGAACCAAGAAGTCCTGCTGGATCTGTATTCCCGGATGACCACCATCCGCGAATTTGAGAAGGAGGCCATCGAGCTGGCCAAGATGAACCTGACCCGCGCGGCGATCCACACCTACAACGGCGAGGAGGCCATCGGCGTGGGTGTCTGCGCCCACCTGACCAACAACGACTACATCGTTTCCAACCACCGCGGCCACGGCCACTGCATCGCCAAGGGCGCCGATCTGCGCCGGATGTTCGCCGAGCTGATGGCCCGTGAGACCGGCTACTGCAAGGGCAAGGGCGGCTCCATGCATATCGCGGATATGGATGTGGGCATGCTGGGCGCCAACGGCATCGTGGGCGGCGGCATCCCCATCGCCATTGGCGCCGCGCTGGCCCAGAAATACCTGAACAAGGATTCCATCACCGTGGTGTTCTTCGGCGACGGCGCCTCCAACGAGGGCACGTCCCACGAGCCCATAAATATGGCGGCCGTCAATCCCCTGCCGGTGATCTTCCTGTGCGAGAACAACCAGTACGCCATCTCCCTGAATGTCAAGGAGTCCACCGGCTGCGAGAACATCGCGGACCGCGCCGTGGGCTACGGCATCCCCGGTTATATTCTGGACGGCAACAACGTGGTGGAGGTCTACAACAAGATGGGCGAGATCGTGGATAACGTCCGTCAGCACGGCGGCCCCGTTCTGGTGGAGGCCAAGACCTACCGCATGGCCGGTCACTATTTCGGCGACAACGAGAACTACCGCACCCGCGAGGAGGTAGCCAGCTGGGCAGAGAAGTGCCCCATCCTGGCGGCGCAGAAGGTGCTGCGTGAGCAGTACGGCATGGCGCAGGAGGAACTGGACGCCATCTGGCAGCGGCAGAAGCAGATCGTGCTGGACGCCTGCGAGGAGGCCAAAAAGGATCCCGAGCCGCTGGTGGACGATCTGGAGAATGATCTGTACTCCCCCAACATGAAGAACATCGAGTGGAAGCCCTTCGTTTCCCCCGCGCAGTAAGAAAGTCAGGTGTTGTTTATGAAGAAAATGACGATGCGGCAGGCCATCAACGAGGCTCTGCATACCGCGATGAACAGTGATGACAGCATCATCACCTTTGGCGAGGATATCGCCGTATACGGCGGCCAGCTGCGCTGCTCCTATGACCTGTATGAGCATTTCGGCAAGAAGCGGGTGTTTGACACGCCCATCTCCGAATCCGCCATCGTCGGCATGGGCATCGGCTCCGCGCTGACCGGCCTGCGGCCCGTGTTCGAGCTGTCCTATATCGACTTTATCGGCGTGTGCTTCGACCAGATCCTCAACCAGATGGCCAAGATCCGGTACATGTACGGCGGCACCGTGGAAATGCCGCTGGTGGTCCGCACCCAGTGCGGCGCCGGCCTGGGTAACGGCGCCCAGCACTCCCAGTCCCTGGAGGGCATTCTGGCGCAGGTGCCCGGCATCCGGGTGGTGATGCCGTCCAATGCCTATGACGCCAAGGGCCTGCTGCTCCACGCCATCCGTGACAACAATCCGGTGATCTTCATCGAGCATAAGGCGCTGTACAAGCTGAAGTGCGACGTGCCCGAGGAGCCCTATGAGTGCGATTACACCTGCGACATCAAGCACGAGGGCACCGATGTGACCATCGTGGCCTACTCCGCCATGGTGAAGGAGGCCCTGAAGGCCGCCGAGGAGCTGGAGAAGGAGGGTATCAGTGCTGAGGTGGTGGATCTGCGTTCCATCCGTCCCTTTGACGCGGATACGGTCATCAAGTCCGTCAACAAGACCGGACGCCTGGTGGTGGTGCAGGAGGCGAATCTCTGCGCCGGCTTCGGCGCCGAGGTGGCCGCCACGGTCCAGAACGCCTGCTTCAAGACGCTGAAGGCACCTATCCAGCGCATCGGCGCACCCAACGTGCCCGTGCCCTTCTCCCCTGTGCTGGAGAAGGCGTACCTGCCCAACAGCGATAAGGTCATTGCCGCCGTCAAGGCGTGCCTGCAATAACAGACCCCTTACAAACTGTCCGAAAGGAGAATGTAATGATGAAGAAAGAGATCGTAATGCCCAAGATCGGCCTGGACATGGAGGAAGGCACCATCGAGTCCTGGGAGAAGAAGGTCGGCGACCACGTGGCCGAGGGCGACGTGCTGTGCAAGATCGAAACGGACAAGGCAGTCACGGATGTGGAATCCACCGTCAACGGTACGCTGTGCGAGATCGTGGCGCAGGAGGGCGACACGGTGGAGATCACCAAGACCATCGCCTGGGTGGAAGTGGACGGCTGAACAAGCGGAAAGGAGAATGCAGCAATGAAGAAAGAGATCGTAATGCCCAAGATCGGCCTGGACATGGAAGAAGGCACCATCGAGTCCTGGGAGAAGAAGGTCGGCGACCGCGTGGCCGAGGGCGACGTGCTGTGCAAGATCGAAACGGATAAGGCAGTTACGGATGTGGAGTCCACCGTCAACGGAACACTGTGCGAGATCGTGGCACAGGAGGGCGACACGGTGGAGATCACCAAGACGATCGCGTGGGTGGAAGTCGATGGCTGATATTGAGAAGAAATTGACACCTGTGGGCAAGGCCATGGGCAAGCAGATGGTCCGCAGCTGGCAGATCCCCCAGTTCGCCGTGGAGACGGAGATCGACTGCGAGCCGATGATCGCCTACCGCAAGTCGCTGGGCTTCAAGCCCTCCTACACCACCATTCTGGCCAAGGCCGTGGCGGATACGCTGGCCGACTTCCCTGTGATCCGCTCCAGCTGGGCGGAGGACCATCTGGTCATTCACGAGGATATCCATATCGGCATCGCGGTGGATACGCCCCGCGGCCTGCTGGTCCCCGTCATCCGCGATGTGGACAAAAAGAGCCTGGAGGAGGTACACGCCGGCATGGAGGAGATCAAGGCCGGCTCCGCCAAGGGCCTGTATACCATGGAGCAGATGACCGGCGGCGTATTTACCATCAGCAATCTGGGTATCTTTAATGTGGACTTCTTCAACGCCATCGTTTCTTCGCCGGAGGGCGCGATCCTGGCGGTGTCCAAGATGTCCGAAAAGCCCGTGGTGAAGAATGGCCAGATCGTGATCGGCAAGACCATGCGCATGGCCATCTCCTCCGACCACCGGATGATCGACGGCGCTACCGCCGCCAAGTTTATGACGGCTCTGGCCGCCCGGCTGGAGAGCCTGGCCTGAAAACGGGATAGGAGGCATTGATGATGGGAGAATACATTCTTGCCATTGACCAAAGCACCACCACGACCAAGGCGATCCTGTTCGACCGCCGCTCCAATGTGGTGGAGCGCTGCGATGTGATGCACAAGCAGATCTCTCCCCGGCAGGGCTGGGTGGAGCATGACCCCACGGAGATCTGGCACAATATCGTGGAGGCGATCCGCCAGGTCATTGAGAAGTCCGGCGTTGCCAAACGCGACATCGCCTTCATCGCCGTGACCAACCAGCGGGAGACCACCATGATGTGGACCGCCGAGGGCGGCCCGGTGTACAACGCCATCGTGTGGCAGTGCTCCCGTGCGGACTACATCGTCCGCCGGCCGGAGATCCAGCAGCACAGCGATTACATCACCGAGGCCACCGGCCTGCAGCTGTCCCCCTATTTTTCCGCGGCGAAGGCCTGCTGGATCAAGGAGAACACGCCTGCGCAGACGGGGCTGATGTTCGGCACCATGGACAGCTGGGTGATCTGGAACCTCACGGGCAGGCACGTCACCGACTATTCCAACGCCTCCCGCACGCAGCTGTTCAACATTCGTGAGCTGAAGTGGGACGAAAAGCTGCTGAAGATATTCGGCCTGCAGGATGTGCAGATGCCGGAGGTCCACTTCTCCGACGAGATCTACGGCTACACCACGGTGGACGGCATTTTTGACGAGCCGATCCCGGTGGCGGGCGATATGGGCGATTCCCACGGCGCGCTGTTCGCACAGATGTGCTGGGAGCGCGGCATGGGCAAGTGCTCCTTCGGCACCGGCGGCTCCCTGATGGTCAACATCGGCGACAAACCCATGCGCTCCGCCAGCCGCCTCAACACCTCCATCGCGTGGGGCCTGGACCACAAGGTGTCCTATGTGTTCGAGGGCACCATCGTGTGCATGGGCGATACCATCCGCTGGCTGAAAGACCAGATGGAGCTGATCGACAGCAGCGCCCAGTCCGGCGAGTTTGCTGAAATGGTGGATTCCACGCAGGGCGTATACCTGGTGCCGGCCTTTACCGGGCTGGGCGCACCCTACTGGCAGAGCAACGCCCGCGCCATGATCTGCGGCATGAACCGCTTCACCGACAAGCGCCATATCGTGCGCGCCGGTGTGGAGTCCATCACCTACCAGATGCGCGACATTATCGAGCCCATGATGGCGGACGCGGACTTCACCCTCGGCGAGCTGCGGGTGGACGGCGGGCCGACCAACAACAAATTCCTGATGCAGTTCACGGCGGATATCCTGAACACCCGCATCGTGCGGAACAAGGTGGAGGAGCTCTCCGCCCTTGGCTCCGCCTTCGCGGGCGGACTGGCTACCGGCTTCTACAAGAGCTACGACGAGATCGCGGCACTGCGCCAGACCAACGCGGAGTATGTGCGCGCCATGCCTGCGCAGCAGGCGGAGGAGCTGTACAAGGGCTGGAAGGACAGCGTGGACATGCTGATAAGCGGCATCAAGTAAGCGTACAAAGAAAAAAAGATGACGGCCTTGGGCCGTCATCTTTTTTTCTTTGTACGTCCGGCCTCACACGTCGAACGTGACCGTCTGCAGGAACCGGTCCAGCACAACGGTGTTGGGCAGACCCTGCATGGCGTGCTCCACCGCGCGATGGAAGCCCAGTGGGTCGTTGCTGGCGGGGGGCAGGTGCGTCAGCACCGTGCAGCGCGGCGCCATGGCGTTCAGCGCCTTGCGGGCGCTGGACAGCGTGACCCACGGGAAGTTGAGAATGGCCACATCCGGGCGCAGACCGTCCACCAGCGCAAAGACCTCCGGGAAACGGGGGTCGGCATCGCCGGGGCAGAAAATGCGGCGGCCCTCCGCTTCGATCAGGTATCCGTAGTTCTGCACCTGAGGAGCGGACTCCTGGTGGGCGTGACGCAGCGGGAACCACTGCACACTGTACGTCTCCCGCAGCAGCCGGGTGCCGGACAGCTCCTTCCACGGGCGGATCACCTCCATCTCCGGAAAGCGGTCCGCGGCCATGGCGGTAAAGGTGTCAGAGTAGTGATCCGGGTGGCAGTGGGTCACCAGCAGCAGGTCGGGCGGAAAGACCGTGTCCAGCAGCTCCTCCGCCTGCTGGGGCGTCAGCGCCGCGAAGCCGTTGACCGCGTGGCGCGGCAGGGCATCCAGCAAAAACCGCACGGAGCCGATGGTGACATATACGCCGGCATTGGCTGTATGGCAAACGGAGCAGACCACGAAAAACATCTCCTTTCCGGAACGGTGGGACAGATCCGCAGGCCCGCCCGTTTGCGGGCGGGCCTGCCTTGGAAGTCGGGATCAGGCGGAGTGGACGGAGCGTCCGAACGCGGCCAGCGCCGCCTCGCGGACCATCTCGCACAGGGACGGATGGGCCACGATGGTCTTTTCCCACTGGTCGGTGGTCCAGCCCTCCGCCACGGCGGCTGCGGCGAAGGCGATCATCTCAGAGGAATTTTCACCCACGATGGTGACGCCCAGCGTCTTTGTGGTCGCCTTATCGGCCACCACGAACACGCGGCCCACGGCGCCCTCTGCCAGCGCCATGCCGTTGGCGCTGTAATCAAAGGAGCCCATCACCGGCTCGTACCCGGCCTGTGCGGCGGCCTCGGTGGTCAGACCCACAGAGGCCAGCACCGGCAGCGTGTAGGTGCAGACGGGCACCGGCATGGTGCCGTAGGGCTTGTCCTCGCCCAGAATATCGGCCAGCGCGGCCTCGCCCTCGGCATAGGCGGCGTGGGCCAGCTGATAGCCGCCCACCACGTCGCCGATGGCGTAAACGCCGGGCAGATTGGTGCGCAGGTGGTCATCCACCACGATGCAGTGCTTCTGATCCAGCGCCAGGCCCAGCGCCTGCGCGTCGATGCCGGTGAGGTTGGTCCTGCGCCCGGCGGCCATCAGGACCTGCTCGCAGTCCACGGACTCCTCGGCGCCGCCGATCTCATAGACCGCGCGCAGCAGCTGGCCGTTCTTCTCGATGCGCAGCATTTTCGCGCCGGTCTTCAGCACGATGCCCAGCTTCTTCATCTCCCTTGTCAGGATGCGCACGGCCTCCTTCTGTTCGCGGGGCAGCAGCTCGGGCATCATCTCCACCACGGTGATCTGCGTGCCGTAGGCCGCGAAGGCGCAGGCCAGCTCCAGGCCGATGACGCCGCCGCCCATGACCACCATGCTGGCGGGCAGCGTGGGCAGCGCCAGCGCGCCGGTGGAGTCGATGCAGTACTCGTACCCGGGGACGGGGATCATCATCGGCACGCTGCCGGTGGCGATGACCACGTTTTTGCCGCTGTACTGCTGGCCGCCGCATTCCACCACGCGGTCAGCCTTCAGAACGGCCTCTCCGGTGATCACCGTGACGCCGCTTTTCTTCAGCAGGAAGCTGACGCCGCCCACCAGCTTGGCGGTAACGTCGCTCTTGCCCTTCTGGACCTGCTGGTAGTTGAGACTGCCGGCCTCCATAAAGATCTCCTTCTTCACCAGACCGCGGAGCTTCTCCAGGGTGTTGGCCTTGTCCACCAGATACTTGGTGGGGATGCAGCCGATGTTCAGGCAGGTGCCGCCCAGGTGCTCCTTTTCAAAGAGCGCCACCTTCAGGCCCTTGCGGGCCGCCGCGATAGCCAGAGAGTAGCCGCCGGGGCCGCCGCCGATCACGAGAATGTCAAACGTTTCCATTGTATGTGACCCTCCAAAATTAGTAATATTTTAAGGAATATTTCCTCTTTTACTATATCACCCACCTGAAAAATGTCAAGCATAATCGGACTATCTTTGTGTAAAATGTGGAGGACAGCGCGGGAACTGGCAAAGTTACCAGACAAACAGGTGGGTTTTTGGCCAAAATCACATCTTCCATTTGCCGCCGGGCTGATGTATACTGTTTAGTAATAATTGAGCAGTCCAATACGAAGGGCGGGAGCAGAAAGCGTGAGCGGAAAACGAGTGACCATGCGGGATATCGCGGAGATGGCCGGCGTGTCCCAGTCGGCGGTGTCCATGATCCTGAACCAGCGGTATGACGCCTTTCCGGAGGAGACGGTGCAGCGCGTTCTGGAGGCGGCCAAGTCCGCCAACTACCAGATGCGGAAACGGGCCGGACGGACGGCGCGGAGCCGCCACATCCTGGCCATCACCGTGCAGGTCACGAACCCCTACTACGCCGAGATGCTGCAGAGCCTGGACCGGGCCGCCATCGCCCAGGGCATCCGCATCACCGCGGTGAGCACCTACCACCACCCGGAGCTGGAGGCGGACGCGCTGGATATGGCCATCCGGCAGCACTATCTGGGCGTGATCTTCCTGTATCCGGCGGACGGTACGGAGGCCTATGAAAAGGCCAATGCGCAGATCCCCATCGTGACCATCTGCGATAAGTCCAGCCGGGTGCATGGGGATATCGTGGAGATGAACCACTTCGAGGCGGGCGCCATTGCCGCCGATCACCTAATCTCCATGGGGCACCGGCGGATCGCCGTGCTGTCCCACGCCTCGGACCGGAACACCACGGCCGGCGCCACACGGCTGGCCGGTATTCTGGCGGAGATCCGGAAGCACGGCGACCAGCAGCCCCCGCTGATCCTGACCCACGCGGACAGCTGGAGCAGCATGCTGAGCGAGAGAAGCTACCACTACCAGACGGGCTACGATCTGGCCCAGGACCCGCAGATCGCGGAGAAGGGCATTACCGGACTGATCTGTGTCAATGACCTGATGGCCTACGGCGCCATCGACGCGCTGGCCCGGCAGGGCTGCCGCGTGCCGGAGGACCTGTCCGTCATCGGGTCGGATGACATCCTGTTTTCTCAGATGGAGCGTGTCTCTCTGACCACCATCGAATATCACCCGGATGTGGTGGCGCGGGCCGCCCTGACCACGCTCCTGAACCGGACGGACCTGTCCACCGAGGAGCAGATATGGGCGGGGATCGCACGCTTTCAGGTACAATGCCAGCCAACACTGGTGATACGCGGCTCCACCGGGCCGGTCTGACTACTGACATAAGGAGAATCACTATGAACCAGCCGAAATTGTCCTATCTGAACCTCTATACCACCGATCCCGCGTGGAATCTGGCGGCGGAGCAGTATGTGTTCGACGCGCTGCCCCGGGACCGCACCTATTTCATGCTGTGGCAGAACGACAACGCCATCATCATCGGCAAGCACCAGAACACCGCCGCCGAGATCAACCAGCAATTCGTCCGGGAGAACGGCGTGCGGGTGGTGCGGCGGCTGTCCGGCGGCGGCGCGGTATACCACGACATGGGAAACCTGAACTTTACGTTCATCGCCGATGCCGGCGATATGGACGCCATCAATTTCCAGCTGTTCTGCCAGCCGGTGGTAGCCGCGCTGGCGGCGCTGGGCGTCACTGCCGAGGTCAACGGGCGGAACGACATGACCATCGACGGGCAGAAATTTTCCGGCAACTCCCAGTATCTGCGGGAGGGCCGTGTGATGCACCACGGCACCATCATGTTCGATTCCGATCTGAACCGGGTGGCGCAGGCCCTCCATGTGGACCAGGAGAAGATCGCCGCCAAGGGCGTGGCCTCCGTCCGGAGCCGCGTCACCACTGTGCGCCAGCACATGCCCCATCCCGTGGAGCTGGAGGAGTTCCGCCGCGTGCTGCTGGAGAATATCCTGGCGCAGCAGCCTGGCGAGGAGTATGTCTTTACCGAGGAGGACAAGGCACAGATCGCCCGGCTGCGGGAGCAGCGCTACGCCACATGGGAGTGGAACTACGGCCAGTCCCGGGAATGCGAGATGACCAGGAAAAAGAGATTTCCCGCCTGCGGCGGCGTGGAGGCGCATCTGTCCACCGACCACGGCGTCATCGAGCACATCGCGTTCACCGGCGACTTTTTCAGCGTGGTGGAGCCGGAGGTGCTGGCGGAAAAGCTGGTGGGCGTGCGGCTGGAGGAGCAGAACCTCCGGGAGGCGCTGGCGCAGGAGGATGCGGGCCGCTATTTCAGTGGGCTGAAGAATGAGGAGCTGATCGAGCTTCTGCTGTCATAAGAAGGGAAAACCATGAGCATCGTGTTTTTCGATCTGGACGGTACGCTGGTGGACGAGGACGGCAGCATACCGCCCTCCGCGGCGCTGGCCATCCGGCGGCTGCGGGAGAACGGGCACTATTGCGTGGTAAACACCGGCCGCCCCTTCCGGGACAGGGACCCTGCGCTGGATGCGCTGGACTTCGACGGCTATGTGTGCAGCTGCGGGCAGCACCTGATCTTTCAGGGAAAGACCCTGCTGCGCGACGGCTTTGACCGCGAGACCAGCCGTCTTATCGCCCGGACGGGCCATGCCTGCCGTCTGGGGATGTATTTCGAGTCAGAGGAGGGCTTCTGGCTGGAGAACTCCTTCCCGCCGCTGGCGCCGAATCTGCAGATCGCGGTGGACAGGCTGCGCCGCAACGGCGAGGTCGTCGTGTCCCCGCTGACAGATGAGCGTTTCCGCTGCGACAAGCTGAGCATCTCCTACACGCCGGACAGCCGCCTGCAGGAGTTTCTGACCTTCATCCGGCCCTACTGCGAGATCATCGATCAGGGACGGTGGATGTATGAGCTGCCGAAGCGGGGCCACAGCAAGGGCGCCGGCTGCCGGAAGCTGGCCCAGCTGCTGCATACGCCGCTGGAGGACTGCTGCGCCATTGGCGACAGCACCAACGACCTGTCCATGCTGCGGTGCGTGGGACACCCCATCGCCATGGGGAACGCCCCGGCGGAGGTGGCTGCGGCAGCGGAGTATGTCACCTCCCCGCTGCGGGAGGACGGTATCTACCGGGCCATGGCACACCTGCATCTGATCTGAGAAAGGACGGTGCCGTCATGTCATACGATACACAGACCCTGTCGGCGTCCCTGCGGGAGACGGAGCCATGGCTCCGCCGCTTTACGGCGGAGTCGTACCCGGACGCCTTTTGCGATTACAAGGAGCGGTATGCGGCGGCCTACGCCTGTGCGCTGGCGGAAACGCCGCCGGAGCAGCTGGCGGCGGCGCTGCTGGATGCGGCGGAGCGTACCGGCGGACGCCGGGGCGATACGCTGCCGCTGCGGATGGTGCTCACGCTCTATGTGACGCCCATGCTGCTGGATATGGACGGCGCGGCACCGGAGCTGGCCGCCGCGCTGTGCCGCCTCTGGGCGGAGCGACATCCCCGCCAGGCGTACAGCGTGTCCTCCTTTGACCAGATCTGCCAGGGTTTCCGGAAAAAGCTGCTGGGCTTTGACCGGGGCTGCGTCTACGACACCGAACGGAAGAAAAAAAGCCTTTTTCATGGACTCCTTTAACATATGGCACAGGGGCACCACCCATCGGGTGGTGCCCCTGTGCCATATTGGATCTTTTTCAAATGCCTGCCAGTATTAGGACAGGGAAAGCTCCCTACGGGCGAGCGCCTCCGTGCGGCGGCATAGCTCGTCGAGAGACAGGCGGTGATAATCCGCAAGTTGAATACCTGCGCTCTGGTTGCTGCTCTCAGTTAAAATGCTGTGATATACATTTCCGTAGTTTCGGATGAAGTCACCATTTACAGTAAATTCATGGCAAACAGCTTTGATCTGTTTTATAGTTTCCGCATTTAACTCATCCATAATGAATACAGCGAACTCATTGCGTGGACGCAAGTCCATCTGTATGCGCTGAAAGGCTTCCTGTAAATGAAATTTGTATATATGGCGCGGAAGGAAAAGGGTGAACTATGAGTTCACCTCTGCGTCATGATGCCCCGCCTCTCGCTTAAGGAGCGAGCCTCCCGCCGCCATAAAGAACATATTGACGGGCCTGCTGCGGGAGGGCGCTCTCAGGAGCGTCCTCCCGCTTCCTTTCCCGTCCGGCAGGAAAGAGTTGCGGCGATCGCCTCTCCCAAGACCTTTGACGCCGGTGTGGCGCTGTACGGCGTAAGCGCCCTGCTGTCGCTGACCGGAACCGCGCTGGTCATCAAGCGCAAGAATGGCTGATTGACCGATACGCATTTCCTTTGAGAGCAATCTGCAAACACCTCATCTAAAATAGCCATAAGGCGGCGGACAAGTGATGTCCGCCGCCTTATGGCGCGTATCCCTCCTTGCGGGGAAACCTCTGCTTGTCAGTCCATATCGGCGGCGAGCGCCTTGTCGATTTGGGCTTGCAGTGCCTCCGCCTGATTCTTTTCCGTAACAGCACCCACGATGGGGTCACCCACGATGTTGCCGTTCCTGTCAACCACATAGGTGGTGGGATAGGCAAAGATATTGGTGGTGAACTTTCCCGCCTCACCATCTGAGTCAAAATACACATTCTGATAGGTCGCGCCCTTCTTGGCCAGTACATCCTTTGCCTCCGTGATCGCCGATTCATCGCCGTCCAGCGTGAAGGTGTTGACACCGATGAGGGCGCCGCCCTTCTCCACAAGCTCCTTGTTCAGCGCATCCAGCTCGCCAAGCTCTCCTACGCAGGGATTGCAGGTGGTAAACCAGAAATTCACCACGGTGACGGCGTTGGCAGAAAACAGAGTGCTGCTGTCCACATCGTTTCCGTCCAGATCCTTGCCGGTAAAGGCGGGAAACTTCTGCGCGGTGCTGCCGTCATCGGGCGGCGTGGTCATGTCGCTGCCCGCCGGTACGCTCATGCCGCCATCCTCTGCGGACGTCCCGGACAAGCTGGGAAATTTTCCCTCCAATGCGGCCAGCCGGTCCTCGATATTTTTGATTTCCGTGGCTTTTTCCTTCAGCAGATTGTACTCCTCATCGGTGAACTGCTCCTTGGCGGCTTCAATGGTGCTCAGCAGAAATTCGCCGTAGTTTTTGCCGTCCTCCATCATGGCCATGCCCTTGTCGGCAGACAGAAAGACCTTCTCCCACAGCTCGGTGTTCTCCGCCTGGATGGCGTTCTCCTGTGCCATCAGCTCATCGTACAGCGCTGCCGCCTCCTCGGCGGTCTGCGGCTCCTTGTCCGTGTCCTCATTCCTCTCCGCCTGCTTCGCGCCGCAGGCGACCGTACCGGCGGCCAGCACCAGCGCCAGCAGCAGTGTGATGATTTTCTTTACGTTCATTTTGTTTCCTCCGTTTTTAATTCATTTGCAGGTTCTTTTTTGCCGTCTCCAAAGCCGTAGCGGAAGCTGACGGCGTTGGTGGGACAGGCGCGGACGCACATCCCGCAACGGATGCACTCGGTATGGTTGGGCGTCTTTGTCACGTCCACATCCATTTTGCAGGCCTTGGCGCATTTCCCGCAGGAGACGCATTTGTTCCTGTCTACCTTCATCTGGAACAGGGATACCCGGTTGAACAGCGCGTAAAACGCACCCAGCGGGCACAGCCACTTGCAGAAGGGCCGATAGAATACGATACTCAGCACGATCACCGCCAGCAGAATACTGAATTTCCATGTAAACAGGCTGCCCAGTGCCGCCCGGATGCCGGAATTGGCGAGGGACAGCGGAATGGCTCCCTCCAGCACGCCCTGGGGGCAGAGGTACTTGCAGAAAAACGGGTCGCCCATGCCCACGTCGTTCACAAGGAACGCCGGCAGCAGGAAGACCGTCACCAGCAGAACGGCGTATTTGAGGTATCGCAGCGGCTTCAGCTTTTTTGTAGAGAGCTTCTTCGTGGGGATCTTATGCAGCAGCTCCTGAAACCAGCCGAAGGGACACAGAAAGCCGCAAATAAAGCGCCCCAGCAGAACTCCCAGCAGAATGAGAAAACCTGTGATATAATAGGAGAAGCTGAACTTGGAAGACCCCACCACTGCCTGAAACGCTCCGATGGGGCAGGCGCCGGAGGCCGCCGGACAGGAATAGCAGTTCAGCCCCGGCACACAGACGGTCTTCCCTGCCCCCTGATACAGTCCGCTTCTGTTTTCTGCCAGTATCATAACACGCCGCAGTTAAAATCCCTGTTAAGAACAAAAATTTAACACAAATCTTATCTGTTTCTGCTATAATAAGGGCGAAGAAACGAAAAGGAGGGCGTTTATGCATCTTTTGATTGTAGAGGACGAACGCGCCCTATGCGAGACCATCGTCCGCAGCCTGCGGCGGCTGGCATACAGCGTAGACTATTGCTACGACGGGGATAAGGCTCTGGAGCTTTTGGGTGTGGAGCGCTACGATCTGGTACTTCTCGACCTGAACCTGCCGGGCAAGGACGGCATGACGGTGCTGCGCACCCTGCGGCAGACCGACCGGGAGACAAGGGTGCTGATCCTCTCTGCCCGCAGTGAGGTGGAGGACAAGGTGGATGGGCTGGACGCCGGGGCCAACGACTATCTGGCAAAGCCCTTTCATCTGGCGGAGCTGGAGGCCCGCATCCGCAGCCTGACCCTGCGGCAGTTCACCCAGCAGGATGTGCTATTGACCTGCGGAGGCCTGGCCTTCGACACCCGCTCCCGCACCGCCTGCGTCAACGGACAGACCCTGACGCTGACCCGCAAGGAGACGGGGATTCTGGAATATCTGATGGTGCATCAGGGACGGCCTGTGAGTCAGGAAGAGCTGATGGAGCACGTCTGGGATAACAGCGTAGACAGCTTCAGTAATTCTATCCGGGTTCATATCTCCGCCCTGCGCAAGAAGCTCCGCGCCGCGTTGGGGTTTGACCCCATCCGTAATCGCATCGGCGAAGGCTATTTGATGGGAGGAGAGGAAACATGAAGCGACTTTCCTTGCAGTGGCGCATCACTCTGATGACTGTCCTGCTCATCGGTGTCACCTGTGTTGTCATGAATCTGCTGCTCTGTTCCTCCGGTGTGTACTATATGGACACAATCGCGGACACCTTACAGGGAGGTGACACGGTTATTATGAACAGTGAAGGCGCAGAGAGCTTTAATCCGCAGCTCGTAACGCCCGATGAGGATCTGACCATTGTTGTCAACGGAGCGCAGGGGCGCTTTCGCATGACCAACTGGTATATTACGGCTGCGGTGACACTGCTTAGCGGCGTTCTGGCCTATTTTGTCAGCGGACGC
>ERZ780226.1244-NODE-1244-length-20264-cov-4.127567_pt1 | contig 20264 bp, 14 predicted proteins | sample MGYA00511165_ERZ780226 | MGnify/ENA primary metagenome ERZ780226 (study PRJEB29588, sample SAMEA2152373) | human gut metagenome | biome: human gut; feature: human-associated habitat; material: faeces | place: Denmark | collected 2008/2010 ...
CGAGAGCGTTCTTTTCGCCGCTCATATGGACACGGTCGAGCCATCAAAGGGCAAAACGGCTGTTGTTCATTCTGACGGAACAATTACCTCCGACGGCACAACTGTTCTCGGCTCCGATGATTTGGCAGGCGTTGTTGCGATTTTGGAGGCGCTCACCTGCATTGTCGAAAATAATATACCACATCCGCCGATAGAAATTATTTTCTCGGTCTGCGAGGAAAAATACTGCTGGGGTATGAATGCTTTTGATTTCAGAAAAATCAAATCAAAACAGGCTTATGTTTTTGATTTAGACGGCGAAATCGGCTCTGCCGCAAACTCCGCGCCGACAATTCTTTCATATACGGCAAAATTTATCGGCAAATCGGCACACGCAGGCTTTGCCTCGCACCTCGGCATACATGCCGTCAAGGCTGCCGCTCTTGCTGTCACCGAAATTCCGTGCGGCGCAATCGACGAAGGCGTTACTGCCAATGTCGGCATTATAAACGGCGGCACGGCAACAAATATTGTGCCCGATTTGTGCACCGTGACAGGTGAAATTCGTAGTTTCTGCGACAAAACTGCCGATGTCAAATTCGACGAGGTTAAAACAATTTGCCAAAATGCCGCGTCAAAGCTCGGCGCAATTGTCGAATTTGAGACAAACAGATGCGTTGTTGCGTTTGATGTTGATGAAAATGCACCCGTTTGTCAAAAGTTTGCGTCTGCCTGCAAATCACTTTCGCTTAACTGTGAGCTTGTGTCAACCTTCGGCGGAAGCGACAACAATGTTTTGTTTGGTCATTCGATAAGAGGTCTTGTCGTTTCAACCGGCATGCATAATTGCCACAGCGTTAATGAGTACACAACAACAAAAATGCTCACCGATGCCGCAAGTCTTGCGCTTGAACTGATGAAATAAGGAATTTTGCTTATGAAAAATCCACTTCACTATCAGCTATCCGATTATGATTGCGGACCGACTTCAGTTTTAAACGCCGTTGCCTATTTGTTCGAGCGTGAGGATATTCCCCCGGAAATATTGCGCAATGTTATGCTTTATTGCCTTGACTGCCATTCGTTTGACGGCGCACCCGGTAAGCTCGGCACTTCAACTTCGGCTATGATGTTTTTGTCGAATTGGCTTGATAATTTCGGCAGAGTAGGCATTATGCCCATTTCCTCATCATATCTTGCAGGCGACAGGGTTTATCTCGGCTCCGCAAGCAGTATCAACGATGCACTCAAACGCGGCGGTGTTGTCGTTGTGCGCCTTTTTTACGATGAATGGCACTATGTTTTGTTTACGGGTATTGATGATAAAAATATCTATCTTTTCGACCCGTACTACCGCACCGAACCGTTTAATGAGAGCGATATTAAAATAGTTCTCGACAAGCCGTTTGAATACAACAGAATTGTCCCGATTGAATATTTCAATTCGCTCGATGAAAAACTCTATTCGCTTGCGTCGCCCGATTTGCGCGAGGCTGTTATAATTTTTAATCAAAAAACAAAAATTACACAGGAAGATACTGTTGAATATTTCATATAAATATGCCATAATGTAATAAATAAGCTATCCACCACATTTATCCCAAAGGGGCTGATTCTTATGCGTAATCACGAAGTTGTTACCGCACACCGCCTTTTAGACGAAAAGGGCGCTTTGATTGAGCCGGGCTGGAGCAGGAGCCTTGTTCAGATTTATGACAGAAACGATATTAAAAAACGCAAAACACGCATCAAAGAATGGGATTATTACTATGTAATGTCGCATTCAAACAAAATTGCGCTTTGCCTTACGATTTCCGATTTGAGCTATCTCGGCATGGCGAGCGTTTCAATCGTCAATCTTGAAAATGCCACCGAGCATACGGATTCGATTATCGTGCCGTTCACCATGGGCAAAACAAATCTTCCGCCGACCTCCGCAGTCGGTGATGTCAAATTCAAAAACAAAAAGCTTGCAATGGAGTTTTTGAATAAGGGCGATTACAGAGTTTTGCGCGTCGATTATCCCGAATTTGACGGCGGCAAGGGCTTGCGTGCAAATGTCAAACTAACCGACGAGCCGCAGGATTCCATGGTTATTGCCACTCCGTGGGCAGAGGATAAAAAAGCGTTTTATTACAATCAAAAAATCGACTGCCTGCGTGCTTCTGGTAAAATTGAATATGACGGTCAGCTGATTGCTCTCGACAGGGAACTTGATTTTGCAGGACTTGATTGGGGCAGGGGAGTTTGGACATATGACAATGTTTGGTATTGGGGTTCCGGCTCCGGTCAGGTTGACGGCGTGCCGTTCGGATTTAATATCGGCTATGGTTTCGGCGATACCTCCGCCGCAAGCGAAAATGTCATTTTTTATGACGGCATCGCCCATAAATTCGATGATATAGTTTTCAATATCAGCGACAATTTTACCGACCCGTGGACATTTAAATCGTCCGACGGCAGGTTTGATATGGATTTTGTCCCGATTATAGACAGAAATGCCCTTGTAGATGCAAAAATCATTGTCACCGATCAGCATCAGGTTTTCGGCAAAATGAGCGGCACCGCAGTGCTCGACGACGGCAGAAAAATTCAGCTTAAGGATTTCCTTTGCTTTGCCGAAAAAGTACACAATAAATATTAATTCACCATCACCGCTCCGCCGTTTATTCGGTTGTGCGGTGATTTTTTTCATAAAGTTAACATTATTGTTACTTGACTTTTACTTAATTTTATAAGATACTATATCTGTGAAAGTTTGGACTATATTTATTTAAAGAGGTAGTATATGGGAATAAGTAACATAATTAATTTAATCGGCGGACTCGGTCTGTTCCTTTTCGGAATGCGCCATATGAGCGACGGATTGAATCAGGTTGCCGGTAATAAAATGAAAGTTCTCCTCGAAAAGCTCACACGAAATAGATTTAAGGGCTTTTTGCTCGGCGTGCTTGTCACTGCGGTTATTCAGTCATCATCAGCCACAACCGTAATGCTTATGGGCTTTTTGAATGCAGGCATTATGGATTTGGCACAGGCGACGGGCGTTATCATCGGAGCCAATATCGGCACAACCGTTACCGCAATACTTATTGCCATTGATGTTTCGGCAATTGCTCCGATATGTATTATCATCGGCGTTATAATGTCGATGTTTTGCAAAAAACAAACGCAAAAATATATCGGTCAGATTATTCTCGGATTCGGTATTCTTTTCTTCGGATTAAAATATATGAGCGGCGACTCCGCAATGGGTGCGCTTAAGGACAGCGAAGCTTTTCAAAGCTTTATCACAAGCGCAAACAATCCGTTTTTGGGTCTTGTTATCGGCATTATTATGTGCTCGGTTCTTCAATCGTCAAGCGCCGCAATCGGTGTTTTGCAGGTGCTCGCACTTCAAGGCTTGATGCCGCTTAATTTCGCTATTTATCTTATTATCGGCGTCAATGTCGGCTCGGCTACACCGCTGTTTTTGTCGTCAATCGGCGCAAAGACAAACGCCAAGCGTGCTGCGTGGATTTATTTCATCTTCGACTTTGTCGGAATGCTCATTTTCACTCCGGTTGCACTCCTTATTCCGCAATATACACAGTGGATTACCACTCTTTCCGATAACGGCTCAGTTCAGGTTGCAACGGCTCATATTATATTCAAAATAGTCACCGCCGTGTTCTTGCTTCCGTTTGTTCCGGTTATTGTTAAAATTTCCGAAAAAATTGTTAAAACAAAAGAGCATGAGTCTACACACCGCTTTACTTATATTGATAAAAAAGTTATCGATAATTCGTTTATCTCCGTTCTCCAAATCGGCAGAGAGGTTGAGCGTATGGCAAAGCTTGTGCGCGAAAACTTTGTTATCGCAAGCGAGGGCTTTTTGCACAGCGATACCTCAAACGAGCGCACGATTAAGGACAATGAGGAGCTTATTAATTGGCTCAATCACAATATAACCGACTTTATGGTTACAGTCACCTCTCAGGAGTTGCGCGGCGATGTTTCCGAGTATATCGGTAAATTGTTCCATGTCATTTCCGACCTCGAGAGAATCGGTGACCATGCCGTTAATATACTTGAGCGTACCGAATACGCAATCGAGAACGAACTTGGCTTTACAGAGCAAGGTCTCAAGGAGTTTGATAAAATCTATCAAACCGACCTTGAACTTTTCGACCGTGCAATCGGCGCATTTGTAAACAAAAAGCTCCCCGATGAGGAGGAACACCAGCTCCATTTTCTCGAAGATGAAATCGACGCACTTACGCTCCAGGCGCAGGACAATCATGTTGAGCGTTTGCGCCAAAAGAAGTGCCATACCGCATCCGGCGTTGTCTATACAAAGCTCCTTCAGGATCTTGAGCGTGTCGGAGACCATTCATACAATATCGCTTGGGCAGCAAGAAAGGACAAGGATTTAATCAGACAGATTTAACGAGGCATTGCTATGAAAGACAGACGAAATACTGTTGACAAGTTAAAAACATTGCTTTTCGGCAAGGATTTGCGCATCACCAAAGGTGATGCGTATCCTTCTGTGTATGATTATGATTTTTCGTCATATTATCCGCAGGAGGAGTATATTAAACTTCAGCGCGTGCCGAGCGATAATGTCTATGATATTCGCGATTTCGGAGCGGATTGCAATTCGGATGATAATGCCGATGCAATTAACTCTGCCGTTAAAGCTGCTAATGAGACGGGCGGAACTGTCCTTGTCAGCGGCGGCGATTATGTCACAACAACTGTCTTTCTGCTTTCAAATGTAACTCTTTTTATCGAATACGGCAGCTCTCTTTCGTCAAACAAAAGCGGTGTCGGATATAATCACCTCGGCATTTTGCATTGCGACGGCGGCGAGAATATCACCCTCACCGGCGGCGGCAAAGTCAAGGGCAACGGCGAATATTTCGGGAGAAAGCCTTTGCTTGACGCTAATATGACAGAGCACCCCGATTGTATTGATGTCATTCAAATGCGCCGCGATTACAGGGCGCAAATCCGCTTTGCACATGAGAGCAAATACGGCGGACCCGTTTATTTTAAAAATTGCCGCAATATCACGGTCAACAATTTTATAATCGAAAATGCCGCTCATTGGTCATTCAGAATTGAAAATTGCGACACCGTCAATATTTCGGATTTTATTATTAATAATAACCGCAATGTAGCCAACTCCGATGGACTTGATATTGCCGGCACTTCGAATTTGACGGCGGTGCATTGCTTTATTTCGACTGCCGACGACGGAATTTGTATTAAAAACGCCGTCTGGCTCGGCAATCACAGCGCGATGGAAAATATACATATTATGAATTGCGAGGTTATTTCGCGCGCCAACGCTTTCAAAATCGGGACGGAAACAACATTTGATATTCGCAATGTTCTTGTCGAGGATTGCTCGTTTTTGATGACGGATGTTTATCCCGGCACAGTCAGCGGAATTGCAATTGAATCTGCCGACGGCTCGTCCGTAAGCGATGTCACGGTGCGCAATGTTACGATGAACAGGGTAACCTGTCCGGTGTTTATTCGCCTTTGCAATCGCAACAGAGCGGCAGTGGTCACTTCCGAAAGTGCAAACGCCGTCGAATTTGGGCAAAAAAAGAAAAAAGGCGGCTCTGCACCCGCCGATGCGTTTGATATGCGCGGCGAGGTTAAAAACATAGTTATCGAAAATATAACCGCCGATAATGCCGAAATTCCGTGCATCATTGCAGGTTTTACTCAAAATAAAAAAACAAAATATGTCACCAATGTGACTCTCAAAAACTTCAACATCAAATATGCGCCTTATAAGGAAATTTATGACAAGCGTGCCTTCATCCCCGAGTACAGCGATGTCTATCCCGAGGCTTGGCGTTTCAGAACCCTGCCGGCTTATGCCGTTTGGGCGCGCCATGTTAAAAATTTAAAGCTCCTTGATTTTAATTGCTCGTCACCGCGCAGCACATGGAAACAAGAGTATGTTATGGAAGATGTTATATAGCTTTTAAGCAGGATTGTCAAAATGCACGGCAATCCTGCTTTTTTTAACATTTGTCTATTATTTTTTTGTACTTTTTATGGTAATTATTTAAAATATACAAAAAACGCTTGTAAAACTTTTTCAATTCTGTTAAAATAGTTTACAATGCAATGCTATGAAAAGGAGTAAGTTTAATGGAACATAAAAGATTAACTTACACAAATAAAGAACTTGGCGGCTACTTGGTTGGTATGTTCGGTCAAAACCTTATATACAACATTGTGGCAACGGGTCTTTATTTCTATTTCCAAAATGTTATCTGCCTGCCTGCTATGGCACTTGGCTGGATAATGACAATCGCCAGAGTATGGGACGCTATAAACGACCCTATGATGGGCACAATCGTTGATAAAACGAAGACAAAATGGGGCAAATGCCGCCCTTACCTCATCATTTTCCCGGGTATCATCGGTGTTGTAACCATACTCACATTTATTAACGGCAACTATGCAAACGCTACAACATCTGCTCAAAAAGCGCTTATCATCGGCTGGGCGGCTTTTTCCTATATCGCATGGGGAATGTGTTTTACCGTTTGCGATATTCCTCTTTGGGGTATTACCTCACTTATGACAGAGGATGAAAACGACAGAAGCAAAATACTCGGTCTTGCGCGTATGGTTGCAGGCGTCGGCGGTATCGGCGTTCTTGTTGTTCAAATTGCGCAGGCTCTCGGCACGGCTTTTGTCGGCAATCTTGATAAATCCGCTCCCGATTATGCCGAACTTGTTCAAAAAGCAAACCAAAAGGGCTTTATTATAACAGTTATTATTATGACTGTTGTCGCTTCAATTCTCTTTGAATTTGCGGGCATCGCTACGAGAGAGCGTGTTCAAAAGTCCGAAAAGAGCTATACTTTCAAAGAAAATTTCAAAATTATGTTCAGCAATAAGCCGTTTAGACAAATTCTTATCTCCGGCATTTTGAGAAGCCCTATTCAGCTTCTTATGATTGTTGCTATGACCCTTGTTACATATTACTATGCAAACGGCAACATTATGAACATTTTGGCTACCGATGCGTCGGGTAAGATTACGGGAATTAATTTCAAAATTTTAATCGGTCTCGGCTGTGTTGCCCTCGGACTTTTTGTAGGTCAGTTTGTCGCAATGGGTATAACTCCGCTTCTTATCAAAAAATTTGAAAAGAAAACCCTTTATAATTTCTATTCAATCGCAGGTGCAGTTCCGTTTGCACTTATCTATGTTTTCTTTAAAATTTCAGGCGGCGATTTAACAAGTACCGTTTGGTCAATCGTTACCGGTATTTGCATGCTCTTCGGTTCAGCCGCATTCGGTGGTATCAATGTTCTTCAATCGGTTATGATTGCCGACTGCGTTGACTATGAGGAATATTACAACGGCGTTCGTACCGACGGTGTTTTCTTCTCCGGTCAAAGCTTTATCACAAAGCTTGCCGCAGGCTTGTCAACAATCATTTCGTCGGTAGTTTATTCTATTGTCGGCTACAGCGGCAAAAATGTCGATATCCTTAATAAGGCAATCGCAAACGGTGAAAGCTTTATTACATATGACGGCGGTACCGGAAAAGGCAAATATGCCGCTGCAATGTTCTTCCTTATTTCAATTCCACCTGCAATCGGTATGCTTTTGTCGGCTATCCCGACACTTAAATATGCCATGACCGATAAGGAACACGAAAATATTCTCGCAGAGCTTGTTTCACGCAGAAGAACTGCAAAGGAGAAAACAGACGGTGACTCGACAGACGCTCCGTCAACTCTCGACGCCGCATCAGCAGCGCTTGAGGATAATATGGATTCAATCGTCGAGGAAATCAATAATTTATAAATTCAAAGCGGAGGGCGCTTGTCCTCCGCATTTTTTTGCAAAATTTTCAAAAAAATTTGCACTAATTATAATTTATATATTAAAATTTCGCCCTAATCCAAATTTATACATGTTTGGAAAATGGAGCAAAAATTTTGTTGACAAATGTATTTCGCTTTGTTACAATGGCAATATCAAATTTAAGCAAAGGAGGTAAAATTAAATGAGAACTTACAGAATGTACCCCGATTATATGCATTATCAGTCTGCCTTAAATATTTTTACCGACCTTGCGCATGTGTGTGACCTTAATGGGTGATTTTGCCTTTTTAGGGAATATTAGTGTTACGGACATTTTGCCGTCGGTAGAAATACCGACGGCTTTTTTATGTCCGAAAAAGGAGAAACAATATGAGAATTACACCAATCACTCGGGAACAAAACAGCGTTCCCGTCTTTAAAAACATAGTCTACGGTCTGCGGCTCGGCTTCAAGTGCGACAAAAACCTTTTCCTCGGTTATTTGCTTTCACAAATTATGGCAAACATTTTTTCAATGTATCTTCAAAACATTTTGTTTTTGAAAATCCTGCTTGAAGTTATCGACGGCAACGGCAATTTTGGCACATATGTCAAATATCTTGTTGCCTTTGTTGCATTTTCGTCTTTGATTTTAATTGCCGAGTGGATAGGCGAGCGTATGCATCAGTTTGCAACGAAAAAAGTGCTCAAAATCATCAACAATATGATTTTCAAAAAGGCAAACTCGCTCGATGTTTCGTGCTTTGAGGACCCTGCGTTTTACGACAAATATCAGCGCGCCGTTCTCGTTGTCACAAACAGCTATTTCGATATGATTTGCTATGATGCGGCGGACCTTTTGTCCGGTATAGTGTCGCTTGTCTTTGTTGTCGGCACCGTCGCCGCGATAAATCCCGTATATTTGCTTTTTCTTTTGCCGACAGTGTTCGCTTTCGCTGTTGACACTGCAAAGAGCAAATGCGTTTACAAGCGCGATTTGTCAATGACTTCAAACAACCGTATCAAGGCTTATATCCAGCGCACTGTTTTTCTGAAAGATTATGCAAAGGATTTGCGCACCTCAAACATTTTTGCCGTTTTGATGAATCGCTTTAAGGCGGCGATTGATTCAAATATCATGATTTTGAAAAAATACGGCGTTGCGCTTTTTGCCTACACAATGCTCATCACGCTCTTGTCGGAGTTCATTCCTATTATCGGCACATACGCCTTTGCCGGCAGAGAGCTTTTGCACGGCGCGCTTACGGTTTCTTCGTTCAGCGTTGTTGTGTCTGCCGTCAATTCTGTCAGATCGTCAATGTATCATGTAGTTGAAAGCTTTGATGAGCTTACGCAGATTGCGCTCTATTTTCAAAATCTCAAAGATTTCTTTGCGTACGAGCCTAAAATCGTCTCGGGCGATAAAAAGGCAGGCGCATTTGAAAGCATAGAGTTCAAAAGTGTTTCGTTCAAATATCCGTCAAGTGATAAATACACGCTTAAAAATATCTCGTTTAAGCTCACCAAGGGCGAAACGCTTGCCGTTGTCGGTGTAAACGGCGCAGGCAAATCAACTCTTGTAAAGCTGATTTTGAGATTTTATGACGCAACCGACGGCGAGGTGCTTTTCAACGGCGTTAATGTAAAGGAGTACGATGTCGATTCACTCCGCAACGCTTTCGGCACTGTTTTTCAGGATTACAAAAACTTTGCGCTGTCCGTTTATGAAAATGTTATGTGCCGCGATTGCGACGATGACGATAAGAAAAAAGCGCGCACCGCTCTTGAAAGGGCAGGCGTGTGGGATAAAATATCATCGTTCAAGGACGGCGGTGACACCCTTTTGACGAGAGAGTTTGACGAAAACGGCGCAGGACTTTCCGGCGGCGAAAATCAAAAGGTTTCAACCGCGCGGCTGTTCGCCAAGGATTTTGATATTGCGATTCTTGACGAGCCAAGTTCCGCACTCGACCCCGTTGCCGAATACAAAATGTATGAAAATCTGATTGATGTCACAAAGGACAAAACGGTTTTGTATATTTCTCACCGCCTTTCAAGTGCCGTGTTGAGCGACAGGATAATCGTCCTCCATGGCGGCGAAATCGTCGAGAGCGGCTCACATTCCGAGCTTATGCGCTCCGGCGGCGAGTATTCAAAAATGTTTGCCCTGCAAGCGTCAAGCTATAAAGTGGAGGCGATGTAATGAAAAATAAATCCAAAACAAAAAATCATTCGATTTTTTCAAACATACTTTTCTTTGTAAAACTTTTGTTCAAAATTTCGCCGAGCCTCGTAATCGGCGAGCTGTGCTGGGGCTTTCTTGACACGGTGCCTACAAGTCTTATAAGCGTTCTCGGCGTCAAGTGTATTATTGATGTTATGACAACCGACAAGGACGCGTCACGCATTGTCTGCATCATCGCCGTCATAGCTGTCGCGCTGATTTTAAGCCGCGCTATTATGTATCTTTTTCGTGAGTTTATGTGGAATGTCGAAAAAGAAAAGGTTTATTTCGGCTTGAATAAACAACTTTACGAAAAGGCTAAATCACTTGATTTGGAATCGTATGACGATCCCGAATTTTATAACAGTTTCATTTTGACTATCGAATCGTCAAGCGATAACATTCAAGGGCTTTTGTCCCTTGTTCGTTTGTATTTCGGCAACATTATGTCACTTGTCAGCGTGTCTTCCGTGCTTTTGATAATCGACCCGTGGTGCCTCGTGATAATTCTTGCCGTAATTTTCGCATTTATGCCGCTCAGCCGCAAAATCGGCACTCTGCAAATGGACAGACGAACAGAGAATACAAAATATCACCGCAGAGCCGATTATTTCGAGCGTATTTTCTACCTCCAAGATTATGCCAAGGAGGTCAGAATGAACAATATAGCGCCGATACTTATCGACAGATACAATGATGCGGCGGATGATGTTGTCAAAAACCATATTAAATATCAAGACAAGATTACAAAGTTTTATTGTATTCAGACAATCGGTGTTCGGCTTTTAGGCTTTATGTTCGTTTTGCCGCTTTATCTCGGATGGCTCGTAATAGTTAAAAAATCCGTTTCGGCAGGCGATTTTGTTGCTGTTTTCAATGGCGCATATTCAATTGCGACAAGCGTCAATTTCCTGACAGTTTGGGCTATTTCGAGGTTTGAGGAGCGCGGCAAGATGATAGAAAAATACCGCGGTTTCTTAAATGCAGATAAAAAGATATTTGACGGCGAAACCGAAAGCGAATGTGCCGCGCCGGAGGAAATCAAAATTGAAAACCTTTCCTTTACATATCCGGGCAATTCGTCGCCGACGCTCGACAATATAAGCCTCACAATCAAGCCGTATGAAAAAATTGCTCTCGTCGGTTTTAACGGCGCAGGCAAAACAACGCTCACAAATTTGCTTTTGCGTCTCTACGATGTAAGCGACGGCTCAATTAAAATCGGCGGCAGGGATATTCGGTCTTGTACGGTTGAAAGCCACAAAAACCGTTTTTCAGCCGTTTTTCAGGACTTCCAAACATTCGCCTGCACCGTCGGCGAAAATGTCGCCTTAAGCGACGAGGTGGATAAAAAACGCGTTCTTGAGTCCCTTTCGCACAGCGGATTTACAAAGCCGCTCAAAAACGGCGTCGATACCGAGCTTTTGCGCGAGTTCGATGACGCGGGCGTTATGCTCTCGGGCGGCGAAAGCCAAAAGGTCGCAATCGCAAGAGCCTTTTATAAAAAGTGCCCTTATGTCATTCTTGACGAGCCGTCCGCAAATCTCGACCCGGTAGCGGAGTACAATCTCAACCGCGCGATGATGGAGGCGGCAGAGGATAAAACTGTTATATTCATCTCGCACCGCTTGTCAACAACCGTCAATGCCGACAGAATTTATGTTATGGAGCACGGCAAAATAGCGGAGCAGGGAACACATGATGAATTGATGTCTAAAAACGGAGTCTATGCATATATGTTTAATCTCCAAGCCGAAAAGTACAGCAAATAGAAAAACAACTAAACAAAAAAGCCTATCGCGAGATAGGCTTTTTTTGTGACAGAAACCGTAGGGGCAACCTGTGGTCGCCCGCAAATACAAAATTTATATTTTCATTTGGAATAATAAACACTTGTTATATATGGATATTCAACAACTCCGTTTTTCTCAAAGTCGGCGAAAACCTCGGTCAGCCTTGAAATATATTCATTATATCCCTTGTCCTTTTCCGTCGGAGCGTATGATGAGGAAAGATTCCTTGCAATAAATTGATTTAAGTCATATTTTAAATTGTTTTGAAACTCTTTTTTGACATATCCGTTTTCAAAAAAATCGTCAAATTCGTTTGCAAAATCAAATCCGTTTGAGTTGCCTTTAAAATTCGGGCAAAGCTCCTTGTTTACGGCAAAATTCTGTTTGATTAAAGGCGATGATGTATCTCTTTCATTCCAAACGAGAATCACCTTACCGTGCGGCTTTAAAATTCGTTTGCACTCCGCCTTGAATTTTGCCTTGTCAAACCAATGAAACGCCTGCGCGGCTGTTACAATGTCAACAGAGCCGTCGTTCAGCCCCGTTTCCTCTGCCGATGCGTTTATTGATTCAATATTGCTGAGCCTTGCGTATTCGCCCTCCGCCCGGTTTCGCATATCGGCATTCGGCTCAACGGCGTATATTTTTGACACAAATTGCGCCAAATGCATTGAAAAAATGCCTGTTCCTGCGCCTATGTCGGAAACGATGCTGTCTTTTTTGATAATGCCGTTGTCAAGCAAATGCTTAAACATTTCGTCGGGATAATCGGGTCTTGCGGTTGAATATACCTTGCCCTTATTGTCAAACTTTTTGATAGAATTGTTCATATCGCATCGCGTCCTTTGAATATCGGCAACATTAATATTATATCAAAAATTTGTTCATATTACAATACTTTAATTATATACGCCGTGAATGTATAATATAGGTATAAAGGAGCATTGCTCTTTTATAAGGAGGTAATATTTATGATTAACATTTCAGCAAGAGGATTTGAATTAAAGCAAGGCACTAAGGATGGCATTGAAAGCGAACTTAAGCGCATTGAAAAAATGTTGCCCGAAAATGCACACTTTGACGTGACTTTGACTAAAGAGCGTGATGATTATGAGTGCGACATCACCGTTAGGCATATAGGCTCATTTATCAGGGGCGAGGCAAGGGCAGAGAGAATCGAGCCTGTTGTCGATGCCGCTGTTGACGATTTAAAGCGTAAATTGCGCAAGCTCAAAACATTTTTTGTTGACAAAAAGCGTAAAGGCGGCATTGATGAAATTGCCGATGCTATCGACGAAATCGGCGACGATGTAACGATGGATAATTTTGATGAGGTTTATTATAACAGTGTCGATATTACACGCACAAAAACAATTTCACCACATGTTATGACCGATGACGAGGCAATCGTTCAAATGGAAATGCTCGGTCACACATTCTTTGTTTATCTCGGCATCGACGGCGAAACAAAAATTGTTTACAAGCGCAAAAGCGGCTACGGCGTTTTGATTTGCGAGGAGTAAAATTTAACGCATAATTAAATGGGCATCTTCTACGAGAAATAATGCTCAAAGCAAAATAACAGCGTGCAGACCAAAAGGTCTGCACGCTGTTGTTTTGTGTGTTGTTTTATGTGTCGCTTTTATGCGGCATCTGTTTGAGCGGTTGTTGTATTGTCGGGTACGCTGAAATTACCGGTTAACGAATCGTTATAATGATTTTCCAAATCTGACAAATCGCCTTCGCCATAGTCAGATGTGTAATCGTCTGTACCGCCCATGATTTCATCGCCTGTGTTATCATTTTCGTCAAGGTCATAGTCAAAATCGTAGTCGCTGGTTAAATCGCTGCTGTTATCTTTTGCAAAGTCACTTCGGAATAAATCGCTGAATGGCTTTGAATTTTCACTGCTCGGCTTTTCATAGTTCGACATATCAGCTTTATCGCTGAGTGTCAGTTCTGCGTTTTCTTTCAAAAGTTCCTCGCCATCAGAGTGGGAGTCGATTGAAAGCGAATATTTGTCACCGTCTTTAGCCTCAATTGTTGCGTCAAAATCGTTGCCGTCGATTTTTCCTTTTGCCGTCAACTTGCCGACAATTACATCAACATCTCCGACTTTGCCGCAGGAAATGTTTTCAAATTTAACCTTGAAATCGTTGGATGTATCCTTGCTGGCGGATACCACAACATCAATTTCGCCGTTGATTGATTTGTTCGTCACATCGGCGGTGTAATCGATATTCAGTTCGTAATCGTCATCGTCATTGTATGTGAATTCCAAGCCGTTTGATTTTGAATTGATAACAACCTTGTCGGTCAACTCGTCATCATAATAAATATTTGCGCCGCGGCTTATAACATTGCCGAAAAGCGAACAACTTACATAAAATTCATAAACGCTCTTGTCGTCGGTGCTTTCCTGCATTTCCTTTATGCTTTCGTCAATTTGCTTGTATGCTTCTTCTTTAAAGGAGTCAACAGTGTCATAATCACCTGCTAATCCGGTATCAAATGCAACTTTAAGATAATTGTCAAACGATTCTTTAAAGTGTTTGTTTTCCTTAGCCTGCGACCAAAGTTCCGCAACAAGATTTGCCGCTTCTTCCTCTGTGAGCTTAATTGTCGTTGTGTTGCAAACATTTCCGTTTACAACGCCGATTTTTGTTGAAACACAGTCTTTGTCAAGCGCTTTCTTTTCTGTTTCCTTAAGAATTTCGAGAATGTCGTTTGCATCAATTGTGCCGTTTAATAAGCTTTCATCGCCGATAATATCTTCAAGGTCAAGATAATATGTGTCATTTTTGCCGGCAGCCTTTTCGTCTAAAAGCATTGAAGTCAAGTCTGTCGGTGCAGACAATCCAAGTTTTTTGTCGCCGTAGCAAAGCTTGAATGTGTAGTCGCTTTCGCCGTCGGAGAGCTTGTATGTGCCTACAAATTCCTTGTTGTCATTATCATACGATGCCTTTACGGAGTTTTTGTATGCACTGCCCTCATCGTCGGAATCAAAATCTGCCGAAACGGTGAAATCGTCAATCTTGAACGCGTCATCAATTGCCTCTGTGTTTACAAGTTTTTCAACCGTTTTGCTTTCTCTCCATAAATAATAGCTGATATTGCCTGCCGATGCCTTTGCGATGTATTGCCAGCTGAATAATGCCGCAACAAGAATAACAACTATCGCCGCGATAACCGAAATTATAACGGCAAGCTTTTTGTTTTTCTTTTTCTTCGGCTTTTCGTTTGGCTCCTGCGGTTGGGGCGGTATGTAGTCAATTGGGGTGAAATAAGGATTTTCAGCACCGTATGCCGGCTTTTCATCGATTGGAGTTGCTGTCGGCTGTTGAGCAACTTCAAGCGGTTGTTCAACCGGAGCCGGAGCCTCTGCCGCAGTGTTCTCCTCAATCGGCTGTGCGCTTATCGGCGCGCCGCAATGCTCGCAAAACTTAGAGTTTGGGTCAATCTCTTTTTTACAGTTAGGACATACCATATGTTTTCTCCTTCTTTATTATATAGTGTGTATATGCGTGTGCTATTCGGCGCTCTCGCTCATTTCGTGCATTTTTGCCTGGCGCTTCTCCTCAAGTTCTTTTTGCGCTCTTTCCTTTGTCTTGCCGGTGTAATCGTTGAAGAACATAGGAATGATTGTAAGCAAAAATCCGATTGCCGGAACAATTGTTACCAAGGCGATAAGCAGTTTTTGTGTTTCAACCGATTGCTGGAAGAAAATCTGTCTGCCCGCAACATCAACAAGTGATTTGTCAACAGCCTTGAAGTCCGATCTACCGAGAATTTGACCGAATACGAATGTTGCCACAGCGGCATTTACTTTTGAAAGGAAGGTTTGAAATGCAAAGCAAACGCCCTCCTGTCTTTCACCGGTTTTCCATTCGAGGTAATCAACTGCGTCCGCAATGAGCGCATAAGTGATTACATTGTATATTCCGAGCGGAAGTCCCATCAAGAACAGAAATACCCAAAGTACATAAATGTTAACCTTTGTGACATCGTGTGCCATTACAACATAGCAAAGTGCGTGAACAACAAGTCCGAATACAGCCGAGCCGATATAGATTTGCTTGAGCGAAAGTTTCTTTCTCATAATCGGGAACAATGCCATTGCAGGCACCATACCGACACCGATTGCAACCGTAAGCGTTGTTACAATAGTTCCGCGCGGAATCCAGAAATCATATGCTGCCTTTGCGTCAACGTTTTCAACAAGAAGCTTTTGTGCACCCGGCAAAAAGTCCTTGAATATTTGTGTGAAATCCGTATAGTTTTGAATGATAATGTAGTTGCCGATGTAGTCTGCGCATTGGTTTGCCGTTACCATTGTCGAGCCGAGTACAGCCGCAAAAATAACGATGATGAGAAGCTTGTTTTTGCCCAAAACAACAAATGTTTCTTTGAATGACGGAGTGTGGTCCATCTTCGGTACTCTTTCTTTTGATACAAAGAAAATGAGTATTGAAAGCGCACATCCGAGAACGGCAAAAATTACGCCGCCGAGGAAAAAGCCCTTTGTGTATCCCAAATTGCTCTGATAAAGAATAGGTACAAGAAGTGCCGGCAAAATTCCGCCGAAAGTTGAGCCTAAACGAGCTGTCGAGATAAACGATGTTCTCTCACTTTCAAGCGGAGTGATTACAGATGAAAGTCCCCAGAACGGAACATCCTGAACGGTGAATGCAACACCCCAAAGAATATATGTTACAAGTGCCCATACAAACGCCGCCGTAGAACCTGCCTCAAACGGAGCAGTGAAAAGCAAAATTGTGCAAATTGCAATCGGAATCGGTGCAAAAAGCAAATACGGTCTCATTTTGCCCCATTTTGACTTTGTTCTGTCAACTATCATACCCATAACCGGGTCATTGAGCGCGTCAAAAATTCTGCCTATAAGAATGATTGTTGTGCCTTGACTCAATGTCAAACCTGCACCGTTTTGGAAGAACACAAGGGTGAACATAGACATAAGTGTGTATATTCCCGAGCGTCCGAAAGCGCCTACGGTAAAGCATATGCGCTCTTTCATTGTTAAATATTTCTTTTGTTCCACTTATTTTTTCCTCACTTTCAATGCATGCAAAATTATCGGATTTTCCTCGTCTGCATTTGTCATTTGCTCCTTGAGCAGATATTTCAACTCTCGGCGCACATTTGCGTATCTCGGGTCCTTTACAAGATTGTGCATCTCGTACGGGTCTTTTTCGAGGTCGTACAAATAGCTTTCCATATATATTCTCGAGCGCGAATGAACATATCCTGTTATCGCCGCGTCGCGAACTTCGTATTTGAAGCGGTCCGTTCTTATCGCTCTTGAATTTGATGCCTCGCTGATTTGCATAAATACGCATTTGCGCTCCATTTTCGGGTCTTTAACCTGTTTCGTGAGGTCAACGCCCATATATGACGGCGGAATAGGTAAGCCCGCCATTGAAAGCAATGTCGGCGGAATATCAATAAGTGAAGTCAGCCTTGTGTCCGACTTGCCGCCTACAAAATCACCGCCTTTGATAATAAGCGGCGTGTGAGTTGCGCTGTCCTGACACGCACGCTTGTATTCAAGGTTTCTTGTCTTGAAATGCGAGCCGTGGTCGCTTGAATAAATAATGATTGTGTCATCGTATATTCCGAGTTCTTTAAGCTTGTCAACAAGCCTTCCCACATTGTAGTCAAGCCTGTTGATTGCCGAAATATAGTCGGGGTACATTTCGTTATAATCACCTTTTAGGAATGATAAATCTTTCGGGATAGGGTAGTCCTTGTATTGTTCAACCGTTTCCTTATATCCCTCGTATGTATGGTGGTCATTTTGATGGTGCGGTTCAAGTTGGCTCACAAACATGAAAAACGGCTTGTCTTTGTCCCTGTTTTCAAGAAATTCAAGCGCAAAATCGTTTATGCAGTCTGCTCTGTATCCCTTGAAATCAATTTTGTTGCCGTCGCCGTCAAACACATATCCGTCATAGCCGTGCGATGTAAATTCAAGCACATCTGCAGCACGCCAGTATTGGTATTCGCCCTGCTTTTCTTTCGGCACTGCCGTTTTTTCGCAGTGTGTGCCGATGTTCGGCAGCCTGTCCGATGCCAAGTGCCACTTGCCGATATAGGCGGTCTGATAGCCGCCTCTGTTAAAATAGTGTGCAAGCGGAACAATGCTTTTCGGAAGCGGAACTCCGTTCCAATAGCATCCGCACTGCGTAGCGTAAACGCCTGTTTGCAGGCACGCCCTTGCAGGACCGCACACCGGCTGACATGTAAAGTTGTTTTCAAACTTTACGCCCTCTGACGCAAGTTGCATCAGATTCGGTGTTACTTTTTCATTTACAGTGTCCCATCTCTGTTGGTCACTGAAATAAAAAATTATGTTTTTCTTTTTCATTTCGGCTCCTTTTTAGTGATTATATTAAATTAAACCCGAATATTACGGATTGTTTATTTTTTAAGCCGCCAAGCCGCTTACTCCGTTGTAGAAGTTAACAACCGCAATTGCGGCAACAACAACCGTGAAAATTGTTTTTATCGTCTTTTCGTTTCCTTTTTTGTTTGCTTTCGCACCCAAAATTCCGCCGCAAACGGCGCATACAACAGCAGCAATTATCATCACGGCGTCAACATGCGGCACAGTGCCCGATATTACCGTGGAAATAAGTTTTGACAGCTGGCTGAAAAATATTGTTCCTACGCTGTAAACTGCGGCCTCTTTCATCGTCATCGAGAAGAAAAATACCAAAAACGCAACATTAATCGGTCCGCCGCCTACACCCAAAAACGATGCTATCGAGCCGAGTGCAAAGCCAACGGCAACAACAGCAATCGGATTTTTGATGTTGAGGCTTTTTGCGTTTTTCAAATTTATGTATATAACGGAAACAACAAGAAATACTCCGAGTATTAATCCCTGAATTCCCTTAAGCCTTTCGTTGTCAAATCGGTTAAGCAACAGTTCAAATATTTTAGTTCCGAAAATACCGCCCGTAACCGCTCCGATTGAAATTGTGATTATCAGTTTGAAATTGATTTTTGTTTTTGCTTTTATGTGTTGCGTCGTCGAGCTTATGCTCATTGCAAAAACGGCACACGATGATACAAAATTTACAACATCAATAGGTGATTTGCCGATTAAATCGAGCAGCGGCTTTATTACAACTCCGCCGCCGAGTCCGACAAACGCGCCCAAAAATGTTGCCGCGATTATAATAAGTCCGTAAATAACAGTTAACACAGTCTGTGCCTCCGCTCTCTTTAGAGTATTTTTAATTATATCATATTAGGGTATTAAACGCAATAAAAATTGCTTTCCCAAGCAGGTATATATTTTGAATGTCTGAAGTAAATTGTATAGTTTTCACAAAGTTCGAGTATTTTTATCGGCAAAGCATACAAATCCTCGTTTCGATGATATGCGCAAACATAAAGTTTCGGTTTGTATTTCGTGATTGTTCTTTCAAGCCCCTCAAGTGCTTTCATCTCACTGCCCTCAATGTCCATTTTTATAAATGTCGCAGGGATTTCAAGTGAGTCAATCGCTTTTACCTTAACGCTTACACCCTCTGCCGAAAGTTTGGAGTTTCGACCTGCCTTTGTCGAAAAAATAAGCGTGTCGTCCTTGTTCCATGCGCCCATATTAAAACAGCTGATATTTTCCATTGAGTCCGTGTTTTTTAACAGCTTTTTGTAGTTTTTTGCATCGGGTTCAAACGCCGTTATGTGCTTGTACTTACCACATGTAGCATTGCAAAATTCGCGGATAGTGTCGCCGTCATATGCGCCCAAATCGACTATTTCTTCATCATCGCCGAGCTTTAAAATATCGCTGTATATTTTGTCTTTGTCGGCAAACGATGACAGCAGATATTTGATTTTTCCGCTCACTTTAAAGTTTAAAATGTCGAGATAAACGCGTTTACTCTCCTCGTCGGCAAGTCTGTTGTAAACAAAATCGAATTTTTCGTCATTTTCTTCAACAAATTCTCTCGAAAACAATCCGCCGCCGGCAACGGGTACATCCGGCGCGAAAACAGTGTGCTCACTGTCTATTATCTCGATGTGCTCAATCACGCTGTCAATGTGACTCGCAAAGCAAAGCACAACATTAAAATCATCGTATTTTTCGCAAATTTCGCTGTATTTATGTACCTTGTAGCCCCTGAACGAGTGGCCGCGCACAAATTCGTCACTTGCAAATAAGTCGCTCACCTCAATGCCGTATTGTGCAAGAGTGTCCATTATCTTTTCTGCGCCCAAGCCCATTCCGTAAAGCACAACGGGCTTGTTGTCATTTTTCAAAATATCCCAAACATTTTGCTCTTTGATTTTTTCAATCATATTCAATATTTCCTCGGAAAATAAAAAATTTCTGTATTTGATTTTAACATATTTCTCACCACTTTACAAATTAAAAAAAATATTATATAATATTGTCTTAATAAA
>ERZ780226.1250-NODE-1250-length-20237-cov-3.732088_pt1 | contig 20237 bp, 29 predicted proteins | sample MGYA00511165_ERZ780226 | MGnify/ENA primary metagenome ERZ780226 (study PRJEB29588, sample SAMEA2152373) | human gut metagenome | biome: human gut; feature: human-associated habitat; material: faeces | place: Denmark | collected 2008/2010 ...
AAAAAATCTATTTAGTGTTAAAAATATTATAATATATGTAAATAACAGTGTCAATATTAACATAATGTTCACATATAAAAATAGACACAAATTGAATAAATGCAAATATCTTCTTGCAATTTTGACAATGGTGATATATAATAGCCTCGTCAGTTCGCAAAATCCTGACCAGGCAGAAACCGTCTGCCTTCTAAAAACAAAACTAAGGAGACAATTGAATCATGAAAAACAAAAAGGTATTATTCATCGTACAAACCGCGTTGATTGCAGCAATGTATGCCGCTTTGACCTACGCACAAAACCTGCTTTTGCCGGGCACAACATCTGCTGCCGTGCAATTCAGAGTTTCAGAGGCGCTGAATGTGCTTGCGCTGTTCACACCCGCCGCAATACCCGGGCTTACAATCGGATGTGTGCTTTCAAACATTGCAAACATCGGTGCAGGTCTGCCGCTCGATATGATTTTCGGCTCGCTTGCAACGCTCGGTGCAACACTTTGCATCTATTTTTTGAGAAATGTCAAAATCAAGACATATCCCTTGCTTTCAATGCTTATGCCGGCTATATTCAACGGCGTAATCGTCGGATGGGAGATTGAAACATTTTTCATCGACGGACCGTTTAAATTTGCCGATTTTCTCGTTCAGGGCGGATTGGTTGCACTCGGAGAACTTGGTGTAATGCTTGTGCTCGGAACAATACTTTACTACACAATGAAGAAAAGAAATCTTGACAAAAGAATGTTCTCATCGAAAAATTAACAACGAAAAACAACAAACCCCGAAGTCTTAACTTCGGGGTTATATTTTTGATATTTGTTTTTCAGTATATTATTTCTTAATCCGTTTATGTATCGACTGCATGCGGTTGTCAAGCTCCTCGCTGAGGCTTGCGCAATATGCAAGCTCCTTTGAAATCGAATCAATTTCGGCTTGACTCAAATGCTTTTTATACAATATTTTGTGTTCCAAACTTGCCCACGAATCCATTGAAATTGTCCTGAGCTGAACTTCGACCTTAACATCGCGCTTTTCGTTTTGCAAAAAAATCGGCACGCTGACGATAAGGTGCAGACTGCGATAGCCGTTGTCCTTAGGATTTTTAACATAATCCTTAATTTTGATAAGTGTAATATCGTCTTGATTTATAAGGCAATCGGCAAGGGTATAAATATCGTCCAAAAACGAGCAAATAATTCTGACTCCGGCAATATCGTTGATATTGTTTTCAATCGCTGTCATTGTCAGCGGAATATTTTTGTCGCGAATTTTTCTGATGAGGCTGTCGGTTGATTTGATACGCGTTTTAATAGACTCAATCGGGTTGCGGTCATACTCGAGCGAAAATTGCTCGTTTAAAACGCGGAATTTTGTTTCAACCTCCATCATTGCGCATTTGTAATACGAAATGAGGGTATCGTAAGGCTCCTTGTTTTTCTTGATAAAATCGAGAAATTCATCGGAAATAAAGCCTGCGCGGAGCATACTGTATTTATGCCTTTCAATCAAATTTTCTATTCCCATAGAATCACCACCGAAATATTTTATGATTTAATTATAGTCAATGTTAAAATAAAGGTCAATAAACAAATTTTGAACAATTGCCAATACTCAACTTTCACTTTAGTTGACTCAACCGACAATATATGTCATTTTCGATGCACTTGACCTATTATATATATGGCAGGCGGCAATGAAATATGAACAAATGCCGTTTGCGAAATTTAAAATCGTCTTTTTATATACATTTTTGATTAAAGATGATATAATAGGCACATGATGAGCCGTGTGCGACACGATAACGAGGTAAGGAATATGAACACAAAGGAAATCGGCGCAAAAATCGCCGCACTTCGCAAGAAACAAGGCATCACACAGGAGGCACTTGCCGAGCAGGTAGGTGTGAGCGCGCAGGCTGTCAGCAAATGGGAAAACGGTTGGAATTTGCCCGATTATGACAACCTGACGGAAATTGCAAGGGCGCTGAACATTTCGCAAACGGCGTTGATGAGCGATGATGAAAAATTTGAGCTTGTTTATCGCTCGAGGCTTTTCAACGAGGACAATATGTTCACCAAAATCAAGACTCTTGCACTTGTCGACGGCTTTGAAAACACGCTGAAAGCACTTGAATTTATGCGAAAAAAGCACAGCGGTCAATTCAGGAAAATATCAAAATTTGTCAGCGACGGCGACAAGGTGAAATACATTAATCATCCGCTTATGATGGCTTGTCATGCATACGCAATGGGAATCAAGGACGATGAAATTATTGCCGCAATTTTGCTCCACGATGTTGTCGAAGACACCGACGCATCGCTTGACGACCTCCCCGTGACCGACAGCATAAAAGAAATTGTTTCGCTTGTTACATTTAACAAACCCGACGGAATGGCAAAGGAAGAAGCAAAAGATGAATACTACAAGCGCATTGCCGAAAACGACAAGGCGATTATTGTAAAAATCATAGACAGATGCAACAATCTTTCGACGATGGCAGCTTGCTTTACCAAGCAAAAAATCGTTGAATATATAGACGAAACGGAAAAATACATTATCCCCCTCATTTCAATCATCAAAAACAAAAGCATACAATACAGCAATGTTGCTTTCATAGTCAAATACCACATAATCAGCGTTATTGAAAGTATAAAACCGTTAATATAAAAAATAAGCCGAGATAAAACTTCTTATCTCGGCTTATTTTTTTATTTGCTGACAGTGATTTTGAGCTTTTTGCAAGTAATTTTCAGACTTTCGGTCGAGCAAAAATATATTTCATGTGTTAAGCAATCGTTTTCGTACATAAACTCATTCACGCCTACTAACCCGGGCTTACCAGACAAATAATCGTGAAAATATCGCGATTGCAAATCAACATAAAAGGACTTAATATTTATGTATTCCAATTTAATTTGTTCTTTATAATTAGGATGTGTAAGGAGCATTGTAACAGTCGGATGATTGTAAACAGTGTGGTCAAAATTCAACACGGTTAAATCCCAATCTTGAAATTGACTGTATTTATAATACACATCAAAAAAGTTTCGAGGAAGATATTTTTTGATTTCTTTTAAATAATCGTCATACTGTTTGCCAAGAATTTCAACTCGCTTGTTCTCTTGTTCATATTCAGCCGAGCCGTATTCAGGTGCCTCAATTATATCATCATATTTGTAAAAATCTTTGAAAAATTGCATAATTGTTTTCTCCGTTTATAAATCAAAAATTGTTTATATAATCATTTTCTAATTATAGATTATTTATTTCATAATTTCAACAAGATTGCAAAAATCGCAAAAAATTCGTTTGCACAATTAATTCAAAATAAATCTTTACAAGTACACTTGGCAGTGACATTATGTAAATGACAAGAATACAATGAATTGACAAGCAAACGCCCTTGGGCGCTTAATGTGCCGCATTCGATTATTGTTACATCCGGGCAAAAAGAAAAGCCCACAGTGTCATCCGTGAGCCTTTCTATGCTGTTTTGCAGGTTGTATATCAATATTGAAACAGCGGCGCAAACAATATCGTGCCCTTTTTCGGCATAGCCTGCGTGCCCCGACACCGTTATTTGCCTGCGTCCTTTTTTTACTGTTATCACACCATTAATCACCTCCTTTAAGGCATAATAAAAGCACCGTGCTTTTCGCATGGTGCTTAATTGTCAGTCTTTTTTGTTTTTGGAATTGAGTATTTTTTCCAAATACTCATCTGCCTTCTTTTTTTCATCTTCAGTCAATGGTATATGTCCAACGGTTTTCCCTTGCGGAATATCGTTCCACCGAGGCGCTGAATATAATTTTTCCTCACTCATTATATTTCCTCCAAAATAAGATACCAAACTTTTTCTTTTTGTTTGATATTGATTACACGAAACTTACTGTTTCTTTGGTATAAAACCTCTTTTTCTTTACTGTTATACTTTGAAATATCTCTACCGCGCTTGCTATTTACAATGTTAATTTGCACTTGTGCCTTTTCGTTGTAAACAGCACCGAAAGTTGTTGATAAAAATTCGGGATATTCCTTAACATCACCTATTTGATACTGTTTTATAAATTTTTCAACATCTTCATCGTACATAAAATAAAGCGAGCGGGTCAAATCACCTTGATATGTAGGCATTTGCTCCAATGCTTCATCTAAATTAAGAATAAGCGTTTTTTCCTCATTTGTCAACGGCAAATTTTTACGCAGTTTTTCATTAATGTTATATGATTTACTTGAAATATATTCATTAAGAGCTTTTAATCCAACTTCGCCAATACCCAGCTTTGTAATAAAATGAGTTTTTTTGTTAAATGAATTATCTGAAATATTAGCTTTGATTTTCTTGGCAATATCCTTTTTCAGTCCGCCGTGTCTTTTTACATAATCGTCCTGCCATTTGTCCCAATCCTCGACATAAATCTCAAAGGTGCAACGGCACCACGGATGCAGAGGCGGAAAATTGACACCGGGTGTGCGGTCCTTGATATAAAACACCTGATGCGATATATCGGCGCATTTGGAGCACACTTTGCCGTCGGCGGCAGTTGATACTTTATACTGTTCAAAGTCCTCTGTGAACGGTTGCATCGTTGACTCTGCCATAACATATGTGCCCTCGGTATAAACGAGTCGGTAGGCATCGTTTTTGTTGACCGTCAAAAATCTGTTTTGCAGGGCGTCTGTCAGTTTTTGATAAGAGTCGCCGCGTGCTATGCCGGACGCAAAGTCATATTTGAGATAATTAATCAGCTTGTCGGCATTGTCCCATATAGTTTGGGAAAAATCTTTTCCATTTGCCCACGGAACGCCGACGAATAGGTTTATAACATCGGCATTTTCGGCATAAAAATTCTTGCCGAAGCCGAGTGCTTCCTGCGCGGCATTGACACCTTTTAGCACTTGACGACGCAGGTGCTTGTCTAACTCCGCTTGCGTGATTGCTCCGATGTTATATTGATGAAGCATTATTGAACACTGCAAGCCCTCTAATCGGTCAAGCTTGTATATGCTTTTTCGTATAGGCATTAAATCGGCATACTGCGGATATTTCTTCGCAAATTCATCACAATTACGCATCAGGAGCTGACGCTCCTCGTTTGATAAGGATTCTTTCAGCGTTCGATATTTAATTACTCCGTTTTCGCCGTATTTTTGATAATAAGCGGCTATATCCTTATCGAGGCTTGCCGACTCCTCACTGTAATATGTAATAAGGCGACGCTTTAACGCCGCCTCATCCTTTTCAAGCCCTGCATAAAGCTGTTTTTGCCTTTCACTCCAATACATTAATCGTCACCCGTCGAAAAGCCGATTAAGCGGTCTGTCGGATAATCGGTGTTGTATGCCTCCTCATCCTTTTCCTTCTCAATCTGTTCAAGTTCGGAATCGACATCGTTGACAACAGAAAGCACCGACAAGCGCGTTTTGTTTGATGTAATGCCGGCGAGCTTGCCTGCTGTATCTGCCTCATCGGAGAGATTGGCCGGGTAATTTCTCGTGAATTTATATTGGATTTTTATCCAATCGTTTTCGGCTATTCCCGATATGAGGTTGGAAAATAACACCTTATAGCGCCTATTCAAGCCTGCTGTAAACTTTCTTTGTTTCGCTTGGGCGAGGTTATCCATAGGAAGCAATTTGTATTTGAGTGCAATTCCGCTTGATGTGCCGAAATTTTCGTCACTGATATTCGCAACCATTGACAGAGAAAAAATGAGGCGTTCGAGCCGCTCTAAGTGGTGTTCCTGCGTTTCGTCCGCGGAGGGCTTGTTCATAAAATCGACCTTGATTTTGTCGCTGTCGCCCTCAAAATTGATGATTCGATTGTTCTTGATGAACTGCGCGTCGCCGTTATCGAGCTTTGTGCCGAGAATTTTCATATACGCGTCGCCGAAATAATCAATTTCATTTGCTTTTTCGCTTAAGCCGAGGTTGAATGAATCAATAAGGCTCATTATGCCCTCATATAATCCGATGCGCTCGGCGTTCTCTACATATTCAGTTGCAGGCACATCGGCAAATCCGTGAACCTTTTCCTCGGGGCTGAAAACAAGGTTGCCGCCTTTGACGGTAAACCAACGGACCACTGAATTGTCCGACACACTGCCGTGCTCAATATTTTTGCTGTCGAGATAATAGCGAACAAAATAAAGCGGCTTTTCTCTGACCGAATCATCGTAAATCATAAACGAATTTGTCGGGCTTAAATAGCAAATGCCGAGCTGATTTTTTTCATCAACGAAATAAAGCTCGTTGCCCCTGCCGAACATATCCATTAATTTGGACAGTTCGGCGTTCAGGTCGTCGATATTGTTATAAGCGTTAATAAAATCAAGCTTTTCCTTAAGGGGTTCGTCCGCGCAATCATACTTAATCGGCACGCCGATGAAAAAGCCGTTCATTGTGTCGGTTATGTATTTGGCAAAGTTTGCGGCAAGACGGTTGTCCGGCTTGTTATCCTTTTTTTTCGGCATATGAAAAATATCGTAATCGTTTTCGTATGCACGCTTTAATTTGCTGTATTTTGAAATTGTGATTTGCTTGTTTTTGTCTATAAACTTTTTTAAAATTTCGGGAGTCAGCTCGGCATCCTCCGGCATTCTGAATATCTTTGTAAGATTATATGTTTTTGTGTAGTCATAATAGTTACTCATTGATTAAAATCCTCCTGATATACGGTTGAGTTTGGCACTTGATGTCAACTGCCTTATGAGGCTTGCGGCGGAGTCGGGAGCGTCATCGTGTGCCGCCGTTTCGCTGTAATCAAGTATTTGATTGATATACTCGGGGTCAGTTGCCTCAATCCACTTGATATTGCTCCAAGCGTCTTTGAGATATGTTGTAATTTTGATGAATTTATTTGTTGATTCGTGATATGATTTGCAAGGCCTTCCGCGCTCGGTGATTTCCCTTTTCAAATAGCCTTTGTCGGCGTTGGTTTCGACAAATATTGTGCCGGCAAGGTATTTGTCGAGGTAAGCCTCTATCTCGTTTAGGCAATCGCTTACATGGCGGTCAAAAAGCTTACCGAAGCCGATATAATGGACGCCGTTTTCATCCTTAATTTGCTTAAGAATTGTAAACGCAGTGTAGTCCTGACCGCTGTATCGCGCGTCAATGTGGGCAACGCCGTTATAAATACATTCAATATCCGATGTAAACTGTGGGCTTTTGAAAACCGCGTCGCTGTCGGCGATGTGCTTTAACTCATAGTTGGCGGCAAAAAGGCTATCCGTCATTGCGTTGCGGATAGCCTCTAATTTTTCTCTTGTAATAAGCCCGGTGCTGTAGCAATCATACCTTGTGACATTCGGCATTATTGATATAGCGTCCTCTTTGTGCCACGGTGTGCCGGTATTAATGAATCGACCGTCACGGTTTTTAATATTCTGCAATTCCATATATTGCAGGCGCGTAAGCTTGCGTTCTGCGGCGCTAATGCGGTCCTTAAGATTGACTATATCGTCGGTCACAACAACATCGGCGTGCTTGCCGGTGATTGATGTGCCGATACCAAGACCTATAAGCTGACTTTGACCTTTAATCGAAGTACACAAATTTGTGTGAATTTCGCTGTCGGTGCTCTTTGTTAAAATGAGTTTTTTGCCGTATAGCGTATAAACAATTTTTTGCATACAGCCTGCTGCAAGAATTTTTTGGACTTGTTTAACAACCTCTTTGGTGTCCTCATCTGTCTTTCGGAAAAAAATAACGAACTTATTCGGAAATAAGACAATAAAAAGCGCTAAAAACAATGACAGCACTGTTGTTTTGTATGAGCCGCGGTGCGCAAGGAGCGTTTGGTCGTCATCACGATATAAAAAATCGCGCAACCACTTATTGTGCAGCTGCGTTAAATCGTGAAATCCTACCCAATGCCCTACCTTATACGGCTCGTAGTAAAGCAAATCAAGTATTTTCTTTTTTTCGACTTGCAAAATACTCTTCCATTTCTTTTAATGAGCTGTCATCCGGGGTTGATACCTCAACCCTTTGGATATAATCGCCGTCCATTTTGTTGAGAACATCAATCGCCCTGATGCGGCATCCTGTGTCCTCTGCCTCCCGTTCGGCTATTTTGGACAGCGTAATCATCCTGTCCGTTCTGTGCATTATTGCTTTATTATCTAATTCTTTTTTTAGAAATTGGTACCTTTCCTGAACCTTACCACTGTTAAACAAAGCAGAAGCCTTTGAATCAACAGTCGAGTCTTTCCACTTTACCGAGGACGGAAACGCAGTACGATAAGCCTTGCGTTGAGATTGACCTTTCAGTAACTGTCTGATAAAAATATCCTGCTTGGCTGTGATTTTTTCGCTTTTTTCTTTCATAAATTCACCCCTGTAAATAAAAACAGCCGTCGGTTTCCCGGCGACTGTCATTTTTCGTCAATATCATAATAGCACACCTCAATGTGTTTTTGTGTGTTTTGTTGTGTTTTTTGCGCAAGTTTTTATTGACTTTTCAAATTCTCGTTTTGCTTTGATATGGAGGTGGCGCGTCCACTCGTATGTATAGCCGATTGACTGCGATATTTCAAGCAGACTTTTATTTTCGACATATCGCTCATAAAGAACCTTTTGCAGTGTACTGTCGCCGATATTATTAATAAGGCTGATTATTTCGTTCTTTTCTTCTTCGGCGGCGACTCTTTGCTCCTCGAGTTCCTCCTTAAGTACAACAATGCGCGTGATGACGCTCGACATCTTATCGTCTGCCGACGAAAAAACGACCTCTTTGGTGGTGTCAACGCCCATTGAGTCGAGAATTTCATATAACGATTGAATTTGCTGCTTTTGGCGCGCAATAAGGCAACTGTTTTTTTCAATTCGGTTTAACATTTCATCGGCGTTCATTAAATCACTCCTTATTACTCACGGGCTTTACTCTGCCGCACCTTTGGCAGATATAAAAGCCGTCTTTATACTCCATATCGGCGCCGCAACACCTGCGGCGTTTGGGCGCACTGCTCCGTTTGAATTTCCGGCGAAAGCTCACGGCTACACCTCTCTGACCTTAACGATTGAAACCTTAACGCGAAATCGCTCGTCATTTAAGATATTGATTGATTTTTTGAATTTCAAAATCGCCGTGTCAAAATCCGTTGCCTTAATATCCGCTGTTATTTCAGACTCTTGATTATTGAGCTGACTTTGGAGGACGATGTGCAACGAAAAGACAAAGCGCGGCAAAACGCATTCTGTGCTAATTCTCTTTCTTTTTTTCAAGCAAAAAACTCCTTCCTGCTGCTGATTATTTTTTGTTGATGTGGGCATATTCAAGTGATGCCCTGCGCGACTTCTCGTAATAAGAGCTGTTGTTTTTAGTGGGCTTTTTATACATAACAACATTGAGATACCAACAACCGTTGATTTCGTTATACACCTTATCCATTCGCATAAATGAATATGATGGATATTTCTTCTCCCAATAGTGTGCGTCATCGCATCGGTTGCGACCGAGTTCTTCAACCTTGGAGGCAGAAATACAAGCGTTCTTTTCTTCTTCAATAATAGGCTTATCCATATTCCTGCTGCAACGATACATTTTCTTGCCGACAAAATTGCGCGACATATATTTTGCCGCCGCCTCGGGACCGAAACGATAAGGGTCATAATGCTCAATACTGCCCTTTGTGCCGAATTTCCACAGTGATTTGATTTCTTCGGCACTCATATCGGCATTGCTCATAAAAATGTGGAAATGATAATTTCGCAGTCCGGCATATATTCCCGTCTTATATGTAACAACCTGCGGAGTATAGGCATATTTGAATTTTTTCGGATTGCCTCCGTTCTTTTTGATGTGATACTTAACGCGGTTGAAAAAGTTAGTTATATCTTTTTCAGCCTGCTCCAATGTAAGCGGTGCAAAATCCTCGTTATAAGTGAGAGTAACGAAATAATCCTCGGGTCCGAAATTGGTATTTATAATTCTGACAAACTTCTTAACAGATTGGCGGCGGTTTTCCTCCTCCATCTGCTTTTTGCTCCTTGGCTTATGTTTAGACTCGTTGGAGATTTTCTCACCCGTGACCGTCACGGGGTAATAATTGACCTCGAGCATACCCCCGGACCTTATTACTCTTTTTTTCATTCTTGCCATTGTTGATACTCCTTTAAATTTCCTTGAAATGTTATGACCAATTACAAGCCCGTAACCCGGACTTTCACCGGGTTGTTTTTTTGCATATATAATATGTAATTAATTATTGTCGTCTGAATCAATACACTCTTTGAAAATCCGATACCAATCGACTTCATTAATTGATTTGGTTATACCCTTGCAAGCATCTTCAATTGATTTAACTACCGAAATCATTTTTTCATTTACATTTATTAATGCTTGATTCCAAGATTTCCAATCGATTATTTGAGCCTGCTGCTTTGCTTTTTTCTTTTTTATACGCTTATTCATATTGCATGTCCTCGGCTCTGGTTATGAAACGCTTTGCTATACCGAGAATCACATAGCCCTCTTTCAGTCCCTCCGGGAAATCATCGGAATTTAGTATTGATTCTATCTCACAAATTTCCGACCTACCCGTGTACTTTTTCTCTATAGGGTCCCATTCATTAAGTGCGATATAGTCTCCGACAGCAAAATTTCGGTCATTTAATCGAATTTCATAATTCTTTTTATTTTTAATAGTCAATTGAAAATATGCTGTTTCCTGTTTCAGTGCATGTATCATTTTCTTTACACTCCTTACTTATAGCATTTATTGCTTGTTCGATTTCTGCCGTTTCATCGGCAGTGCAATGTGTTGTGGCGCAAATGCCGCAATCGAATTTAGCGGCATTGCACCAAATCTTTCGTATATTTGAAAAACGGTTGTCTTTTCTGTGCAGACTGCAAATATCATAATATGTCATTTGACACCTCAATTACTGCACTCGGCGGCAAATTCCGTAAACTGCCCCTGCATAGCCGATGCAAGGCGGTTTGCCGTTGCTCTGTCCTTCGCTTTAATTTTGGAAAGATACTCAAAGCACCTTTTTGCATTTGACTGCAAAGTGTCAAAATACACCTTAAGGGCGGCGACATCGGAATCCGCGCCGGCGGCTTTGGCTTTGCTGACGGCTTGATTCAGCTTTTCGTCAACGGTTTTCAGCTTGGTTTTGAGTTCCTCATTTTCGGATTTGAGGGATTCGGCTTTTTTTGCCTCGTCTGCAACGGCGTTTTTGACTTTCTGCTCGTATTTCTGTTTGAGCTGTTTTTCTTTGTCTGCCGCCGTCTGCTTTAATTGCTTGATTTGATTTTCAAGCTCGGTTGTCTTGTCGGCGGCGGTGCTGTCAGCCTCCGATGCAGGAGCGTTTTTGTATTCCTCGAGTTCAAGTGTGAGTTGTTCGGTTTGCTTTTTAAACTCCTCAACCTTTGCCTTAAGTTCTTTAACGGTTGAATTTTCAATATCGGTTTGGTTGATAAACTCGTCACGCTCATATGACGATATTTCGGATATGAGGGCAAGTTTGGTAATGCCAACATTTTCCATATCGTTTATCAGCTTTTCGCCGAGTTTTTCATATGTGCTTATGTATGAATATGCCTGCCTTTGCTTAATGCCGCAGGCATTTTCCGCGTAATCCTCAAAAGTGCTGTACCCAAGGTTTGAATAGAGCTTTTCGTCACGCATGGTTTTTAAATCCTTACAAATTTCGAGTAAGGTGTTTTGAAGGACCTGACCGTTTGCCATTATTCGTGCGTGCACCTCATACGCCTTTTTTGTGATTATAACCTCATTGTTTTCCATTATTTTGCCTTCTTTCTTCTAATAACTGCATAGCTGATTTAGTGTTGCTTTTCAACCCCTCATTAAATCCGTCCGATATTAATTTTACAACGCACAGATTGCAATTTTTGCATCGCTTTTTATTTCTTGATTTGCAACCTATTAAGCAATTTGTATAGGCAATCGGGCTGTGAATGTGAAAGAGCTTTTTTATTCTGCAAATAATAGGAGCATGATATTTATTGCTTTTCATTATGCCGCATCTGCCTTTCCTTTTGATTTAATTTGTTTTATGTATTTAAGCCATTCGTTAACAAAGGCTTGCACCTCGTTTGTTACGCCTTGATTCCGCAATGTTCGGCACTGAATTACATTGCCGTTGTGATATTCCAAGGTATAAAATGTTTCGTCGAGTGCATTTGCCTTGCGAATAAAAAACAACTCCGTTTTGCCGCTTAAGTGCTTTTCGGCATAGTTGGTAAATACGCAATTATGATTTTTTGCACCTTCCTGCGCAAGTTCCTCAACAGTGCGCGCCGGGCGAATTATGAAATTACCGTCGCTGAATGACTTTTTTTCAAGCTTTGGTAAAAGGTCTTTTTGAAATTTCTCTTGTAATTTATAAAGCGTTTCAAACCGCATTTCGTTATTGCGCTGTTGTAACAAAATTGAAAGCTCCGCGTGCGCTTCGGAAAAATTTTGCGGCATAATAACAGCCTTATCATCGAGATTATATTCAAGCCGCCTGCACTGCTGAATGTAATCGGCGTAATCTTGCAACCAAAAATAATTGCATAATTCGATTTGCTTTTGAATCCACGATTCTATTTTTTTCGGACCGGCGACACGGAGTAAATATTCCATAGTTTTGACATCCGATCGACTGTAAAGATATTTCATTAAGAAATCAATATTTTTCTCATTCAACTTTGGATGAGAATTTGCAAATTGCGCTGATAAAATATATGAGAATTTTGTGTAATCGCTTAATCCACTTAATTGCTTATATTCAGTGCGTGTAAGCCCAAACGCCTCCCGAGGCTCTTTTTTGTTATAATTAATCTTAACTCCCATGGTTCCTTGATTAATTATGTCATTTGCAACAGATATATTGCCTTGCTTTATCAAGCGTTCGATAAGCTCCGGGTATTCACAGTAATAGGACAAATATTTAAAAAGAATGCTGTGGCAATCCAAATATTCATCAATACAGCTGTTTTTCATTTTGCTTTGCTTGTAACAATCAAGATTATACAAAATACAGCCGTCATACACCTCCTGCGCGTGAGAGTGAATATCATCAACCCTTTGTTCGCGTTTGAAGCATATTTTGCTGACATATGTCCTGCCCAAATGAACATGCGTTTCGCCCCAACCGTGCAGCTCGCAAAAATGCTTGTGCGGCTCGAAATAGCCGATATTAAAGCACTGCCAATAAGGCTCACAGATGCAATGCTTGGCACGAAAATTGTAATAAAAGCAATAAAGGTATATAACAAGAGCCTGTGTCGGCTCGTCAATACGGCAGTCGGCAACCGTAACAAAACTGCTTTTTGCGCCGAATCCGTCATAACGCTTTGTAAGCTCGTAGCCGCAACACGGGCAAGTCACCTTTTCGCCGTGCCTTGCCGACAACCTTTGCCTGTCGGCAGGAGTAATCGTTCTGCCGAGTTCCAAGTCAAACACATTGCCGCAATGCGTGCAGTAACCGTGCCGATTGCGACCTTTCTTTATTTGAAACATGTAGTGATGCTCGCGCATTAATTCATCGTGAACATATCTAATCAATTCCTTTGACGGCTCCGCATTTGCCTTAAGGCGTTGGTATATCTGCTCTGCCTCTTCCTCGGTAAGTTGATTTAACTTTTTGCCCATACGCTCACCGCCTTATAAACAATCGAAAAGATTAATTATCTTTTCGTCGGTACCGGCGGATTGAGCAAAGCCGTAATAATCCTTGACCCATTCAAAAACCGCGTCATCGCTTACCATTGCGCAGCCGCCGCTCGCTTGCTTACGGGCGTTGCTCTTCACATCATACCAACACTTTTTGAGCGTTTTTTCCTCGTCAAGCGCCTTTTGCGCGTTTTCATCGCTTTTTAAATACACATCAATGATGTGTGATGCAACAACGGTAACGGCAGGGGCGTTAATCGCCTCTGCCTCCTTGTCGATTTTGTCAATCGCTTTTTTTATTAGTTCTGTCATAGTTGATACTCCTTTTTATGTTGACCGGTGTTTGCCGGGCTGTCCGCAGGGAGTGTGCCGGCGGCAATGCAACGCCGACAAATACCTTGCGAAATCACACTAATGTCCACGCATTGCAAAAATCACTGTGCCGACTGCCCAAGCAACATACCGCTATTTTGTTACTTCGCCCTTTGCCTTATACAAAAGGCCTTTATAAAAATCTTTTTTTATTTTCTTTTTTAATTTTTCAAGGTCAATAGTTACAGTTGTATTTTCTGTGATTTTTATATCCATGTATTTGTGCTTTACTACCATATCCGCCACAATTGGCTCTGTTGATTGTTGAGTACTCGGATTTGCTAATGATTCTTTAGGAATTAAACAAGCACACGCTTCAATTTTTTTGTTATTACAATCGTCGTAAAACTCACATGATTTGCATATTTCACTAACTTTAGATAAGCATAAGCCAATAGCATCATCAACAGCCTCTAATCTGCTTCGATGAATCATAGCGGCATCACAATCACATTGTCTGCCGTCAAGCAATGTTTGACCGCAAAACTCACACACATTTGGTTCCGTTTCAGTCATATACCCTCCTAAAATGCATTAATCGGGCTTATGTGCAAGACAAGCGCCGTTGCACATATAACCCTCAATATTAATTGAATCTTGTTCATCACGCCGCCTCGCTGTTCTGCTTGGCGGCGCTTTCCTCTGCCCGAATACCGTCGATTATTTCACGGATTAATTTGCCGAGTGTGGTCTTGTTATAGCCTGCTGCAAGGTAGTTTTTAATAACTCCTTTTAATTGCTGTCGGCGTATCGTCTTGACCGATTCTGCGAAAATATTTTCGTATCCGGGTGCCGGCGACAAATCGTCGATTGGCAGCGTATATAGTATTTTCTGCCGTTGGCAGATTTGTGCCGAGTATATGTAATGCTTATCCGCTCGCGGAATAAAGCGGATAATAGCATTGACATTGTAGTTGCCCGGCTCATATTGCTCTGCATTGTGCGTAATAATCACCGGGAGGTTACGCTTTTGCGCAACAAGTATTTCATCAGATGTCAGCATTTAGTTGCTCCTCTCTGTAATAGAGCTTATAAAACTCGTTGTAATCAACCGAGCCGAGCGGCGTGTCTGACATTGAAAGCAAGTCCATTGCATACCGTAACGCCTCAGCATAGTTGCATGTTTTCATTGCAGTGCGGATTTTATTCAAGTCCTTCTGCGCCTGCAAATCTCGCCTTATTGCGCGCCCGGCGCTTTGCTGATAGTATTCCTCGTATTCAGCCTCCGTTTCGTTGCGCTGTTCTTTGGTTATTGCTCCGAGCCTGTATAAATGCTCAACGGAAAGAAAAGTCAGATACAATGCTTTTCCCTCCGGGCTTTCGTCAAGCTCGACAACCTCGTTGCCGCAATCCTTAACCCGTTGCCGTGCAAGATTAAGCAGGCGAATTGAATTAATTACCTTCGACATTGTTGATACTCCTTTCTTGACAAATTTGAATTAATTTGGTATTATTAACTTGTTGATACTCCTTTAACGGGAGCGGGCGGCTGATTTTCAGTCGCCTATTTTTTTGCACTTGACTGCAAATCGCTGTCCTTGCCGTAGCGCTCGTAAAGCTCGGCAAACTCTTTTGCATAATTTGTTTCGATTTTATATGTATCGTTGCTTATCCAAAATCCGCACTCGCTTGTGTCGGATTTTTCTTTTTGCCGAAAACAAAGCCACATAAGCAGATAGCTTGCAATAAGCGACACCGCCATTATTGCGACGAGCCTTACTACGCGAGCGGTGTCAGATTTTGTATCGTCAATCATCAGCAGGAGCCAAAAGCCGCCCCAACCTACAATCTGCCCGAGGGCTATAAGCGCACAGCATATCTTTTCCTTTGAGCTCATCATTGCTCACCTCTAAAGGCATTGTAAAAGTTCTCTTTATACACGACATAGCTCTTGCCGGTGGCGATAAGCTCGACATTACGGCGGCGCATTTCCTGCATCGCCGATTTAGGCGTGCAGTGCAACGCCTCGGCTATTTCCGCAACAGTGAAAAACGAGTTGTTTAACTCTTGCTTTTTCATTGCCTCGTTGACAGTTTCAAGCGTGTCCTTGTTCAGCTCGATACTGTGGCCGAGCGAAATTAGGTTTTCAATTAAATTAATCGTTTGATTAAGCTGAACGCTTAAATCACTTGCCTGCTGCGGCATTTTTGTTATTTTTTCCATGTGTTCGTCCTTTCGTTGTTGCTCATTTGGTGACTTTTAAGACAAAAAATTTATAATTGTTGAAACCGGAACATTGAGGGTTTCGGCTAACAGATTAATATCTGTCACTTTAGCCTCCCGTTGCTTTAAGACTATTTTATTGAGGTACTGCCTCGATTTTTTCATTGCTCTTGCGCAATTCGCCTGTGTTCCATATTTTTCAGCAATAAGTTCATCAAGTGAATTTGCCATTTTTTTCACCTCCTATTCGTCATCTGTTTGGTGACTTCATTCGTATAATAGCACTTCCATTTTTATTTGTCAACCCTTTGGTGACATTTTTTAGCGTTTTGTCTTGATTTTGGTGACAAACTGTGATATAGTATAGCCATGAGGTGAAAAGAATGTCATTTGGCGCTAAATTAAAAGAATACAGAACCATACATGGCATATCGCAAGAAGATTTAGCTAAAAGGTTAAATACTACCAAGCAAGTGATAAGCCGATATGAGAACGAACAAAGAAGTCCCAAATTGTCAATTGCAGTTGAGTATTCCGAAAAATTGGGAATCCCACTTGACATATTAGTTGATGATAAAAAAGGACTTGATATATCATCAATTCCCGGTATTAATCCGTTACCTAAAATGGTAAAAAAACCGCGTTTAGGCACTATCGCCTGCGGCGAGCCTATCCTTGCCGTTGAGAACATTGAGGATTACGACGATGTGCCCGATGATATAAAATGTGATTTTACATTAATATGTAAGGGCGACAGTATGATAAACGCCCGAATTAATGACGGTGATATTGTTTACATAAGGAAACAAGAGCAGGTTGACAATGGCGAAATTGCCGCTGTTCTTATTGATAACGAAGCAACTTTAAAAAGAGTATATGTTTATTCAAACAAAGTTGTTTTGCAACCCGAAAATCCGAAATATGAGCCATTTGTTTATGTTGGCGAGGAAATGAATGAGATTCGCATTATAGGCAAGGCCGTCGGATTCACAAGTAAATTATAGGGGAGTGATTTAATGAAAATGGGTTTCAGAACACCAAGTGTAAAAAAATCAATAACAGCTCGAACAACCGGTCGCATTAAAAGAAGTGCAAAAAAGGCAGTAAACCCTTTGTACGGAAAGAAGGGAGTCGGATATATAAAGAATCCGACAAAAGCAGTAAAAAATTCAGTATATCATAAAACAACTTTTGGGGTATCTGATATAGTATCTTCCGTATCGTCCACTTCTCAAAAGAAAAGCAACGGCTCAAATTCTAAAAATACGAATTATAATTATAACAGTTATAATTTTTCAAAAGAGAAAAAGGTTAAAACTAAAAAAGTACCGGTTGGCGAAAGAAAGGCAACATTGTCTGACAAAATAAGCAGTGAAATAGTATTAGCTATTTTGGCGCTTATTGTATTTTTTATTAATTTTGCAATTATTGCAAACATATCGACTGTACTTTCTTTAATTAACACAATTATTCTTGTTCCCCTTGGTATATATTTAGCCATTAAGTTTTGGAAAACGGAAACTGTAACGGAGTATAAAACCCTTCCGATTGATGAAAAAAGCGAAGGTAATAATCAATATCAATTTGAGGAATATAAGAGTAATTTAAAAATTGCCGAAAAACGCAACGAAGTTGAATATTACAAGCCTCTTGATTTAACCGAATCGCAGGTAAAAGCAATATTTTTAAATTGGTGTGCAAAAAAAGGAACATCACCTACTAAAACAGATTATCCGATTTGGATAAAAAGACAATTGAACATTTCCCCCCGTACTTATCATACATCTTTGATTCAAGAGGGATACTTAATCAAAGCTCACCCCGAGGAATCACTAAAATGCCTTAAAGTGTCCGAATTAAAGCGCATTTTGGAACGCAAAGGTCTTGAAACATCAGGGAAGAAACAAGTTTTGATTGATAGAATCGCAAACAATGTTAATCTTGATACGCTTAATTTAGAGGACAAATACAAACTATCTGACAAAGCTCAAAATCTCTTATCATCCAGAACGAACAGAGAATTATTATACGCTTTTAAAAACAGATATAGCATATCCTTGGAAGAGTTTAACGATGCCAAATCCGATTTAGCATACAGAGGTGAGCCAAACGAAATAATGCAGCGAGCAATCGAAAAAGCATATGAAAAGGCTCGAAAAGAAAACAATTTTGGAATAGCCCGTAATTATCGCCTATCATATGGCTATTTTTGTGAAGATGAAAAAGAATACAAAAAAGCTCTTCAAGCGTATATTGATGTTATGCGGTATGATTTTAGCGGAAGTGACAACCAAATACCAATGCCAAAAGAAAACATACGAATTGCACCCGGTATTTTAAAGCTAATACAAAAGCTTTCGGAGTATTACAATGAGGATATGGTTTCAAAAAGCTATGAAATTTCACTCCCGGTTAATCATTACAGCGAGGCATATTTTAAGAAAATTATAAACAGCATCATAAATCGAACAGATTTATATAAAAAATATTTATAAAATAAAAAAATCCCACCCGGTTACGCCAATAACCGAATGGGATGCAAGCAGAGTGTGCAATACACTAAGCCCTAAGCAATGCATATTGTATCACACCCTGCCGTAAAAATCAAGCAGGGTATTTTTATGCCCCTTTTTAGATGAGAAAGGATATTTGATACAATGGGCAAAACTAAATCGCGCGGCAACGGCGACCGCACATATTACGAGAATAAAGCACGCAAGTGTTGGGTAGGTCAAGCCGTTTATAACGGCAAAAGAATAACCAAATACGGCAAAAGCAAAAAGGAATGCCGTCAAAAACTTGACGAGCATATCGAAAAATTAGAGAACGGCGGTTTTATAATATCCAAAAGCAAAGTCACGCTGACGGATATTTTGCAATTACAGCTCGACGATGCGATTGAGCTTAACCAAATTCAAGACACTACATATCGCCGCAAAAACGAGGTTATTAAGCTTATAAATCGCTTTGGACTCGGAAATATTCCGGTCCAAAAAATTACTACATTGACCGTAAAAAACTTTTTTAAAGAAATAACAATATACTCAAATTCACAGATTGACAAAATTCATCAGGCTTTGAATAAGGCTTTCAGATACGCCGTCAAACACAAATTCATTGACGAAAACCCATTGGACGATATTCCCAAACCACGCTCAAACAAGCCGACAAAGAAAATCACGGCACTGACGGTTGACGAACAGCAGCGATTTATTGATGTGCTCAATAACGAGGAAAAGGACAACCGCTATCGGTATCAATTATTAATAATGCTCTGTACGGGTATGAGAATGGGCGAAATCAACGCTTTAACATTGAGGGATATAAGTTTCACCTTTAAAACAATAAATGTAAATAAGACAATTTCACGGGATAAGGACGACAGGCCTATTATGGGTAAGGAAACGAAAACCGATGCAGGAATGAGAGTATTGCAAATGACCCCAAGCGTTGAGAGCCTGCTGCATGATTATATTGATAACCACTACATTGACAACCGCGAAAAAATCCTTTTTTATGACACAAAGAAAAAAGGCTATATCTCGACGAATCAGGTTAACTCCGCTTTCAAGCGAATTGTTAAGAGCTATCAAATTATACATATTGACTATGAGATGACGCCTCTGTCCGACAAAGGCAGGAAATCAATTGCGTACAAGAAATACACCTATTTCAAAAAAACAGCGACGGGATTTGAAATCTTGCCCAAGGAGCCGCCGAAGGATTGGCAACGGAACTTTGGCAACTATTATTATAAAAAAGAAATTCCCGAAAAAGAATACAATCAGCATATGCTTCGACACACATTTGCGACGCGCTGTATTGAGAACAGAATCGACTATAAAACTTTGCAAGAAATTTTAGGGCATTCGGATATATCAATTACGCTCAATGTATATTGCGATGTTATAGGTTTGTTCAAGGAGCAACAATATCAAATAATTGATGCATTCAATTCAAAATTGCTTTTTGGTAATGACTGCAATAATGACTGCAATAGCAAAGCAGTTTCACAATAAATAAAAGCCGTTGAAAATTCTCAACGGCTTTTATTTTTGGCTTAAATAAACAGTTT
>ERZ780226.1253-NODE-1253-length-20216-cov-4.058082_pt1 | contig 20216 bp, 21 predicted proteins | sample MGYA00511165_ERZ780226 | MGnify/ENA primary metagenome ERZ780226 (study PRJEB29588, sample SAMEA2152373) | human gut metagenome | biome: human gut; feature: human-associated habitat; material: faeces | place: Denmark | collected 2008/2010 ...
GTCGCTGCCGTATGTGAAGCCCGCCTTGTCCACTACTATGGACAGGCCGTTGCATTGCAGATCTTCAGTGACTTTCATATATATATGGTAGCCTGAAACGCGGAAAAAAACAAGCACGCAAAAAGAGAGCCTTGCGACTCTCCCGGTATTTCTGTGGTGATTCTCTTTTTCAAACGGAAAGTGAAGCCGTTTCCCTACTTCGTCACCGTCACGTACTCCGCAGGATCTACGGATCTGCCGTCCTTGCGCACCTCAAAATGGAGGTGGGCTCCGTCGCCGCACTCCGCAACGGCGGTTTCGCCAACATAGCCAATAAGGTCGCCGGCGTTGAGCCTCTGCCCGGCCTTTACGGGGCAGCCGGTGCGCAGGTTTGAGTAGAGGGATTCAAGGCCGTCGCTGTGACTTACCCGAACGGTGATGCCGAGGCTGTCGTCCTCGTATATCTCCTCCACCTTGCCGTTCCATGGGCAATGCACCTCCGCCCCATTTGCGCAGGATATATCGATGCCCCGGTGTGTGGTCCAGTGATCCAGAGTGCGGGAGTAGATCAGCTCATCCACGGCAAAGCGCCACTGCACCTTGCCCTTGAGCGGCGCGGGGGCCTTGTCATAGGCGGGGGCATGGGTAGCCGATGGCCCGGGGGAAGGATTGGGAGTTATGTCGGGCAGCGCCGAGGGTGAAGCGGTGGGCGTAGGGACAGGCGTGGAGAGCAGGGCCTCACTGAGTGTCTGGTCCTCGTTTTGAGAAACGGGGGCGGGAGAAGGCTCTATGGAGGGCTGAGGCTGCTGCTTTGGCCAATAGGCTGCCGCCGCGGCGACGCCGACTATGGCCACCGAGGAAAGCAGCACGACATAAACGCCCTTTTCCTCTAAAAAATCCCTGATCTTATCCTTTAGGCTTCTGTTTTCGTCAGTCATGGAAATCGCTCCTTTTGCGCAAATTGGCGGCCTTGCCGCCCGCATTATCGTGCTATAAGGTAGTAATTCCCTGCACCGCTGGGAAATATACCTGAACGACCATATTCAAATGAATAACCTTGGGGCTGTTAAGGGGCCGCAGCCCCTTAAATTTATTCCGGCTTTGACGACATGTGCGTCAAAACGGATGAAAACCAGAGGTTTTCGTACTTTGCGGGTTTTGCCGCCCGGGAGCGCACGCGAGAGGCAAAATCCGCAAAAACTCGAAGAAATGGCTTTAGCCATTTCTTCGAAAATCTGCCCGCTTGACAGTGGGAAAAACCTTTGCTATAATTATAAAGCTTGAATATGGAGAGATGTCCGAGTGGTTTATGGAGCTGGTCTTGAAAACCAGTGATGCCGCAAGGCACCGGGGGTTCGAATCCCTCTCTCTCCGCCAGATAATTCAACATAGCGCCGGCAATATATCCGTGGAGAAGTACCCAAGTGGCTGTAAGGGGCTCCCCTGCTAAGGGAGTAGGCTGGGGTGACTGGCGCGAGGGTTCGAATCCCTCCTTCTCCGCCATCGCATAAAAATCCGAAGGACATTAGTCTTTCGGATTTTTATTATGTGACAGAGAGTTTGCCACTCATAAAAAATCCGAAAATACGCTTTATGCGCTTAAATTCCCAACAAATTTATAGTTTACAGTAATGTGCTGTTTGATGATGCCGTTCTCCTTTGTGGATTCGTGTACTTCTACGGTGTCGATCAGTTTTGTCACAATGCTGCGATCCAGTTTGTCAATGTTCGTGTACTGCTTAAATTCTTCCGCCCATGCGGAAACATCGATCGTTGCATTTTCCATTTCCATGAGCATATTGCGCTTCTCTGCAATAATCTGAGAGAGGTTTGCCTGTTCCACATCATAGTTCTGCATGAGCTTCTTAAAAACGCTGTCCGGCACATTCCCAGTGCATCGTTCTTCAAAGAGTTTTTGCGCCATACCTTCGACAAGCTCAAGACGCTTTATTGATTCATCCAGTTTGGTCTTTGCGTATTTTATTTCCTGCTGCTGACCACGGTTTCCGATTGCAATTATCTTGCTCAGCAATTCTTCGTCATTAACGCTGAGAAGTTGGGCGTTAAACCGTATATTTTGCAGCACTGCTTCTTCCAATGCAGCCGCGGGCACATGATGTATGGAGCAAGTGCTTTTACCATGAATGGCATATCTGCTGCATTTATAAATGTAGTAGGTTTTGCCGTCATACGTCTTTGTATTGAAAGTCATTGCTGCACCGCAGTCCGCACATTTTGCTACGCCTGCAAACAGACTGATCTCACCGCTGCGTGTTACTCTCGGAGACTTTCCGGAAGCGATACGCTTCTGTACTCTCGCCCAAGTATCTTTAGAGACGATCGCTTCATGGGTGTTTTCCACAACGATCCATTCTTCCTCCGGTACAACAGCACGATTTTTGGTTTTGAATGAAACGACACGCCGTTTTCCCTGTGCCATATTGCCGATGTAGACCTGGTTTTTCAGCAGTTGCATCACGGTGTTGCTGTTCCAAGTCATGCTCTCATGCAATGGATTTTCGCGCCCGATCCGATTATAATAATAGGCTCTTGGCGAAAGAATGCCTTCGTTGTTGAGCATATCGCTGATATGTCTGCCGCTGTCGCCTGCATCGAACATATCAAATATCTGCTTGACGATTCGGGCTGGTTCATCGTCGATTATCAGCTTATGCTTATCGCTTGGACAGCGAGTATACCCGAACGGTGGTTTGCTCCCTAAAAACAATCCCTGTTTCGCATTGACGGCTCTTGCAGATTTGATCTTGCGCGAGATGTCTTTTGCATACATTTCATTGAGAATATTTTTGAACGGAGCAATGTCATTATCTTCCTTCATGGTGTCCACATTGTCGTTGATGGCAATATAGCGGACACCGTGCTCCAAAAAGTATTCGTCTGTATAGTAGCCCGTCCTCGCATAATTGCGTCCCAGACGCGACAGGTCTTTTGTAATGACGCAATCAATATGGCCTCGTTCAATGTCTTTGAGCATGCGTTTGAAAGCAGGACGTTCAAACGTAGTTCCAGAGTAGCCGTCATCAATATATACCTCTACTAAATCCCACCCTCTTTCTCTCACATAATCTGCAAGTAATTGTTTTTGGTTTGCAATGCTCATGCTTTCCGCATTACAGTTCCCATCGTCCCTGGAAAGCCGGAGATAGTTTCCGACTCTTTGAATGATCTGTAATCTCATGGTATCTTCTCCAAATTGAAAACAGCGCATTTCAGAACGACTATCCACTCACAATTCCATTATATAAAGCGAAGGTAGTATGTCCAGTATGCGCTTTCAGTAGAATTTTTTATTGATTTTATCTGTTGCTATTTCAAGAAGCAGTGTTCCAAATGGTAGTACGCCTTTACAGATACCGTCAACAACAATGATCCTGTTTCCAAGTTTACAAATGCTTTGTGTAGACTTATCGTCAACAACCCGTTGTTCCAATATCTCAGCACATGAATTATCCATATCTGAATCTCCATAATTCTTTATCTTGATAAGATATCTTTACTTTTACGAGCAAGCTTTTCGCATCGAGATAGCCCGTTGCAAATATCAGCGGTCAGGTTCCCTTCATATATCGAAAGAACTTCGATTTTGTTGCGTTCTATCTGTTCTCGCAAAAGCGATATTGTTTCAAACATATTTCTGCCAAAGCGGTCTAACCGCAAAGCAATCACCGCGTTGATCTTTCCTGTATCAATGGCACGAAGCATCCGCTTAAAAGCCGGACGCTCAAAATTAAGCCCGTTATAGCCGTTATCCAAATAAGCTTGATAATCAAACCCATTTTCTTCAGCAAATTGACGGAGCTTTTCAAGCTGGTTTTCAATAGCAAAAGAATTTTTATTTACCGTTCTGCAATATAGCGCAGCTCTTTTGATAGGTTGGTGTTCCATAGTTGGCCTCCCAATAGAAAGGCGGCGGTCAAATGCGTGTCTGCACGTTAGCAGAGATAGACCGCCGCTTTTGCTTTTCATTTTTTATGCGCTTCTATTCGACACAACTTCCCGAAGCGCAGGGGCAACAGATCAGACTGACGGAAGCATCCGTCATCATTGGGCTTTCACCACCCCGGCAACGCCCGGGCTGCGTTCTGGGACTTAACCTCGACTACGCAGAAGTATCATTGTGTGCTGCACAGGTCTTGGCGATGCTCCTTTGCTTCTCGGGAGATTTTCGCACCGCATATTGTGCCATATACGGCGTGCGCTCGCTGTGCAACGAACGTATCTGATGCTGTTGGATATGCAATTTTCAAAGTTCACTCGGCTTGTCTGCCCGTCAAAATCCGCTTATGAAGTGGGCTTTGATGGAAAGACACGATGAAAAGCCCGCAGGAGAGAGCGCGGAAAGGGACGCGCTCCTGTCCATACGGGCGGGGCTGTTAAGCTATGAGCTTAAAGGTCAATATGCGTGTAATGAGCTTAGTTTCAAGTCTGCGGCGCAGTTCCTCGTCGATGCACAAAATAGGTGTTCCGCTTTCGTCGTAAAGCTGTCGCGTAGACAGTGCGGCAATATAGCCTGCATAATGCTTCAGCACGGCGCTCAACGCATCTACATTGCCGTGGACAGCCGCTGCTATGACGGGAAACGGCAATAGGTCATGTTTTGCTTTTGCGTTATTCGTCATCTCTAAATTCCTCCAAAAAGTCTTTCATCTGTTTGAGCGAGCTTGTCCGCTGATAGCAGATTGTCCGGCGCACCCTGTCAAGACAGGCGGCGATTTCACCATCGGTCATGTCGAGAAAGAAAGCCAACAGGATAACATCCCGTTTATCCTTCGGCAGGTCGGTGAGCGCTTCGCCAATAGCATCGTTTTTGACGATCACATCGTATCCGGCAACGGAAAAGCAGTAGCAATCGGACGGATATACATCCTCGGTATACAGCCGGTCCTGTTCTTGCTGCGACAGCTCCGAAAATGATTTTTCATAGCTGCTACGGCGTGCAAGCTCCTTTTTCTGCTTTTTTGCTTCACCTGCAATCACCAGCTTTGCAAAGCGGTCAAACTGATGCTGTATGGTTTTCCGTTGGAAAGAAGATAGCTCCAAGAGAGTTCACCTCCTTCCATACCCACACGGAAGTGGTGCATTTCCCCTTTCGCCCAATATCCCCCTCGTAGGAAGCGATTTTGGCAAACTCGGTCAAAAATATTTTCAAAACAGAAAAATGCCTGCATGAAACAAGTCAAAACAGGCATTTTCAGAGGAACGACATATATTATTTTTTAATTGTTCTATGTTTGGTGGAAGTGATAGTTCTTCTATCGGCCGGATTGAGCTGATGACGCAGACAAAGCTTTTTTTGACAGGTTTACCACATGTCTTGAAGGAGTATTAGGTTTGCGGTGTCTGTTATACATCGCAGCTCCCTCAAGTCCCATCGACCAAAGCTGAAAAGTCAACAATAAACAGTCCTCCCAAAATCCATCTTTTTGGGAAGTTGTACGCATTACGGTCTATTCAGCTTTCAAATGGGCTTTCGTGTATTTCCACGCCGTTTTCGTTTTGCATGGAGAAAGCTCAGTGTTATCCCTTTATAGTTCTAATATTTATGGTATTGTGTATTCCTTTCGCAAGAAAGCCTAATAGGGCAAAATATATGCAGGAGGTGAACAAGCAGTGCCAAGAAAATTAGAAGGATTAGGGCAAATCATCGAAACTGTCCGTGTTGATAAAGGCTATTCCCGCGAAAAGCTCTCGGAGCTGGTGGGAGTTTCGACAAAGCATATATATAACATTGAACATAATGGGGCTATGCCGAGCATATCTTTATTGGCAGATTTGGTATACACGTTGGAGATACCTCCTGAAAGAGTCTTTTTCCCAAATGCTGAACTTACGAATCCAAGATTGGCAAATGTCCTGAACACTGTGCGTCGGCTGAATGACAATGATCTCAACATTATCAAGGACGTTGCCGATTCTCTCATGAGAAACAGGGAGAACAAATAGCTTAAAAACCGAAAAGGGATTAGCGCAATTCTTTCGCACCAATCCCTTTTGTCATTCACCTCATTTTTGAAGTTCGCATGACCTTTGCAACCACAATGATCGCCACAATGATCGCAATGATGGCCAATCCCACCAATATCGTCACCCACCATTGAAAGGCGGGTTCCTCGGTCAGCTCGGGATCTTCTTTGCCCTCGATCACCGGCTCTGTGATCTCCATTGAAAAATCCAGTTCAATGGTCTTTGTTTCACCTGTGTCCTCCGTATAGGTAATGGTATACTTTCCGTTGGTCGTGCCGTAGGTTTGGGTGTATCCCTCCGTCATGGAGAGCTGCCCCGCGAAAACGGATATTTCGCCGTTGCCCGTACCTCCGGGAGCAATGTCGCCCAGGAACACGCTGGATGTTGGGAACAGCCCCGCACCCGTGACGGTGATACTCACATTGCGAAGCGTACTTTTGCCGATGTTGAATACATTGGCGGGCAGCGAGAAAGTTTCGCCCGCTTCAATGGTCTTGGGTGGCGTAATGGGGTCGTAGCTTATCTCAGCAGGCTGCGTTACCGCAATCAGAAACTGCCGTGTCGAGGTATATACGCCGCCGTATAGATCAACATAATCTAAAGTGACGGAAAACGGCTGGTTGCCCGCAAGCACATCCTTTGTCGTTCTCAACTGAAAGGCAGCCGTGTCGCTTTCCCCGCTTGCAATGTTCTCAAGGTGTATGGAATTGTTCGCTTCGACAGGTATAATGCACGCGCTCCCGCCTTCACCCGCAATCCCGCCATAGGTCAGACGAACGCTTCTCGCCCGCAAGGTGCCGATATTCTCAATCGTGACGTTCACGGAAAACTCCTGATCGCCTCCCACACAGTTTGGCTCTATGACGCAGGAGCTTATGAACAGCTCCGGCTTATCTACGGCTTCCTTTTCAGGTGTGATGGGTGCATTTGGATCGATGGGTGTTTTGCCGTCGGTAATGGTAACGTAAACCGTGAAGCTCTGCGTGACCTTTGCGCCGGTGTTGTCGAGATAATCGGCGTTCAGTATCACGGGATACGCGCCGTTGATACGTCCCGATGCAAGCGGAATAACAAGTGAAAAAATATAGGGGCTGCCGCCTGCTGCAAGCTGCGAATAATTGCCAAATACAAACGGCGTGTCCGTGGTTGCTCCGAGGTCTGCGGTTATTGTGACCTTGCCATCATGGGTCTGCCCGACAAGCGGCAGGATAATAGATACTTACCCGTCCTGTACGGTCGGCACATAGCCTTGTGCGTATGTCATGCTCATCCCTTCGTACAGATGAGTGCTGTCGATATGTAATTGATCGGCAATAGGGGCGGGTGTGTCCGGTGCTTTTTGCGTAGGCGACGGCGAAGGCGTTGGTGTAGACGCCGCTGTTGCTGCGGGTGTTATCGTCGCGTCAGGTGACGGCGAAGTCGATGGCTCATCTCCTTCCGCAAAAGCCGTAAGCGGTATTATGAGTATTAGCATAATTATTATCAGCATCAAGCATATTCGTTTCATTTCTCGTACCCCCTAATCATCGTCATCGCGCCCGCATCAATTTCACAGACCGTATCGCACAGCTCATCAATATCGCCCTGATTGTGGCTGGCAAGCAGTATGGTTTTGCCGTCCGCCTTTAAGCCTTTTATTAAATCGCGCATTTCCCGAACGCCGTGTTTGTCAAGCCCGTTCAGCGGCTCATCTAAAATCAGCAGATTCGGGTTCTCCATGATCGCCTGCGCAATACCCAGCCTTTGCCGCATACCGAGCGAGTATTTGCCCACGGGCTTCTTCATATGGGGATCAAGCCCTACACGGCGTATGGTATCCGCGATTTCAGCAAGCCCAATTTTCTTATTGAGCGACGCCAGTATTTCAAGATTTTTAACGCCCGTCATATTGGGCAGAAACCCCGGAGTTTCGATAATAATGCCGAGGTCGGGTGGAAAGTCCACATCCCTGCCCACGTGCTTGCCGTTCACGATGACCTTGCCCTCGGTCGGCAGGAGAAAGCCGCAGATACATTTCATGAGCACTGTTTTTCCAGAGCCATTGTTGCCCACAATGCCGTGTATGCGCCCCGCTTCAAAATCGCGGGATACGCTTTTCAGCACACGCTCCTGTCCGAAATCCTTTGATACGTTTTGAACGCTGACGGCTATATTGCTTTTATCCATTATCGTTCCTCACTTTGCAATAGTCGCCTGACGGCGCTATCGCTTGTCATTCTCCTTTGCTCAGTGGGCTTTCGCCTCGCTGCATCGTCCACAGGACGCGCTCGACTACGCCCCCTCCGTTCCAGTAAAATTAAAATTGTATTTCCGCGCTGCCCGAAGCGATAGATAAAAGCATATGGCGATCAATCCCCCGAAGATGAGATACGTCTGCCAAAGCCGGGGCAGCCGGTCGTAGCCGAAATTGTGCATATGATAAGTGGCGTGATTGAGGGGCGAAAGCCAGCCCACCGCCACGTTTGCCTTATACATTAGCTCATCGGGAAGCTGAAATATCGCCTTTAAGGTCTGCGGGTTTAAGAGAAATCCATACAGGCTGAAGCCGAATACGGATACAATACCCGCGAGTTGTCCTTTCCAAAGGTTGAAAATCAGCATCACGAACACCATCAGGAGCGTGTAGAGCAGCATGAGCAGAAATATCGTCCCCATGCAGGCATAGGGGGTGGACATTTCTAGCGTTTTTACCAGTGCTGGGAGCGCAACCGCCTGTCCTGCGCCGGAATAGCCGAGTATCGCCGCCGTCTCGCTCCACATATCGCCTACAAAGCTCTGCGTCATGCAGACGAGCGAAGTGGCAACAAGAATGAACAGCAGATAGATGGTCGTTGCGAGGATAATATATACCGCCTGTCCGGTGATCCATGTCCTGCGGTTGATCCGCATAAGATAGAACGGCGTCCCGCTGGATATAAACGGCATATCCGCGAACAACAGTAGAAGCAGCAGCGAGGACAGCAGGATCGAGTTCGCATCTCCAAACGTCCAAACAAACGCCTCCACGATCTGCATGGTCGTTTCATACTCCTGCGCAAACTTGACCGCCTTATCCGAGAGCAGAAAGCACAGGATGAACGCAAGGCAGAACGTGATGATAATGCGCGGATTCTTGTGCCACTGCCGGAAGTTATATGTTGTAACAGCGAAAACCTGTTTTATTTTCATATTTGATCCAGCCTCCTTTTGGCGGCGGCTGCAAAAAGCATTCCGAATATGATCGTCAGCTCCAGCATCAGCAGCAAAACGCCAAGGTTTCCCCACATCCATGCGTCAGAGGGATTTATCCATTCCTTCGGGTATAGGACATAGAGCTTGTTAAAGTATCTCTCGTAAAGAATAATGAGGACGTAATAGATGACGAATGGCGAGGCATAGGCCATATATTTGCTGTTGGTGAGCGTAGCAAAAGTCATGCCGACAAGTGCCCAAAAAGCCCCCGAGCAGAAGAACAGCAGCACTTTTCCCATCAGCTCTCCGAAATATGCCGGAACCTGCGCACCTTTGGCGAGAGCCGCCTCCATGGGCGAGAACAGCAGCGCAGAAATGATATACGCGGCAAGTATGCCCACCGCAAGCACCAGCCCGCCGGATACTGCGCAGGCTATACTTTTACCCCATAGATACCGTTTGCGGGTAGTGCGCGGCAGATATTCCTTGACGTAGCCGCTCTTCATGTCGTCAACAAAGCAAGTGGTGAACGGTAACGCCGCAAGTATGGGCAGGGCGAGCGTCATTCCGTCGGCTTTCAGCGCGCTTGCGATCAACATATCGTGAAAACCGTTCGCCAATAGCTCCTCCGAGCGAAAAGCTGTCAGCATATCCTGCACCGATGAAAGGAAGATAACGAGCACTACGCCGATCAAACTCACAAGAAAGCCTTTGTTTGAGAGTGCTTGCCTGAGATTTGAGAGTATCGCTTTTGCCATTGAGTTATCCTCCTTCCCGGATTTTTGAGAACAAGTATATGGCGCTCTTACCATATACCATTGGCTTCATTTTCACATAACGGCGATCAACAAGTATTCATCAAATTGTAATGAAATTGTAATTTCGGAGGTTTTGGGCAATAAGAAAGCAGGCATGGGTGTTTTCCATGCGGTCATGCCTGCCTATTTTAGTGCTTTCTTTGCGCTTTAGTAGCCCTTACTCAAATCGATGATACTGCCATCGACAGCATTGATAACCATAAGCGGCTTATCAATTCCCACATCATATACCGCATTGTTATATAAATTCATGGTACTTCCGCCCTCATATGTCACGTTGGATGTTTTTTGCCCGTAGAATACCCATGCGGGAATGTATATGCCTTCTCGTCCGCCGGAATTTTGTGTGCGTACGCGAACAACCCCCAATTTTACCTCACTGATATCTATCTCTATATTGATATCTTTGATATCGTTGTAATTCTCTGGCTGAGCCTTAGGCTCATACTTGCGTATAATCATCGCTTCGAATACTCTTCTTATTTCGTCAAATGTCATAAGATTGGTATCTTCCGCTAGCACCTCTCCAGTTTCGGCGGGTGATTGCCAATAAATATTCGCAAGTCCACTATCGTCTACTCTGAATGAAATCATTTCATACATCCAGGGCATGGAAGTTTGTTCCGAATCGCTTTCGCTCGACGCATCGACGAATCCTGTACCGTACATATCAACCAAGCTGACAGAAGGCGATCCATTGATGGTGCGGACATAATATAGATCGTATGCGAAGTGTTCCGGATTGTTATTCAACACGGGCCCTTTGGGTGAATTTGCGTAACCGTCGCATACAATATATGCGCGTCCAAGCTGCATATCCGCTATCTCTCCTGCCGCCAGAAAATCTTCACAGAGTTTCTTTGCGTCATGAAACGACAGATTGAGTTTTCCTTGAGCCGTTTGCGGCAGATCACCGTCTGCCTCGTTCACTTCGGCGGCAACATAATTATATTCTGTATACACATCTTTTTCTTTGCGATAACTGAAACTGAAATAGGCTTCCGTCCTTTTGTTATTTGATGCGGGCGTACAAACTACAATATTCGCATGATCAGTCCGCGCGTTAAGCATTAAGATGTCCTCTTCCCACAACGCGCCGGTAGTTCCGTATGCGCCTGTTTTTGATGGCAACATCGTCCCGTCTGATTTGACCATATCTCCTTGTGAAGGCGCGGTTTCAGGAGCCATTTTCAGCTCTTCCTCCAGTCGCTTTATCTCTTCGAGCGCTTCTTCCTCGCTCATCATCATATCTTTCTCGGTTGTTCCCTCTGCAATATGCTTTTTAATTAACAGTATCGAATCCTGAATATCTCCTTTTGTTCGAATTGATACGTCACTCGTGGTGATTAAGGGTTTTTCGTCGGGGAACAGATAGTTAAATAATCCCGTTACCTGCTTCTGCGTAAAGCCGGTGGCAGATACGCGGGCTGTGGGAATATTTGCGGAGGGTACGATTACAGGCGCATCCACGTTGACGACAAGCCGTCCGTCCGCGCCGGTTGCTGAAAATGTATAATTTTCTTCCGGGACACCCAATTCCGCTGCGGTAGTACCGTGTTCCTCGTCCCGCGCCTGCTCGATCATGCGTTCCGTATCTTTTTGCACAATAAACTCCTGCTCCGGCGTTTTCTGACACGCCGCAAGAGAAAAAGCCGTTATCAACACAAGCGATAGAGCTATGATTTTTCTTTTCATGGTTTCATTCCTTTCTCACCTTTGATGACTTCATTGTAGCGTGGGACTTATTTCAAAGTCATCATGGAAATGTAAAGATCAGAATTTCACAGATATTTTTGTACCTTTTGCTACTTCGCTGTTTATCACAAGAGCAGCGCCGTGCGCTTCTGCAATGCGCTTTACAAGTGCAAGCCCCAAACCGAAACCCTCGGTATTTCTCGACTGATCGAGCTTGTAAAAAGGCTCCGTGATCTCTGCGAGTTTTTCCTCGGGTATGCCGCAGCCGTTGTCTGAAACAAATATCTCATTTTCATGCAGGCCTATCACGATCCTGCCTGCACCCGCCTTGACCGCGTTATCGAATAAATTTGTGATAAGGCAGATCATAAGGTCGGTTTCGATATGGTATTGCACTTCCGTTTGCGCGTCATAAACTATCTCGATATTTTTCTTTTCCGCTGCGGGCGTAAGCACCGGCGTCAGGCTTTGTATCAGCTGGCTTGAGGATATGGAGGTAAATTCGAGCGTGTCGCGATTGTTCAGCGAAATAAGCTGCATGAGCTTGGAGGAAAGCCGCTCCAGCCGAAGGCTTTCGTCGTTGATGAAGGCAATGGCTTCCCGCTTTTGCTCCTCGGACATTCTTACATGAGAAAGCGAATGCGCGTATGCGGTGATCGCCGTGACCGGCGTTCGCATCTCATGAGAGATAGAGGAAAGCATCAGTTTTCTATCCTCGGCGGTCTTTTGGATTTCTTTCATTCTATCGTCAACGGCTTTTGCCATTTCGTTATAGCCTGCGGCAAGCTCGGCAAACTCATCCTTGCTTTTCATATGGATGAACTCGTCATATTTCCCCGAGGCAACGCGCTTAACGCCCTTTTGCAGCGCGGAAAGCGGTGCGAGCGTCCTCTTGACGACAAGCGTCATGCAAAGCGCGGCAACGGCTAAAAGTCCGATACAAAATACAATGCACTTGGCGGCAAGCGCGCCGATCCCGGCATAGAGCATTGAAATGTCCCGCACAAGCGAAAGATGATAGCTGTCCCCACACAGATAAACATCGCCGCCGATGATGAGATAAGACGAACCGCCCATTGATAGATAGCCGTACCTGATTTCAGAATGATCCGCAGTATTTTTACCGCTCTTTTGCAGGAAGCGATAAGCGTCTATCCCGGTGTTGTTGGAGATCATGCCTTCATCCGTCTGCAAGGCGTATTCCCATGAGCCGTTCGTGCCGGAAAAGGCGTATTTTATGAATGAAAGCTTCGTAAGCTCGTTCGTTTCCGCCATATTATTCTGCGTTCCGCTCAGCGCGTTCCTGAAGCGTTCATAGTCGGATACGCCGGAATCAAACGCGGTGCTCAGCACATTCTCCTTTGCAAAGGAGAAGATCATCACACAGGCCGTGATGACGACCAGCACAATAAGCGCTGTTGCTAAAAGCGTCAGCTTTGTTCGCACTCTCATAGCGTTTCCTCCAAACGGTATCCGACCTTTGGCACAGATACGATCTGCAAACCTGTTTTCTTTCTAAGTTGGGCGATATGCACATCCACCGTGCGCGTCTCCCCCTCAAAAAGCTGTCCCCATACCTCGGCAAGCAGCTTATCCCGCGATAGTGCGATATTCTTGTTGCGCGCCAGCACCAGCAGCAGGTCGAATTCGATAGGCGTTAGCGAGAGCACTTCATTGCTCTTTTTTACATTTCGCTCAGGGACGTTTATTGTAAGATCGTCTACGCTCAATACCTTATCGGCGGTCCCGTGCCTTTCCAGCACCTTTCCCACGCGCACCAGCAGCTCCGGCATGGCAAAGGGCTTTGTGATGTAATCCTCCGCACCGTCTGAAAGTCCTGTGACCTTGGAATCCACGTCAGACTTCGCCGTAAGGAATATGACGGGGATACCGCGGTCTGTTAGGGGGCGCAGCAGCTCAAAGCCGTTTTTGCCGGGAATCATAATATCTAAAATCGCCAAGTCAAAGTGCTGTCCATCGAACAGCGCCGCCATAACGTCGTCTCCGTTATATGCGGTCACCACTTCGTATCCGGCAGCTTCCAGATTCAACTGGATTGCTTTGCTGATCGCAATTTCATCTTCAATCACATAGATTTTGCTCATGACCGTCACCTCATCTACATTTTACACTAAGACCATTATAACGGAAAATGTGTAATGGAATTGTAAGGATTTATGATAAGTAAAAGCAGGCATGGTCATCCCATGCCTGCTGCGAGTTCATTCTTTCAATCAGTACCCCTTTTGAATGTCAATGATGCTGCCGTCTATGGCGTTGATGCACAGTAATATGATGTTGCTTGTGGTATTATCGGCTCCATCATTATATTCAAGCGTTCTTGTTCCATAAAAATTCCATACAGGAACCAAGAGCCCACTTTTGCCCGCATCCTGTTCGACAATGCGCATGGTTTCCAATTTCACACCTGAAATATCCAACCTTAGACTTTTGGCTCCCTGTGCTTGAAATTCATATATGATAAACATCATCTTATCGAATATATCTTGAATGTCTGAATAAGTCATAAGGGAGCTGTTTTCAACTACGCTTTCAACAATCGCAATGGGAGCATACCAATCAACGCTGCGAACACCAGAATCATCAACGGAGATGGATACGGTTTCGTATTGCCAAGCTTCCGCATACCCCGTGCTCTCATCTTTGTTATAGGATTCGCCAAGAATAAATGCCGAAGGAATATCCCCAACCATTCTTGTGCAGAAGGCGCTGTAATACCATTGGCCTGCATCATTATTCAGAGAGATTGACGAAATGGAAAACGGCATATTTGTTTTTTGCAAGAACGCCTCTATCTGACGGGATGCAGCATTTGGAGAGAGCGTTAAGCCCGTTGCATCCGCAGGAACGGCATTATCCGTCACGTCAACGGCGTATTTGTCAACAGAAGGTTGTCCATCTATCTCGGCCTGATTGCTTGATCTGTGAAAGCTCAATGTAGCAGGATGTGACCCCTCAGCGTCTTCATACGAATTGTTTACAAAAAACTGAACGGAATTATCTTCGCTCGATGCGGCAACGCCCCAATATCTCGTTTTGTTATCGCTGCCATATTCAGAAAAGGATAATTCTTTTAATGTTCCATCAACCTTTTCCATTTCTCTGCTTTCAGGAGCGCTGTCATATATGCTGTTAAAATAATCAAGCTGTGCTTGATAGCGTGCGCGATCATCATCGTTTTCTGCTTTTGCAACAAAGCCCTTTGCGGTAATAATAGCGGCTTCAATTTCTGATTTTGTCATTTCGCTGGAAGTATAGAACATCTCTGTACCGCCAACAAGTTCATTCCAGAGAACAGTAACCTGATCCTGTGAAAAATCTCCAGCCTTAACGCGTACAATATTCATTTCACTGCCCGTAGGAACATCAACCGGCGCGTTAACACTTATCGTCATGTTATTGTTCGTTATATCGTATGCAAGCGATGGAGGAGCTTGTGTTTTTTCTTGTAAAGACAATGCACTGTTAGTATTTGGTGCTGTTTCTCGAGCCTTTTCTATCATTTGCTCATTATTTTTACCAGCGACAATCGGGCTTTCCGGCGTTTTCTGACAGGCGGCAAGCCCCAACGCCATCAGAATCAACAATGCTATGCATATCATTCTCTTCATCGGTACCTTCCTCCCGTTAATATCCCAACGCCCGGTCGATTATGCTGCCGTCAATGGCGTTGACGGTGAGAAAGCTGTTTTTATTTGCAAGCAGCTTCTCTTCTTCGGTTATTTCCCCATTAACAGTGATATACCCGAAGAAATCCCATGCCGGAACGAGTAATGCGCTGTTATAGTCGTTCCTGTAATTGATACGGGCAAGCCCAAGCTCCATACGTGTTATATGAAATGTTATTTTCATCTCATTTTTATCAGCGTTGGTTAAGCCTGCGTGTTTGACAAAGATCATTTTCTCAAATACATTTAATACCTCATCAAAGGGCAACACTTTAGCGTTTTCTATCTCTGTATCAAGTATCGCGTAGGGAGACATCCAATAAAACCCGGCAATTCCCTTCGCGTCAACATAAATCATAATTCTCTCGTATGCCCAGGAGGGAACGGTTGTTCTCATGTCTCCATCATCATCCGTATCCAATAATGCGCCACTGTTCAGTGTCCATGTTTCATTGATATCGTTTACGGCTCTGGAATAGGAAAGACGATACAGGCAACGCAGATCATTATCGGCGCACCCACCGCCACCATATACTTTTTCCGCCCGCATCAAACCAACATGGTCAATACCAAGGGCGCTAAGCAGAAGATCCGCTTTCGTGGCAGCTTCCGCCTCAGAGATGCCCACATCCGGGACAGACATTAAACCGTCCGGACCATTGATGTCTGTTCCGCCCGCCTGTATTTCTTCTGCTGTATAGTAGGTGCCGATTCCTTGCCCAACAGGCCGGTTTCCGTTGGCTTCCCGCACGTAGACCACACAGTTATTTGTATTATCCTGCCAATTTCTTATGGTAAGCGTTTCATAGCAGCCGTCTGCCAACGTCATTGCAAAAAGCTGAGAGGTCACCGCCGTGTTTTCTTCCTCGGGAACAATAAGCGTACCGTCTGTAGGAATGGGTTCATCCGGCGCCTCAGCCTGCTCTTTTTCAAGATCACTTATAGCCTGCATGGTATTTTCAATATTATCCGCGTACTGAGCCTTTATTTCCTCATCCTCCGTTGCGTTCATAATCTGCTCCATTTCGGCTATACTATTTTTTTCAGTCAGTATCAGAGAAGCGTAACCGTCCTTGGAATTTATGCATTGATCTGTCGCCTCATACATCTGCCCGTGCATAAGCGTATCTACGATCTTATCCACTATCTCCTGAGTGAAAGAGCTTCTGCCGACCTTCATGATCGTAATGCTGTCGCTCTTAGGAATGATGACATCGGCATTAATATCGCAGGAGGCGTTTCCCGTTGGGGAATCAATCGTCTTTGTCACCTGGCGAACGGTTCCGATTTGCTCCCCCAGTTTGATATTTTCCTCATTGGAATCTGCTTTTCCTAGCATATTTTCCATATTTTTTTCTACCACAATCGGACTCTCCGGCGTTTTCTGGCAGGCGGCGGCGCCCAAAGCCATAACCGCGATAAGCAATATAGCAATTACCTTTTTCATATCGTATAACCTCGCTTTGCTGTTGTTGCCTCCATGATACGGGAGGCATTGCCGCAAAATCTATCTTCAAACTGTAATGTTTTTGTAATTACGGCAGGGTGAGGCGAACGGTCGTGCCGCGGTCAGGGGCGCTTTCCACCGTCAGCTTTGCGTTGTGCGCATCGGCGATCTGCTTTACGAGGGCAAGCCCCAGCCCGCTGCCGCCCTTTTTCTTTGAGCGGGATCTGTCCACCATGTAAAACGGCTCGAAGATGCGGGACAGCGCTTTCTCCGGGATTCCGCGCCCGTTATCCGATACCTCTATCGTGCTGCCAGAAACGGCGAGGCAGACCTTTCGGTTTTCTATGCCAGTATCGTAGGCCTTTGCAGCATTGTCCACGAGGTTGATGAGCAGCGACTGCATCAAATCCGGATTTACATGCAGCAGGTCGTTTTCGCCGCAGTTTGTTATCAGCTCCACATTTCTGTCGGCAAGCGCCTTTGCCGTGCTTTGTCGTACACGGTGAAAAAGCTGTGCGGCTGAAACAGCTTCTTTCTTTATCTCCTTCTCCGGCGTGATGAGTTTCAGCAGCGTCAGCACCAGACGCTCCAGCCATGCGCACTGCGTTTCGATATGCTCCAAGGATGCGTCCTTTTCCTCGTTCGTCATATTAGCGCGGCGCAGCATGCGGGAATGGAGCAGCAGCGCCGTGAGCGGCGTCTTAAATTCATGTGTCACGCCGCCGATGAAGAGCCTCTGTCGTTCCGCTGTTTCGGTAAGCTCTGCGATATGGTGTTCCACTGCCTCTGCCATGCGGTTGAAGTCATCCGCAAGCGCGCCGACCTCATCCCCGGAAGAAACCTCTGCGCGGATGCCGTACTCGCCTGCGGCGATATTTCTGGCCGTATCCGCAAGAGCAGTAAGCGGCTTTGTGCTGCGCCGCATGAGCAGCGCGATCAACACCGCGCCCAGGAGAATGCCCGCTGCGCTCACGAAAACAAATGTCCATACCATATCCGTGATGCTGTTATATGTGGCTGAAATATCCTCTACAACATAGACTGCATACTCCACATTTCGCAAAGTCACAATGCTGCCAACAAGAAGTACATTCCGTCCTTGAATCTCACTTTCCGTGATTTGGGTTGGGGCGCTCCGGTCTGTGAGCGGCAGAAATGTATCTGGATCAATGCTCACACCGGAGTAAAGCGTTTCGCCGTCTTTCATGAGTACGGAGGAGGAATCGGCAAACCGGGAGAAGCAATAGTTCACAAGGGAGGCTTCCACGGTGGCAGAGTCGTCCTCGGTGAGATAATAACTCGCCATTTCTGAAAAGGAGGCGGCAAGGCTTTTTTGCTTGTCTTCGGCGTAGCTGTAAGTCAGCTCCAATATGCTGTTTTTTGCGTGTACGAGAAGCACGGCAGAGCAGGCGAAAACAATGAGAAGCAGTACCGAAATGCAGATAAGAGCTGTTTTTTGCCACAGTTTCATTTCAGCGTTCCTCCAATCGGTATCCCAGCTTGGGGATCGCTTTGATCTCGCTCCCCAAATCGAGCTTCTTCCGAAGGCTGGATATTTTCACATCCACGACCCGCGTTTCCCCGATATAGTCATAGCCCCATATTTCCGAAAGCAGCTGCTCGCGGGATACGGTGAGGTTCTTGTTTTTGAGGAGCATCAGCAGCACGTCAAACTCCAGCGGCTGCAATTCAATTACCTCTCCACACTTTGTTACTACCCGTGTTTCGCTGTTTACTTCGATGTCCCGAACGCGATAAACCGTGTTCAGTCTGCCGGTTCGCTTCAATACCTTCTCGATGCGCACCATCAGCGTCAGCATGTCAAAGGGCTTTACGATATAATCCTCCGCTCCGTCACGAAGCCCTTTGATCTCGGAGGCGGAATCCGTCTTTGCGGTCATGTAGATGACGGGGATGCCGTATTTCTCCATATATGAGAACAGCTCAAAGCCGTCGATGCCGGGCAGCATGATATCGAGCAGGGCTATATCAAAGGCATGATCCTCATTGAGATATGCGGCAGCCTTTGCACCGTCGTCAAAGGCCATATAGTCATAGCCCACGAATTGCAGATTTAGCGAAACAGCGTCGGATATGCTGCGGTCATCTTCCACGATCAAAATTCTGTTATTCATAAACATTTCTCCTTACGGCAGGGTAAAGCTCTGTTTGTCCTTTTATTGTACCATAGTAACCCCTGTCGCCAAGGATGCGTTGTAATGAATTTGTAATTATTTAAGCTATTCGGAGCTTTTATGTGCCGTTACCATGTACTTTCCGGGCGCGTGACCTGAATACCTGAATGGATAGCACGTTACAAGCACAAGCGTTTTCCCATCCATGACGGGCAAGCTCAAATCCTCCGTATTCTCATAGATCGTAATATCTGAAACGGTGTAAGTATAAACCGTGCCGTCATCCATCGTGACAGCAATACTGTCGCCACACTCAATCTTTTCCAATACCTTTAAGTGGTTGCGGTTCCTATGCCCATAGACAACACACATTCCATCCTCGCCGGGTAGCACTGAGGTAGTAAGCCACCCCGGTGTTTTATCCAAAGTTTTTTCCTCAACACCATAGGCGACGGATATATTTCTGTCTTTTATTCTAAGCGTAAACAGCCCGTCGCCTTTCTTTTGTGGGTGAGACGTTGGCGATGCCTTTGGAGCAGGCGTCGCTTCTTCGGTTGGTATGGGCATAGGCGGTATAGTGGGCGCAATCGGAGTATTTGTTGCCCCCGCAAGCTCTATGCGCATAACCTCCGGTGTTTTAATGGGCTGAATCTCAACAAATGTGTTTTCCTGCTCCTGCGGAGTAAACGCAATAATGCCGAGTATAATTACGGTAATGGAAAGGGCGGCTAAAACCGCCGCCCGAATGATAGTCTGCTTTTTCATGTCCTATTTTCCTCTCGTTTTATTATGTCGTCGGTCTGCCGAAGCATACCCATTCCCATTCGGAGCCATTTTTGCCCCAATGCTTTCGTATCTGGACGCTATTGCTGCCGCCCGTGCTGTCAATCAAATATGTGCCGTTAATATAAATGGCCACATGGTGGATCTGCATCCAGCGTTTGCACTTGCCGCTGCCGCAACGCCTACGGTCGGTGCAGTAGCCCTCACCGCGGCTTGCATCCTTACGAGCGAAAAAGATAAGGTCGCCTGCCTGAAGCTGCGAAGCGTCGGTAAACAGCACGCCCATATCCCTACATTTTTGCGCCATCCCCGTTGAGGTCAAACCGTTCATGGAGGATAGACCGCAATCGCGGTATGCTGCCCGCACCAAGCCCGAGCAATCCATGCTCGAATAGCTGCGCCCGATGTACTTCTTTGCCGCCGCGACGATCTGCGCGCCAAGCTCATTCGGCGGGAGGTCAGGGTTAATGTTAAGACCAAAGCCATATTCGCCGCCATCGCCCACGGTATCGCC
>ERZ780226.1257-NODE-1257-length-20193-cov-4.120667_pt1 | contig 20193 bp, 13 predicted proteins | sample MGYA00511165_ERZ780226 | MGnify/ENA primary metagenome ERZ780226 (study PRJEB29588, sample SAMEA2152373) | human gut metagenome | biome: human gut; feature: human-associated habitat; material: faeces | place: Denmark | collected 2008/2010 ...
TTTATATATTAGGAAAGCACTTTCCTAATATATAAAAGATCGTGCTGTCAGCAGAACTCTCCGCCGACAGCACGATTCCTATACTTTTTACTTATATGATTCTATTAGATGTTCAGAAGATCACTGAATACTCTCAGGGCTCCGTCTGTCTCATGTGCAAGTACGCGTTTTGCAAGGACTTTACCGAGCTGAACACCTTCCTGATCGAAGCTGTTTACATTCCACAGGAATCCCTGGAACATGATCTTGTTCTCAAAGTGAGCAAGCAGTGCTCCGAGAGATGCCGGTGTTAACTGCTCTCCGATAATGATGCTTGAAGGACGTCCTCCTTCGAAGTTCTTGTTGCGGTTCTCATCTTCTTTACCACATGCAAATGCTACGATCTGAGCAGCTACGTTCGCGCAGAGTTTCTGCTGGCTTGTGCTGTCCTGAATCACAACATCTGTACCGATCTGGCTGTTCTTGAATCCTACGAACTGAAGCGGCACAATATCTGTTCCCTGGTGAAGGAGCTGATAGAAGGAGTGCTGTCCGTTTGTTCCAGGCTCTCCGAAGATAACCGGTCCTGTTACATAGTCAACCGGCTCACCAAAGCGGTTTACGGATTTTCCGTTAGACTCCATATCCAGCTGCTGCAGATGTGCAGGGAAACGGCTCAGTGCCTGGGAGTATGGAAGTACTGCTGTGCTTGGGTATCCGAGTACATTTCTCTCATATACACCGATCAATGCATCGAGCATCTCCGGGTTCTCTTTGATATTTTTATTGAGGGACAGTTTATCCTCAGCTGCTGCTCCATCAAGGAACTGTGCAAATACTTCCGGTCCGAATGCGAGGGAAAGTACTGCTCCGCCAACTGCTGATGTAGATGAGAAACGTCCTCCGATATAGTCATCCATGAAGAAGGCTGCAAGGTAATCATCACTCTTTGCAAGTGGTGAAGTCTCACTTGTTACTGCGATCATATGCTTGGATGCGTCAAGTCCTGCATTCTTAAGAGCATCCTTTACAAAGGACTCATTTGTCAGAGTCTCAAGTGTTGTTCCTGACTTGGATACAAGTACGAAGATGGAGTGAGCAACATCTACAGAATTCAGAACTGCTGCCGCATCATCCGGGTCAACGTTGCTGATGAACTTTGCTTCCATCTTGAATGTATCATTCTTCTTTGCCCAGTTCTCAAGTGCAAGGTACATTGCGCGAGGACCGAGGTCACTTCCGCCGATACCAATCTGAACAACTGTTGTAAACTTCTCTCCGGCACCGTTTGTGATCTCACCTGCATGTACTTTGTTCGCAAATTCAGCAATCTTCTTCTGCTGCTCTACATAGAAAGTACGCTTGTCAACACCGTCAGCCTCAACGGCATCTCCGAGCTGTCCGCGTGTCATGTGGTGAAGTACGAGACGCTTCTCTCCTGTGTTCACAACTTCTCCGTTGTAAAGTGCTTCGAACTTCTCTGTCAGCTGTGCTTCTTCTGCCAGTTTCTCAAGAGCTGCGAGAACTGTGTCATCCACTTTCTTCGCTGCATAATTGTATGCTAATCCTTCTGCCATCGGAACGCTGTAGTTCTTCACACGCTCTGCTCCGTTCTCTCCGGCCATCACTGCTGCGAGGTCTACACTTTCTGTCTTCTCAAGTTCCTGATAAGAAGTAAGCTTATCCAAATTGTTCCAGGTAATCATCGTTGATTCCTCCTTCATAAAATAAAGTTCATATCCGGCTGTCGGGTTCAGTATCTTCTGACCGGCAGACCATCCATTTCATAAAAAACCTATTGTTAATTTCTCAACAATCAAGTTCATTATACAATCAATCCAATGCAAATTCAACCCACAAACGATATTATCAGAGCAGCTCCGCAAACAGACGTAAGATCAGCTGTCCGAGTCTTAAACCCGCACTTCTTCCTTCTTTATACTGCTCAGTCACTTCTCTGCTTTCTCCCATCGTGCGGATCAGATCATCCCGGATCTCCAGCACTGCGTCGCAATCTGCCAGGAAGCATCCATTCTCAAAGTGATGGTACAGGCTGCGGTAATCGAGATTGATCGTTCCACAGGTCGCCATTTTATCATCTGCCACACTCATCTTCGCATGACAGAATCCCGGTGTCCACTCATAGATACGGACTCCATGCTTAACCAGATTATGATAGAAGGAACGGGTCACACTGTAGACCATCTTCTTGTCCGGGATACCCGGTGTTATGATACGTACATCAACACCACGCTTTGCTGCCAGTGTGAGTGCATGCGTCATCTCGTCTGTGATAATCAGGTATGGAGTGATAAACCAGCAGTATTTCTCCGCTTTGTTCGCCATACTGATATATACTTCCTCACCTACCTGCTCACCATCAAGCGGACTGTCTGCATATGGCTGGACATAACCACGCTGTTGTGCCTGGTATGCATGGTTGATCACATATTTCTCCGGTACAAGTTCTTTTGACTTTACATTTCCGGCTGCATTCCACATTTCCAGAAATGCTACTGTCATAGACTTGACTGCATCTCCTTCCATACGGATCCCGGTATCTTTCCAGATTCCATACGGATGTGTGATGTTGAAATACTCATTCGCCAGATTGTATCCACCTGTGTAAGCAACCTTTCCATCAATCACAGTAATCTTCCGGTGATCGCGATTGTTCAGGAACATATTCAGTCCCGGCAGAATTGGGTTAAATACACGACATTTGATTCCTAAAGATTTCAGTTTTGTTGCAAAATCCATGTTCACAAACCAGATCGATCCCATATCATCATAGAAGATACGAACTTCTACGCCTGCTTTCACACGGTCTTCAAGTACCGTCTGGATCCGTTGCCATGCCTCTTCGTCTTCGATGGCATGATACTCCATAAAGATGAACTTTTCTGCCTTTGAAAGATCCTCCAGCTGTGCATCCAGCCCTTTGATCGCCTCATCATAATATGTAACATCTGTGTTCTGATAAACCGGGTAACAAGAGTAATTCGTCAGATAAGAAGCGATTGCCCCCGCCTGCGGACTCTCTTCTTTCATCCATTCGAGAATCTGTCTGTTATCCGGAAGATATGGGAGCAGTTTTTTATCAATCTCTTCATATCTTGCCCGCATCTTCTTCGTGCTTCCGTTCAGACCTACGAGAAGATAAAGACTCACACCAAGAATCGGGAATGCAAGCATCAGTATGATCCATGGCATTTTCATCGATGAAGTCTTATCCATGCTGTAAAGTCCAAGCACAAGAAAGATTGCCACGATTCTTGTTGCCCAGTCAATAATGGTTGCGTATTCACTTACCTTTGTAAACAGAAAGAGAAGGAATACAATCTCCAGCAAGATAGATACTGCTGTGAAGATCAGCCTCTTTGTTCCGTTCTCTGTCTTTTTCTTTCCTTCGAGTGTACTGCTGCTCAAATCTACATGCCCCTTTTCTCTTTTCCTTTTAATAATTGCTATTTTCTCTTTGCATAGAAAGACGGAGAATCCGATCACTCAGATTCTCCTGACTCTTTTAATTAACACATACTATAACAGATATGGAAGGAAATTGAAACAAGTATTTTCTTTTTCCACTGTTTTTTTATTCATGTCTAAGTGCCTCGATTGGATTCATGTTCGCCGCTTTCACGGACGGGATCAGTCCGAAGATAATACCGATCAGTGTGGAGAACAGCACTGCGATCACAATCGAAACTCCGCTGATCGCTACCGGAACTGCTGAGACTTTGGATATAATGTACGCAAGTGCGATTCCTCCAAGAACACCTATAATTCCTCCAAGCAGTGTCAGCACCGCCGCCTCTGTCAGGAACTGTGTCAGAATTCTGCGCTTTCTCGCTCCGAGTGCCTTCTTTAATCCAATCTCGCCGGTACGTTCTGTAACCGACACGAGCATGATATTCATAACTCCGATTCCACCAACTAACAGGGAAATGCTGGCGATCCAGATCAGCTGCTGATTTGTCGAGTTACTGATCTCCTGGATCTGTGTTGCCTGTTCTAACAGATCTTCTCCTTTGTATTTCACGGTATCATCTGAAACTGTCAGCATAGCATTTAAAATATCTGCGGCTTTCTCTCCTGCCGTTGTCATATCATCTGTACTTTTTGCACGCACGACAAGGTTCTGTGGTTCGTCATACTGGTAGATGACCGGCCATACATTATCCGGAATAATGATCTTTCCACTCTGGTCATCTGACATGTAGCGGTAGTAATCTTCCATTGAGTTGATTACCGGCTGGGACTCTGCTTTCTTCGCAACCATTCCAACGACAACAAAAGGTTCTCCTTTAATTTCGATCGTTCTTCCGATCACATCTGCATTGTCGAATAAACTTGCCGCTGTTGTCTTGTCTATCAAGGCTACTTTTCGTCCTTCGGAATAATCTTTGTCTGTTAATCCTCTTCCTTTGGTCACCTGATATCCGTAAACATCCAGATAATTTCTGTCAATTCCGAGAATCACGCTGTTACTTAATGACTTTGCGCCGCGGTAAACTGCGTCGTATTCATTTCTTGTATGATATAAAGACGCTGTCTCCACTTCCGGGAGTTCAACGACTTCCTGCAATGTCTCGTCTGAGATCTCCGGCACTCCGTCCGGGAGTGACTGATACTGCAGATCGATCGGCCAGTCACCCTGATAGAGCTGTACATTTACCGCGTCATTTCCTGCACCAACCAGATTCTTCTTAATCTGTTCATTCGTTCCTTTGATCGTGGACACAATTGCTATAATGGAACCGATTCCTATGATGATTCCGAGCATTGTGAGCGCAGATCTTAATTTATGATTCCAGATTCCCTGAAACGCCAGTCTGATGTCTTCTAACATAATGGCACCTCACTCTCTTTCATTTTGATACTGTTCAGTCTTCTTAATAATAGTCGTACAGGGTATCTGCTTCCTGTGTCTTTGCGCCTTCTTTAACATCTCTGCCGTAAGGGAATGCGATCATGTCGTCCATTGTGAGGCCGGAGGTGATCTCCAGTGAATTGTACATATTTTTGCCAACCTCTACATACTGTTTTGTTAATCTGCCGTTATCGCCCCGCTTGTAGACATAATAGCGGTTTCCTTCCTCGCGGACAAACATTTTTTCAAGATAGATTGATCCATCACTGCCTGCTGCAATTCCATCCATCGACAGATTCACAGACTCACCATTCGAGAGATTTGCGTCTCCGTGGATCACGAGCGTGAACGGATAGAAGGACTGATTCTGGTTCTCTCCTGTGGAATAATCGCTTACCGGTGAGTTGCCAACACCTGTAACTGTCGCTTCGTAGGATTCTCCCGACTGCCAGGACATTACAGTCGCAGTCATTCCTTCTTTGATCTGATCAAGCATTGTCTCTCCGACTCTTCCGGTCACATAGAAACCTTCTTCTCCGACAACGCTGACAACCGGTTTGTTCTCATTCTTTGCAGACGCTTCGTCAGTCGCTTCTTTGACTACACCTTCTACCGTACTTTTAATCACGCCGTCCCCGACCTTTTTCTTCAGCTTTTTCAGTTCCAGTTCAGCGGATCTCCTGGAAAGATCCAGATCTTTGATCTTCTGCTCTTTCTCCTTGATTTGCTTCGTCACTTCTTCCTTTGACGGGAGGTCCGGGGTGTCTGGGATAACCGGATCTTCTGAAATATCCGGTTCCGGAGTTGGCTCTGGTTCCGGAGTTGGCTCTGGTTCCGGAGTTGGCTCTGGATTTGGAGTCGGCTCCGGATCTGGAGTTGGTTGTGAATCCGGTATGACTACCTGTCCTGTTTTTCCATCGAGGATCCAACAGGATAAGAATTTTGTCGGCGCTTCTGCGTTATCTACTACATCAAAGGCACACACTTGACCCTCTTTTAATACTTTGAGCATAAACGGTGCATTTACGGCTGCCCCCGGTGCGCAAAGATAACGATACGGTTTTTCCATTGTTCCGTCTGCATCTTCTTTATTATAAGGAACCGAATCTAATGTAATCTCACTGTAAACCTCTTTTCCCTTTAATGCTTCAGGGAATGGACGCTCGACTGCGGAAGATGGTACATCGTCTTTTTTGTTATCGTCTTTAGATGTATCGTCTTTTGTATTATCATCTTTCGAAGCATCGTCTTTTGTATTATCATCTTTTGAGGTATCATCTTTTGTGTTGTCGTCTTTTGTCGTATCATCCTTCGAGGTATCACCATCCGTTTTTTTATTCTCATCCTCTTTTGATGTATTAAGAACGGTTGTCTTTACAGCACTCATCTTCTGTACAGTTGGCTGCTGTTCTCCATCTGCGCTTGTCTGCACGACGGATGCCCCTGTATCTGCCTTCGCGGTCTTCGTCCCCTTGAGCTGGGTGATCTCTTTCTGCAGGTTCTGAATGTTCAGGTCAATCCCCTGAATCTGCATTTCTTTCATCTCAAGTTCCAGGGAAGAAAGTGTCGTGTCATATGCCACAAGACGGTCTCCAACTTTCACCATATCCCCGGCTTTCACGTAAACCTGTGTGATCGGCATAGTATCATCCACGTAAATGTCCTGCTTCTGGTTCGTTGTGACGGTTCCGTAACTTGCAATCCCACTATCATCGTACCAGCCGCCGGAATTCAAACTGCTGACAGGAGCTACTTTAACAGCCTTTCCGCTGTTCTTCACTGCGAAACCGATTCCAAGTGCAAGAACGATACAGCCTGCTGCCACAGGAATGCCGATCTTTATTATTTTCTTTTTATTCATCCACACTCTCCTCCGTTCCCGGAACTCCTTCCTGCATTGCATTCTCTTCTACAGGTTCTTCGTAACCGCCCTCGGCTCCTGACATATCTGAAGTACTGCCTGATGTACCTGAATCGTTCTTCACAACAGCTGCACCTTTTTTGCACTCCTCGCTTGGCCATACAATGTAATCAGAAGCTTTCAGTCCGTCTACGATCTCACAGGTTCCCATATCTTCGTTCGTCTCTCCGAGTGTAACAGAACGCTTCTCCAGCTTGTCATTATCTCCTGCTACCCATACATATGGATGATCTGAATCTGCGTCTACAATGTAGTCACGCATCAGCCACATCTTGTCTGCTTCCAGTGAAGTACTTGTCTCGATATAGACATGCTGTCCAAGCATCAATCCATCCATTGTATCCAATGTGACATAGAATGGATACTTTGTTGCCTGATTATCGCTGTTCTCAGAACCATAACTCATAGAATCCTGGGAACTGTTCTCCGGCTTCTCTGTGTCTACGTTATCTACTGTACCTGTCCAGATCTCATCTTCATTCACTCTGGAGCGGATCGTCACCTGTGTGCCCGGTGTCAGATCTCCGATGTTCTGCTCGCTTATCTTTCCTTTGATTCTGTATTTTCCTGTAGAAAGGATACTCATAAACGGTTGGGACTCTCCTGTAGAAGGGTCTGTTCCCTGCTGTTCGTTAATCTCCTGTACAATTCCGGCAACTGTAGAAGTTACTGTAGACTGTTCCAGGCTCTTCTGTGTACGGTTTACTTCCAGCTCTTTTACTTTATAATTGTACTCTTCCTGCTTGATCTCCATCTGAAGTTCCTGGATCTGTGTCGTATAGGACAGCTGTTCGCTGGCCGGTGCACTCTTCTTCTCCGTTGTAAGTACCGCGATCTGTGAATTCAGGCTGCTGATGTTGTTCGTGATCTTCTCAAGCTCCAGTTTTCCCTGATCTAATGTCATGGCAAGCTCTTCTGTATCGTATTCAAACAGCTTTGTTCCAGGCTCCACTTCCTGCCCTTTTTCAACAAAGATCTGTTTTACCTTCTGATTGTCTGCCAGTGTCAGTTTCAACGTATCCTGTGCTTCAACCACTCCTGTAAACCGGTTCTGTGTCCCAAGTCCTGTCCCTGTGATCATTCCGACGGAATCCGCATAGAGAACATTCTCTCCATCTGCTCCACCTCCGCCTGTCAGATTCTTCACAAGAATCAGGGCGATCACTGCCACAAGGAAGATACCTCCGCCGATCAACATTCCTTTTTTCTGTTTTGTATCCAATCTTCTTTTTTCTTTCGGCTGACTGGAGCTCTGTGTGTCGGATGACTGCTTTCTGATTCCCCGCATCGTTTGCCCTCCTGCTTTATTTTATTTTTACTTCTTTTTGTGCAAAAGATAAAAATCTCCGAAACATCCGGTACAATCTGCACAAAATATTCTCTCATACCATCAGTATACAAGAAATGTGCCTAAAAAGACATTGATATTTTCTTAAGATTTTTTATCTTTTTTCTATAGCCGGCTCACAGACTCCTTCTGCCCCGGCAAGCAGAATCATCAGAAGCAAATCTCTCTGTGGTCCAAGCCATGCTTCTTTTGGCTCGTACCATTCCTGAAGGGTATGGATTCCGTCTTCTTCTCCACCTCTTCCAACAGTGATTGCCGGGATTCCCATACTGATCGGGATATTCGCATCCGTACTGCTCTCATACCGATACTCCGGTTCAATCCCCAACAGTTCTGCCGCCCGGAATGCTGCTTTCACGATTGCACAGTCCTTTGGCTGTGCCCCCGCCGGTCTCACACCGCGTCCTTCGATCTGCACTTTGATCTGCGGCTTTGAAGCATCCCATCTTGCATTTTCTTCTTCCACTGCCTGTTTGATCACTTTATGAAGTTCTTCATCCAGTCGGTTCAGCTCTTCTTCGCTGTCCGAACGGAGGTCTACCAGCATGGATGCAGAACCTGAAATTGTATTTACAGAAGTTCCTCCCTGGATCACTCCTACGTTAAATGTTGTCTTCGGCTCATTCGGGACCTGGAATTCTGCGATCTGTGCGATGGCTCGTCCCATTGCATGAATTGGATTAGGAATGCCAAAGTTCTGGAAACTGTGACCACCTCTTCCGGTAAATGTCACCTCATAACGGTGACTTCCTGTTGCCGTATAGATCACCCCGCCCGTATACTGGTTATCAATCGAGACAAATGCATCTACCTCTGGACATTCTTCTGAAGCTTTGTTGTCGTATCCGAACAGATACTTCACGCCCCTTAGATCTCCAAGTCCTTCTTCACACACATTTGCACAGAAGATCAAGTCCCCTTTTGTGTGAAGATCTGCATGGATCATTGCTTTCGCTACTGCGATCATCTCCGCCACTGCATGTGTGTCATCGTTAATGCCGGGACAATAATAACGATTCCCTTCTTTCCTTATCGACAGATCTGTCCCTTCCGGAAATACTGTGTCTGTGTGTGCTGCAAGCATTACACTTGGTCCTTCACCGGTTCCCGGCCAGATCCCAAGCACATTTCCAACAGCGTCAATCCTGACATCCCTAAGCCCGATCTCCCGGAACCGCTCCCGGATATACTCCGCTTTTTTCTCTTCCTTATAAGAAGGTGCCGGGATCTGACACATATTGAGCGTGTCCTGAGTCGTTGCCGGATCTTCTTCCTTTATATATTCCAATGCCTGTTTTATTTTTTCATTTTCAAGAATCATTTCCCTGTTTCCCTTCGTTCTGTGTACTTTGTATTTTGTTGTAATAAACACTTTTAGTATATCATATTTTCTTAATGATACCGTGATTTTGCGGATTTTCTATAACAGTAATTTTTTTATTGAACTTTTTCATTTATCGTGGTATACTCTGACTAAAGTTTTGAACTTTTAAATTGAACTTTTAGAGATTTTTGTATTGAAGCAGATTTTAAATTGAACTTTGTGTTTTGTTAATACTTTATTAATGGGGTCTGCCCCCCGGAAGGATAACCCCAGAAAGGAGCTTTATGGAAACCTTTGCAGACAGATTAAAAGCCGCTATGAACGAGCAAGGCCTGAAGCAGGTTGATCTTGTTCGTCTTGCCCAGCAGAAAGGGATCAAGCTTGGGAAAAGTCATGTCAGCCAGTATGTCAGTGGGAAGACAATCCCGCGTACCGACATCTTACATTTTCTGGCAGATGCCCTGCAGGTTGATCCTGACTGGTTAAACAATAATAATGATAATGATTCCACACTGTCAGATGTTGATAAGATACAGACATCCGCAGATAATTCAGGAGGTATGAAAGTGAGAGAATTCAAGAAATCATCCAAGTTAAATAATGTATTATATGATGTGAGAGGTCCGGTTGTTGATGAGGCTGCCAGAATGGAAGAGATGGGAACTCATGTACTGAAGCTTAATATCGGAAATCCGGCTCCGTTTGGCTTCCGTACACCGGATGAGGTGATCTATGACATGAGCCGTCAGCTTTCTGACTGCGAAGGCTACTCTGCTTCTGCCGGTCTGTTCTCTGCGCGAAAAGCGATCATGCAGTATGCCCAGTTAAAGCACCTGCCGAATGTAACGATGAGCGATATTTACACAGGAAATGGTGTCAGTGAACTGATCAATCTTACCATGTCTGCTCTTTTGGATACAGGAGATGAGATTCTTATCCCGTCTCCGGATTATCCGCTCTGGACAGCTTGTGCTACACTTGCCGGTGGAAAGCCTGTGCACTATATCTGTGATGAGCAGTCTGACTGGTATCCGGATATCGAAGATATGCGTAAGAAGATCAATGACCGTACAAAAGCGATCGTTATCATCAATCCAAACAATCCGACCGGTGCTCTTTATCCGAAGGAAGTACTGCAGCAGATTGTAGATCTCGCAAGAGAACACCAGCTGATCATTTTCTCTGATGAGATTTATGACCGTCTTGTTATGGATGGAAAAGAGCATGTTTCTATCGCTTCTCTCGCACCGGATCTGTTCTGCGTGACATTCAGCGGACTGTCCAAGTCCCATATGATCGCTGGATTCCGTATCGGATGGATGATCTTAAGTGGAAATAAAAATATTGCAAGAGACTATATTGAAGGAATCAAGATGCTTTCCAACATGCGTCTTTGCTCTAATGTTCCAGCACAGTCCATTGTACAGACAGCTCTCGGCGGACATCAGAGTGTAAATGATTATATTGTTCCGGGTGGACGTATTTACGAGCAGCGTGAATATGTTTACAAGGCTCTGACGGATATTCCGGGAATCAGCGCAGTAAAACCGCAGGCTGCATTTTATATGTTCCCGAAGATTGATACGAAGAAGTTCAATATTGTGAATGATGAGAAATTTGCTCTTGATCTGCTTCGTGACAAGAAGATCCTGATCGTTCAGGGAAGTGGATTTAACTGGCATCAACCGGATCATTTCCGCGTGGTTTATCTGCCGCGTATTGAAGTACTGAAAGAGGCGGTTGGTAAGATTGGGGAGTTCCTGCAGTATTATAGACAGTAGGAATTCAAAAAATGAGTTCTGGAAAGTCAAAACTTTCCAGAGCTCATTTTTTTCAGATCGAGGGCGAAACCTAACTCTATCCAAGCAGTTCTCTTACCATCTCTGCATCAAATTCAACTTTCTCCACATGATTCACCTCAATCTGATACAGTGCATTCGCTGCGATGTGTTCTGCTGCCTGTTCCAGATCACGGATTCCTGATGTATTGGAGTACAGTTCAATCACTTCATTGAGTGCCTCTTCTGTCATAATGCACTCTTCTGCCTTCAGGCTCATGCGTTTCAGCACCTTTGGAAGTGCGAATTTGGAGAAGATTACTTTCTTCTCTTCCGGTGTATAATCCGGGATATCAATGACAGCGAAACGGGACATGAGCGGTGCACTGATCTGATCCTTGTCATTCGCTGTAGCGATTGGATATACACCAACGGTAGGGATCATACACTCCATGTAATTGTCTGTAAATCCAAGGTTGTCCAGCAGTGTAAGTAAAACATCTGCCGGGTTTCCGTTTCCCTTTCCGGATGCCGCCTTATCCAGCTCATTAATAATGAATACCAGATTGGATTCCCCTGCCATAGAGAATGCTTCCATGATAATACCTGGCTTTGCGTTTGAATAGATTCTTGAACTTCCTGTCAGCTGTTCCGGATCATTAATGGAACTCATGTCCAGTGTTGTCCAAGGAAGTTTAAGGATTCTTGCAACTGCATAAGCAATCTGGGATTTACCTGTTCCGGCCGGTCCGACAAGCAGAAGTCCGTACGCCGGAAGTGTGTGTGTACGGTTGATCTGAATGATCGTCTCTATGATTCTCTGCTTTACTTTCTCCATTCCATACAGCTCTTCATCCAGAATTCTTCTCGCTTCATCCGGATCGATTGCTTCAAAGTAATTGCTCTTCCACTGAATATTCATCATGATAGAAAGTGCTCTCTGTGCGTGACGGCGCTCTTCCTGAGAGACCTCGTGAGAACGTGCAACTGCAAGATTTCTTCTTGCCCACAGACGAATGTTATCCGGAAGTGTACGTCCTGCGCATGTCATAAAGTCTGTAATACTCTGAATACTTGTAAGCTTCATGTCATCTCCGGACTCTTCCTGCTCGTCATCATTGATCTCTTCTTTTGGTGCATCACTTGCAAACAGCCGCTCGATCATAAACTGAAGGAAGCCGTCCTCAGCAGATAATTTTGTTCCGCCTCCAAATGCGATCTCACGGATTCTGTAAACGGCATAACCATCCGGCTTATTTTCTCCGGAAAGACGTACATTAATGTGATTTTCTCCAAGCCATTTTAAAAGGCTGACAAAACGTGCATCCACTTTCAGGATATCTGCACTGCATGTTCCGTCCTTTTCATCAAACTCAAATGCGGTCTGCTTATTCTGATTGGTAAACACACCGCAGGAATGATGGTTCCACTTCCGGTTCTGGTTATCCAGAACAAGAATCGGACACTCCGGTGTCGCATGGTCTTCGTTGGAACAAAATGTTGTATAAGTACACTGAACTTCTTTCTTATCTTCCGGTGCACTGTTAAAGTCAAATACTGGCATACTTTCATCTCCTCATGTTTTATTTTCAGAAACATTACTATTCTACCACAAACTTTTTGAAAGAAAAAGGAAGAATATTATGCATATTCCGGGTTTATTTCTATCGAATATCTTAAGATATCCTAAAACTTGGCTACATTTCTTGTAACTTGTATCTTTTTATGCTACGATACTTTTCAGAAGGATCTTGTCAACTTCTGACATTTTTCGAACTAATTCATGCAAAGGAGAATCTTCTATGAAAATCTGTCCAAAATGTAATTCACTCTGCGAAGACAGTGCTTCTTTCTGTCAGGAATGTGGTGCTCCGCTTCCCACTCCTAATGATAATGCTCATACACAGGAGAATCAAAAGCAGCAGGAAAGCCAGTTCCAGCAGAATGCATATTACCAGAATGCATACCAGAACAACTATAATCAGAACAATTATTACCGGAACGGGGCAACTGCAGGCATTATGCCACGTAATCTTGTGCTTGCAATTGTTTTTTCTTTTCTCACCTGCGGCATCTACAGTATCTACTGGATGATCAAGCTGAATGATGAGGTGAATCAGCTGGCCGGAGAGCCACAGGCAACAAGCGGAGGCATGGTATTCCTATTTTCTTTGATCACCTGTGGAATCTATGGTATTTACTGGGCTTATAAGATGGGTGAACGCTGTGACCGCATCAGAGGAATACAGGGAAATTCTTCTATTCTCTACCTGGTTCTCTCGATTTTAGGATTAGATATTGTATATTTCTGCTTATTGCAGGATATGATCAACAAAGAGGTATCTTAATGCAAAGAGGATACATAGAAATTCTTGTCACATACAAGTTTTCTATGTATCCTCTTTCTTCTATCTTTCTATTGCATTAGACATGGAAACATCCACCGCCAATAAATTCTCTCAAAAGTGAATTCGTTGGCACATTGTCATTTCCGATTCCTACGAAATAATCCAGAAATTTCAACAACCGCTTTGCTTCAACATATTCCGGAGAATCTTTGCTTACGCCAAGAAGCAACGGCTCCACATACTGTTTCAACACTGCCAGTTCATAGATCAGGGAAGAGTTAAACATCACGTCTGCATATTCCTGATATGGGAAAATATTCTTCTCTTCTCCTCTTCTCACTGACGGCCACATTGAGATGGTCTTCGTCGCCGATGCCCCTCTTGTTCTTGCATCCCTGACAAGTCTTCGGATCAAACGTCCGTCTGTAGACGGAATCCGGTTATGCTCATCAATATTCAGCTGTGTTAATGCACTGATATAGATCCTGAATTTCCGGTCATCACATAACTGTTCTGTCAGCTTCGGATTCAGGCAATGGATTCCTTCGATTACAAGGATATCATTTTCACCGAGTTTCTTTGGCTTTGTTTCAAAACTCCGTTTACCGGTCTTAAAGTCAAAAACCGGAAGATAGACTTCCTCGCCTGCCAGCAGATTGCTCATGTCCTCATTGAACTTTTCCACATCGATTGCTTCAATGCATTCGAAGTTATAATTTCCATCCTCGTCTTTCGGTGTTTTCTCCCGATCCACGAAATAATTATCTACAGAAATCGGGTGTGGATGAAGCCCGTTCACTCTGAGCTGAATGGATAAGCGATGTGAAAATGTTGTCTTGCCGGAAGAAGAAGGTCCTGCGATCAGAACAAACTTTACCCCCTGGCGATCTGCGATCTGCTTTGCGATCTCTCCGATCTTGCGCTCCTGGAATGCCTCCTGCACAAGAACAATCTCACGCATATCATCCTGCGTGATCATGTCATTGAGCGCACCGACGGTATCAATCCCCTGCTGGTCTCCCCATCTCACAGACTCACTGAGTACACGAAACAGCTTATCCTTTGGCACAAATAAAGGGACTTTCTCCGGTTCGTCTTTCAGCGGCATCTGAAGTACGATTCCGCCCTGATACAGATACAATGCAAAATACTTCAAATCTCCTGTATCCGGCATCATATAACCATAATAATAGTCACGGAATTCATTCATGGCGTACAGATTCACGTGGGAACTTCTCCGATACCGGAACAGGCGTTCTTTATCAAACATTCCATATCGATGGAATAATTCCACTGCCTCTTCCGTATGGATCAACTCTTTTGTGATTGGAAGTCTCTGCTGTACAAGTTCATACATGCGTTCTTCAACTTTCCATTGGAATTCCATTCCCACATGATCGATTCCTTCCACCGTACAGTAAAATCCTGCACCTAACGAAAAATGAATCCGTACACGCACCTGTTGCGGACGCTCATGGCCAATCACATCATGTACTGCCTTAATAAAAAGAAAGCAGACACTTCTCCGATACGTGTCATACCCCGCCGTATCCTGTGTTGTAATAAATTGCAGCGTACAGTCTCCGGAAACCTGTTTTCTAAGTTCTTGCAGACGATGTCCATCCAGCATCACAAGTGCGATCTGATGTTTATACTCTTTCTGAAAATCCTTCGCGATCTCCTGATAAGACGTCCCCTTCTCATAAAGATACTCTTTTCCGCTTATCGTAACCTTACATTTCTGACTTTCCAACTCCTCAGCCACCTCCACTGTCTTTGTGAACTGCTTTTCGCTCACAACTGCCCTGCTGAACATTATTATGCGTTCACTTCTGATTATATGATCTGGAATGGATGCTCGATTGGATCTGTAAGTACATCCAGCACCGGAAGCTTCTTCTCAAAGAACTGCTTCATATCTTCAATAAAAATATATTCTGTGCCATAATGTCCTGCATCAATTACTGCAAGCCCCTGCTCTACTGCATCAATTCCATCATGATGACCGATATCTCCTGTCACAAGAACATCTGCCCCCTTCTCGAGAGCAACTGCAATCGAGCTCTTTCCTGATCCTGGAGAAATTGCAAGACGATGTACTTTCTTCTGCATATCTCCAAATACTTTCAGACTTCCAAGTTCAAGTCTGTGTTTCACATAGACACAGCACTCTTCCAATGTCATATCTTTCTCCAGATTACCGATTCTTCCGATTCCTTCCGGATTCCCTTCTTCATCTGTATAGGTAACATCTAACACTTCCCCATTCTGAAGATCCATGATCTTTCCGGACAGTTCTGCCATACCAAGCACATCATAATTCGTATGCATTGCATAATAGGAAATGTCATTCTGAATCAGCTTCACAATTCTTCTTGTAATAAAATCTTCATCCGTCACTTTTTTTACCGCTGAGAATAAAAGCGGGTGGTGTGTGATCAGCATGTCCGCACCTTCCTTGATTGCACGGTCGATTACAACATCTGTTGCATCCAGTGCCAGATAAATCCTGGACACCTCTTTCTCTGAACGTCCTGCAAGCAGTCCTACATTGTCAAATCCCAAAGCTGCTGTTCGCGGGAATGTTGCCTCTATTACCTGTATAATCTCTTTACACTGCATAATATTTCATCCCTTTCTCTGCTTCTACAAGTTCCTGTTCCAATTCTTCTTTTCTCTGGCGGATCCGGTCAGAATCTTTCGCTTTCAATCCTTCTAAAATACTTTGATAAATGCGTATCTCTCTTTCCAGATACCCTCTGAGTACCGGATGTTGTTTCTCCAGCAAAAGCTTTCCATATTTTAACTGAACCGTATCCCAGCACTTTACTTCTGTATCTTCGCCTGCTGTATCAGCCACCGGTGGTCTTACCTTCATCATAGGATAATATTTTCCATCTTCACAGACCATATCTTCTTCCAGAAATTCATATCCCTTCTCAAGAAGAAATGCCCGCACTTTCTCAATCTCTGACTGTGGCTGAAGGATACACTCCTCAAGCTTTCGCACCACTTCCGCTCCTTCTGTCAGGATCCGGATCACAAGTCCGCCGCCCATTCCTGCGATGACCGCAGACTGGACTTCTCCCGGCTGTAATGCCTGAAATCCATTGGAAAGTCTCGTCTCTATCTCTGCTTCAAGTCCATTCTCGCGGATATGTTCCTCTGCTCGCTGCAGTGGTCCTTCATTGACATCAAGTGCAACTGCTTCTGTAATCTTTTTCTGCTGTGTCAGATAAATCGGAATATATGCATGATCCGTTCCAATGTCCGCTAATTTATAATGGGCGGTCACAAGATCTGCGACCGCCTGTAATCTTTTCGATAATTCCATCATTAATCCAGATAATCCCTCAGTTTTCTGCTTCTGCTTGGGTGACGGAGCTTACGGAGTGCTTTCGCCTCGATCTGACGGATACGCTCTCTTGTTACATCAAACTCTCGTCCAACCTCTTCAAGTGTACGTGCTCTTCCGTCATTCATTCCGAAACGAAGACGGAGGACTTTCTGCTCTCTCTCTGTCAATGTATCCAACACTTCATCCAGCTGCTCTTTCAGAAGTGTCTGTGCAGCTGCCTCGGCCGGAACCGGTACATTATCATCCTGGATAAAGTCTCCAAGGTGGCTATCTTCCTCTTCACCGATCGGTGTCTCAAGAGAAACCGGTTCCTGTGAAATCTTCAGGATCTCACGTACACGTTCTACCGGCATATCCATCTCCTTGGCAATCTCTTCCGGAAGCGGTTCTCTTCCCAGTTCCTGAAGAAGCTGTCTGGATACACGGATCAGCTTGTTAATCGTCTCAACCATATGAACCGGGATACGGATTGTTCTTGCCTGATCCGCAATCGCTCTTGTGATCGCCTGACGGATCCACCATGTAGCATAAGTACTGAACTTATATCCCTTGTGATAATCAAACTTTTCAACTGCTTTGATCAGACCGAGGTTACCCTCCTGGATCAGATCAAGGAATAACATGCCTCTTCCAACATATCTCTTTGCAATGCTGACTACAAGTCTTAAGTTCGCTTCTGCGAGCTCTTTCTTGGCTTCCTCGTCGCCTTCTTCCATTCTCTGTGCAAGCTCAATCTCACGTTCTGCACTCAGAAGAGGTACCTTACCGATCTCTTTTAAATACATACGGACCGGATCTTCAATGCTCACGCCTTCCGGAACTGACAGGTCGATATTCTCCATATCCACGTCGTCTTCCTCTGATATGATAATGTCATCCAGATCTACATCCACCTCATCCGGTGTATCTCCGCTAATGCGCAGCACATCAATGTTATTTGCCTCAAGGTAATCAAATACCTTCTCCATCTGCTCTGCGTTGAGTTCCATATCATTGAAAAAATCATTGATCTCCTGAACATCCAGTATGCTCTTTTTCTTTTTACCAAGTGCAACCAGGTCTTTCAATCTCTCAAGAAATTTCTGTGTAATATCGTCCATGTGTTCTTCCTTCCTTCGCTGCGCGCATCCGCAGCCTGTCTTGTTTTATTTTATCCTTATTGAATTGTAATATTCAAATTCTTCAGGTTCTCCAGCTTCCGTTTTTCTTCCATCAAATGCTGTAACCCCCGCATATCTGTCGGGTCGAGATTCATTGTCTGATGCTCAATGCTATAACTCTTCACCCGCAGGATCGTCTCCTGTAAAGCCTGTTCTCTCTCTTCCTTTGTCCTCAGCTCTTTGATTCTTGTATTAAACAAAGAGGCTGCTTCTCTATGATCTTCTTCCTCTGTGAAATGATTCAGTATCTTCGCAGGATTCAAGGCTCCCTGCTTTCTCTGCTCATATAAAAGTTCTGCAACCGTCCGATACAGACTTTCTGTAAAATCACCCGGGCTTATGTACTGACTAATCTGATCAAAGAGCCTGTCATCATCGATCATCCAGGTCAACAATGCTTTCTGTGAAGTAAGGATTCCGTCTTCCTTTTGCTTCTTCTCAGATCCCTCTGCCCGTTTCGGTCTTGCGACCGGTCTCGCCATTCCGGCATTCACAGCCATCTTTGCGACCATCTTCTCCAGGCTTTCCCGGCTGACCCGGTATGCTGTTGCAACAGCTTCGATATAGTTGTTACGCTCCAGCTCATCTTCGAATTCAAGCAGTCTCCTCGACACTTCCTTGAAGAAATCTGTCTTGCCTTCCGGAGAATTCATATCATATTGTTTCTCCAGCATCTCCAGGCTGAACATGAATCCATTACGCGCCGCATGGATCCGCTTCTCATATTCTTCTGCTCCAAGGTTCTTAATGAATTCATCCGGATCTTTATATGGATCCATCCTTACAACTTTAGCAGAAATCCCGGCCTCCCGCAAGATCGGCACTGCGCGAAGTGCTGCTCTTGTACCGGCTTCATCACTGTCATAAGTCAGATAAACTTCCTGGACATAACGCTTGATCAGAGCTGCATGCCCTGCTGTCAATGCAGTCCCCAATGAAGCTACCGCATTCGTAAATCCGGACTGATGGAGAGAGATCACATCCATATATCCTTCGCAAAGAAGAAAGTATGGCTTTCTTGATGTTCTGGCACGGTTCAGACCATAAAGATTCCGGCTCTTATCAAAAACGACTGTCTCCGGTGAATTCAGATATTTCGGTTTCCCATCTCCCATCACACGACCACCAAATCCGATCACACGGTTATTGACATCCATAATTGGAAACATCACACGATTCCAAAACTTGTCGTACACACCCTGACGTTCATCCGTGTTGATCAGTCCGGCCTGTCGAATCAGGTCTTCACTGTATCCCTTCTCTCTCAGATACTTATACAGATCATCACTGTATTTGTTCGAAAATCCCAGTCCAAACGCTGTGATCGTCTCATCTGAGAGTTCACGGTTCTTAAGATAACTGTAGGCCTGACTTCCACGCTCTGATTTCAGCTGTACGTAGAAATACTTTGCAGCCAGCTTATTCATCTCAAGAATCGTAGACTTTAAATCTGCTTTTTCCTTCGCTTCTTTCGAGTATTCCATCTCCGGAAGTTCGATTCCTGCTCTGTCCGCAAGAAACTTCACTGCTTCTACAAAAGAAAAATTCTCATATTCCATAAGAAATGTAAAAACATTCCCTCCCGCCCCACATCCAAAGCAGTAATACATCTGCTTCTGTCTGCTCACAGAAAAAGACGGTGATTTCTCATTATGGAACGGACATAATCCAAAATAAGAGCTGCCTTTCTTCTGCAGCCGGACATATCCGGAAATCACATCTACAATATCATTCCTTGATCTTACTTCTTCAATCAGTTCTTCTGAGTAGTACATGAGTGCCTCCGCTTAATGTTTAAAGAATACTCTATTATATATATTCGACAAAACTCTTCTCTTTCCTTTTTATTTTTTTATTTTCTTCTTTTTTTCTTTTCCAATATTATTTTCCAAGCAGAACGGTTTTATATATTAGGAAAGGACTCTCCTAATATATAAAAAAACCAAGAATACTTTGTTCTGTACTCTTGGTCTTATCTTACTGCGGAAGATGGGACTTGAACCCACACGATCGCATTGATCACAAGATCCTTAGTCTTGCTCGTCTGCCAGTTCCGACACTTCCGCATTTCTAAAATATTTTTTTGAAAATGATGCGGAAGATG
>ERZ780226.1259-NODE-1259-length-20167-cov-5.208433_pt1 | contig 20167 bp, 18 predicted proteins | sample MGYA00511165_ERZ780226 | MGnify/ENA primary metagenome ERZ780226 (study PRJEB29588, sample SAMEA2152373) | human gut metagenome | biome: human gut; feature: human-associated habitat; material: faeces | place: Denmark | collected 2008/2010 ...
GGCGAACATGAAGCCAACCGCCAATACGCACTGCGCAAGCTGCAATATAACGGCGAACACAATGCGCGCACACACGGCGTCCCGCTTCCTTATGGGCAGGGAGAGGGAATATGCAAAGTCGTGATTTTCGCGTCCGCTGAGGCAGATGAAGAATATGCCCAGCGTGTTATAGAAAAACAGCACATACATTGGATAATTCGGAATAAGCATCATTGAGCTCAGCAGTAGAAAAAGCACCGCCGCCGGATGCAGGGCAAGCTTAAATTCCTTATACAACAGCTTTGACAGCATGGCTTTCACTACTTTTCAAGATGTATCATGGCCGTTTCAAGATCGACCGGGGTAAGGCGCACAAATGCGGGCAGCTTGGCTGCATCCCGCCTATTCACTATGGCGGTGTAGCCGTGCTTGGCGGGCTTTGCGCCTATGAGCAGCGCGCTTATATCGGCGGGTATTGCATCGGCGTCTATTTCCGCGGCCATATACTGCCCAAGGAACCGCTCTAACGGCATACTCGTGGCAATCTCGCCGCGGCGTATATATGTTATTGAATCCGCGCAGCGGTCAAGGTCGCTTGTTATATGCGTGGAGAAAAGTATGCTTACGCCTTCGCGCTGAAGCGAGAGAAAAACATCCAGCAGATCGTCACGCGATACGGGATCGAGCCCGCTTGTGGGTTCATCCAGTATAAGCAGCTTCGCCCTGTGGCTCAGTGCAAGCGTGAGCGCATATTTCACCTTCATGCCGGCGGAAAGCTGATCCGGAGTTTTGCTTTCGTCCAGCTCAAACTGCGCCATATAGCGGCGGTACGCCTGCTCGTCCCATTCATCGTAAAAGCGGCGCGTAACGTTGGTTATAGTCTTGATTTTCTTTTTTACATAGTAATCCACGCCGCCGGAAACGAAGCCTATTTGTTTTTTTATCTCCAGCTCGTTCTTTTCAAGTTCCATGCCGAAAAAGCGTATCTCTCCGCGGCTTGGATGCACCAAATTGAGTATTGATTTGAGCGTGGTGGTTTTTCCTGCGCCGTTGCGGCCGATAAAGCCCATTATAGTGCCCTGCTCAACCGAAAAGGAAACATCCTTCAGGCTGAAGGACGGGTATTCCTTGCATAATCCTTTTACGCTAAGCGCCTCCATTCAGGCAGCCTCCTTTTTGAGTAACATAGTTTGCGCAACAAGTGTTGCCTGCATTATACACACAGTGACAGCAGCTTGTCAAGGCCATGCGATTTGACATGGATTTTACATAACATTTCTTTTTGATTTTACATGGATTGAGTATCCTATAACCATAAAGAAAATGATTTGAAGGAACCGAAAGGAGATAAGAATTATGAAGAAGATTATGATGATCGTACTTGCCGCGATAACAGCGGCGGCCATGCTTGCGGGCTGCGCAACCGATAACGGCAGCGCGGGCGGCAGCGTTTCAACTGACGGCTCAACGTCCATGGAAAAGGTGATAGGCGCGCTTGGTGAATCGTTCATGGCGAACAACCAGGGCACAACGTTCACTTACAACCCCACCGGCTCAGGCTCCGGCATAAAGGCCGTGCTTGAAGGCCGCTGCGACATCGGCCTTTCCAGCAGGAGCCTGAAGGACGACGAGAAGGCCGAAGGACTGAAGGAAACCGTGCTTGCATATGACGGCATCGCCATAATAGTAAACCCGGAAAACCCCGTAAACGATCTTGACCTTGAAACCATTGCCAAGTTTTACACCGGCGAGATCACCAACTGGAAGGACGTTGGCGGTAATGATGCCGAAGTGGTGCTCATCGGTCGCGAAGGCGGCAGCGGCACAAGGGACGGCTTTGAATCCATCACCGGCACTGCCGACAAGTGCCAATACCGCCAGGAGCTGACCTCCACCGGCGACGTTATAACCACCGTATCCCAGAACCCCAACGCCATCGGCTATGCTTCCCTTGCCTCTCTGAAGGACAGCGTTAAGGCCCTGACCGTTGGCGGAGTGGCCCCCACCGAGGAAACCATTAAGGATGGCAGCTACGTTGTACAGCGCCCGTTCATGCTGGTAACTAAGGACGGTGCGGCTCTCAGCGAGACTGCGCAGAAGTTCTTCGACTACGCCACCAGCGCCGATGCGGCGGACATAATCGCCAAGGCCGGTGCGGTAGCCGCGAACTGAGCGTGAACAATACAAACCTTAATGATCGGGCGGCCGAAGGGCCGTCCGACAGCCACGTTAATAAGAAAGGAGCAGGCATGGAGCAGAATAAGAAGCATACAGCAAAGCCGATAGAAGCCATTGTGCACGGAATATTCCTTGCAGCGGGACTTATAACCGTGGGCTGCGTGCTGCTTATAACCATCTATCTTATAATATCCGGCCTGCCCGCAATAAGAGAAATAGGCCTTATACCGTTCCTGTTCGGCAAGGTGTGGGCGTCCACGGCAAAGACCACCGAGCCTTCCTTCGGCATACTGCCGTTTATACTGACCAGCGTATACGGCACATGCGGCGCAATAGTGCTGGGCGTGCCGGTAGGCTTTATGGCAAGCGTGTATATTGCAAAGCTTGCGCCGAAGAAGCTGAAGAATGTTATGCAGTCGGCAGTCAGCCTGCTTGCGGGCATACCAAGCGTTGTATACGGCCTTGTGGGCATGCTGGTGCTTGTGCCGGGGATAAGGAAGCTGTTTAACGTGCCGGACGGCGCAAGCCTGCTGGCGGCGATAATAGTGCTGGCAATAATGATACTGCCTTCAATAATAAAGGTGTCCGTAACGGCGCTTGAGGCCGTGCCGAAGGAATACGAGGATGCATCGCTTGCCCTTGGTGCAACGGAGGTTGAAACATACTTCAGGGTATCCGTCCCAGCGGCGCGCAGCGGCATTGCTGCGGCGGTGGTGCTGGGCGTTGGCCGCGCGATAGGCGAGGCAATGGCGGTTATGATGGTTTCCGGCAATGCGGCGAATATGCCAGGGCTTTTTGAAAGTGTAAGATTTCTTACCACGGCCGTTGCAAGCGAAATGTCCTATTCCGGCGGGCTTCAGCGGCAGGCGCTGTTTTCCATAGCGTTGGTGCTGTTCGTGTTCATAATGCTTATAAACGCGGCACTCAATTTCTTCCTGAAACGGGACAAGGAGGCGTAAATATATGAACAAAAAGCTTTCGCCCGGCCGCAGGGCATATATATACGGCATGAAGGCGCTGATGTATGCGTCAACAGCCGCCATAGGCGCGCTGGTACTGTTTTTGATAGGGTATGTGCTTTACCGGGGCATACCGAACATAACATGGAAGTTTTTGACCACGGCGCCCAGCATACTGAACGACACGATAGGCATTTGGCCTGATATACTGAACAGCATTTATGTTGTGATAGCAACCATAATAATCGTGCTTCCGCTTGGCGTATGCGCGGCAGTATATCTTAGCGAATATGCATCGAACAAAAAGCTTGTACGTGTTATAGAATACGCTGCGGAAACGCTTTCCGGCATACCGAGCATTATATACGGCCTTGTGGGCATGCTGTTCTTCTGTGAATTTTTGAAGATGCAAACCTCGCTTATGGCGGGCGCGCTTACGCTTGTTATAATGAACCTGCCAACTGTTATGCGCACAACGCAGGAAAGCCTTAAAACCGTGCCGCAGAGCTACCGTGAAGGCGCGTTCGGCCTTGGCGCGGGCAAATGGCGCGTAATACGCACGGTGGTGCTGCCGGGCTGCGTGGACGGCGTTATAACCGGCTGCATACTGTCTGTCGGCCGAATACTCGGCGAATCGGCGGCGCTGCTTTTCACGGCCGGCATAGCGCACGTTGTGAACGGCTTCTTCATGGGGCTTAAAAGCTCCGGCGCAACGCTTACGGTAGCGCTGTATATTTATGCAAAGGAGCGCGGCGAATTCGGCGTTGCGTTCGCAATAGCGGCAATACTTATGCTGCTGACGCTGATAATAAACCTGAGCGCGGAAGCGGTTGCAAGAAGCTTTAAGAAAAAAAGGCAGATATAGTAAGCGCATGGAAGGGAGAGAGAATATGGAAGCCAATGAAAAGAGCATTTTGAGCGTGAAAGAGCTTTGCCTATGGTACGGCAACCATCAGGCGCTGAAAAATATAAACATAGATATACCTAAAAACAGCATAACGGCGCTTATAGGCCCGTCCGGCTGCGGCAAGTCCACGTTCCTTAAAACGCTTGACCGCATGAACGATTTGATACCGGACGTTAAGATAACGGGAAGCGTTGAATACAAAGGGGAGGATATATTCGCGCCGGGCGTGGACGTGAGCGAGCTGAGACGGCAGATAGGCATGGTGTTCCAGAAGCCCAATCCGTTCCCCATGAGCATATATGATAACATTCCCTACGGCCCGCGTACCCACGGCATAAGGAACAGGGCCAAGCTGGACGACATTGTTGAAAAGTCCCTGCGCGGCGCGGCAATATGGGACGAGGTAAAGGACAGGCTGAGGAAGAATGCGCTTGGCCTTTCCGGCGGGCAGCAGCAGCGCCTTTGCATAGCGCGTGCGCTGGCGGTGGAACCGGACGTGCTGCTGATGGACGAGCCCACGAGCGCGCTGGACCCCATATCAACATCAAAAATAGAAGAACTGGCCATGCAGCTGAAGGAGCAATACACCATAGTCATTGTTACACACAATATGCAGCAGGCCGTAAGAATATCGGACAACACGGCGTTTTTCCTGCTGGGCGAGCTTGTTGAATACGGCAAGACGGAGGAGATGTTCTCCCAGCCCACGGATAAGCGCACAGAGGATTACATTACAGGGAGGTTCGGATAATGAGAAGCCGGTTTGACAATCAGCTTGCGGAGCTGAACAGGGAGCTTATTGAGATGGGCGCAATGTGCGAGGAATCCATAAGCATGGCACTGAAGGCGCTTATGGAAGGCGACAAGGCGCTTGCGAAAAAGGTTGCCGGGCTTGACGTGGCGATAGACCAGAAGGAGCGCAGCATAGAATCCATGTGCCTGAAGCTTTTGCTTCAGCAGCAGCCCGTTGCGCGCGATTTAAGGCAGATATCCGCCGCGCTTAAGATGATAACCGATATGGAGCGCATAGGCGACCAGGCTGAGGATATCGCGGAGATAATAACCTATCTCAGCGACAGGAGCGCCGCCAACGAGCAGCTTATGCGCGAAATGGCGAACGCGGCTATAAAAATGGTCACGGATAGTGTGGACGCATATGTAAAACATGATACAATAATGGCGGAGAAGGTCATTGCCGCGGACGATGTTGTTGACGCATATTTCGACAGGGTGAAGCATCAGCTCATCGAAAGAATAGCGGCCGACCCTGCGGACGGCGAATATGCGCTGGATTTATTGATGATAGCCAAGTATTTTGAGCGCATTGCCGACCATGCGGTGAACATTGCCGAATGGGTCATATTCTCCGTAACGGGAGTGCATAAGGAGGACTAAAGTGCATGATATGGTGCGTGGAGGACGACGCAAGCATTCGGGACATAGAGGTGTACGCGCTCAGCTCCGCGGGCTTTGCGGCAAGGGGCTTTGAGGACGGCAGCAGCTTTTATGCCGCCATAACGGGCGAAAAGGATAAGCCGCAGCTTATAGTGCTGGACGTTATGCTGCCGGGCATTGACGGGATAGAGCTGCTAAAGCGCATACGGGCCAACGCCGCGCTGAAGCAGATACCCATAGTCATGGCCACGGCCAAGGGCAGCGAATACGACAAGATACAAGGGCTTGACCTTGGCGCGGATTATTATCTGACCAAGCCCTTCGGCGTGATGGAGCTTATATCCTGCGTGAAGGCCGTGCTTAGGCGATGCGGCGCGGAGGATGAAAAAAGCACGCTCAACGCCTGCGGCATAAGCATGAACACACTTGAGCATACCGTGAGCGCAGACGGGGAGCGAATAACGCTGACATACAAGGAATATGAGCTGCTGAAGCTGTTCCTTTCCCATATGGGCACGGCGTTCACAAGGGAGCAGCTTATGGAACGGGTTTGGGGAACGGACTACATGGGCGAAACGCGCACCATTGATATGCACATACGCACGCTGCGCCAAAAGCTTGGCAAATGCGGCGAAAGCATCAAAACCGTAAGAAACGTTGGCTACCGGATGGAGGAAGGGCAATGACGAAAAGAATATTCAGGGCTATAATGCTTGTTGCGGGCATAATACTGCTCTCAAGCCTGCTGATAATAATGGACTGCTTATACGAATACTTTGCAAGCCTGCAGGAAAGCGAGCTGAAGGATCAGCTGAGCCTTGCGGCGGCGGGCGTTGAACAGGGCGGGGAGGATTACCTTGCCCGCGTGAAGAGCGAAAGATACAGGCTGACATGGATAGCGCCCGACGGCACGGTGAAATACGACAGCGGCAGCAATGCAGGCGCGCTGGACAACCACGCCGAGCGCGAAGAGGTACAGCAGGCTATGGCGGACGGCGAGGGCCAAAGCACGCGCTATTCGGCAACGCTTATGCAAAAGACGATGTACTACGCAAAGCGGCTTGACGACGGCAGCGTAATAAGAATATCCGTAAGCAGGGCGACAATCGCCACGCTGGCGCTGGGCATGCTGAGGCCTGTGGTGATAATAGTGCTGGCGGCGCTTGTACTGGCGATAGTTATGGCGAACAGGCTGGCGCAGAGAATAGTTGCGCCGCTGAACGCGCTGGACCTTGACCATCCGCTGGACAACGACGCATACGAGGAGATAGCCCCGCTGCTGAGCCGCATAAACCGGCAGCATACGCAGATAGACGCGCAGATACGCGCGCTGGACAAGAAGAAGGACGAGTTCAACGCCATAACCCGCAGCATGAACGAAGGGCTGGTGCTGCTGGATGAAAAGGGGAGCATAATAAGCATGAACCCTGCGGCAAGGCAGCTATTCAACGCGGAAGAAAACTGCGCGGGCCACGATTTTATTACGGTGGACAGGAACCCCAAGCTGAGCGAGGCTATACACGCCGCATACGACGGCGGCCACGGCGAGACGACCATCGACCGCGGCGGCAAGGTATATCAGCTTGACGTGAGCCGCATAGAATCCGACGGAAAAACCATAGGCGCGGTAATACTCAGCTTTGACATAACCGAAAAGCAGAATGCGGACGCCATGCGCCGCGAATTTACGGCAAACGTTTCGCACGAACTGAAAACACCGTTACAGGGCATTATAGGCAGCGCGGAGCTGATAGAAAACGGCATGGTGAAGGCGGAGGATATGCCCCGCTTTGTGGGCCACATTCGGCAGGAGGCGCAGCGCCTCGTTACGCTGATAGGGGACATAATAAGGCTGAGCCAGCTTGACGAAGGCTGCGATATGCCTACGGAGCGCGTTGACCTGAAGGCGGTTGCGGCGGAGGCTGCAAACGACCTGCGCACGGAGGCGGACGAGAAGCAGGTATCCGTGAGCGTACAGGGCGACAGCGTATATTTGACGGGCGTAAGGCGGCTGCTATATGAAATTATTTACAACCTGTGCGACAACGCCGTGAAGTACAACCGCGCGGGCGGCAGCGTAAGCATAACCGTGGGCGAAAAGGACGGCCTTGCCACCGTTACCGTTGCGGATACGGGCATCGGCATACCCGAAGAGCATCAGGCCCGCGTGTTTGAACGGTTTTACCGCGTGGATAAGTCCCACTCCAAGGAGAGCGGCGGCACGGGGCTTGGCCTATCCATAGTCAAGCACGCGGTAATGTATCACCACGGCAGCATAAGGCTTGAATCCGTCCCGAACGTGGGCACGACAGTAACCGTTTCGCTGCCCGCGTAAAGCGGGTTTTTATATGCGGAGAGTCTCCCGTGCGCGGGCGGCTCTTTTTTAACAAAAAATTCACCGTTTTTCGTTTCCTCTCTTGCTTTTTCTTTCGTTAAGGGATACAATATATTCCGTGTAATACTAAAATTATGCGGTATGGACCGACATTTTTTAGGAGGAAGGAAACATATGAGAAATCAAGTGTTCAAGAAGCTGTTTTCCGTGCTGCTTGCGCTGATAATGGTGGCAGGTCTGCTGCCCGCGTCAGTGCTGGCGGAGGGGGAAGGCAATGCGGATTCTACGCCCGCGCCTACGGAAGCAGTGCAACCGACGGAATCGGCTGAACCCACCACGCCGACCGAGACGGAGACTCCCGAAGTCACCGAAATTCCCGAGCCTACGCCCGAGAACCCCGCGGCCACGGTAGAGCCCACGCAGGGCGAGCCCACTGCCAAGCCCACGGATGAGGGGATTATGCCGGCGAACGTGATGCCCGTGCAGGCGAATGTTGAACTTCAATATCGTATAGTACATCTGGACTGCGGTCGCAAGTATTTCAGCAAAGACTGGATTATCGCGCTGATGTATGAAGCGAAGGCAGCCGGATATAATCAGGTTCAGCTTGCGTTCGGAAATAAAGGTCTGCGCTTCCTGCTTGATGATATGTCTGTGAATACTTATGAAAAACAGGCAGTTACAGATGCAATTAAGGAAGGCAACAAGGCATATTACAATGCGGGCGAAAAGAACGAGTTGACCGAAGCCGAAATGGACGAGATTTTCGTGGCTGCTGATAAAATCGGCATTGAAATCGTTCCTCTTTTCAATACGCCTTTCCATATGGAAGCCGTTATTACGGCAATGGGCAAGCTTAACATTACAAATGCATATTACGACAGCAATAAAGCTTGCTTGAACCTTAGCAACAATTATGCTACTGCATTTGTAAAGGCGCTTATGCAGAAGTATATTACCTATTTCCAAGGTAAAGGGTGCAAATACTTTAACTTCGGCGCAGACGAATACACGGGCGGCTGGAATTCTACTTTCTACAACTATGCCAACGAAATAGTCAGCATGATTTCCGCTGCGGGAATGAACGCACGCATTTTTAACGACAGCTTCCGTAGTGATAGCAATAATGGTTATGTGAACAATGCGCAGGTTTGCTACTGGTCGTCAAATTCGGGATACGCGAGCACGGCAACTGTATATAACTATGCGAAAAAGATAATTAACACTAATCAAGATTTTTATTATGTAGTGAATAAGGATACTCAGCAGAGCACATGGAGCCCTAATAGTTATTATGCTTTTTCAGGCTCTTTTGATGAAACTACATGGGTCAATTATGCGAAAAATTTCAGCAACACTACATATAAGAACTTTGCAGGTTACAACAACGGTGCAGAGAGCATAACCCCTGTTGGCTCCATGTTCTGCATATGGTGCGATAATCCGTCACATAAGGACGAGACTCAAATTGCAAAAGAGATTCGCATGATACTGCGCGTTATTGGCGCGCGCATGCAGAATAGCGACACCTATTCCACTTCTGATGTGCTTGTAAAGGGCGGGTTTAAGGCTGATGGAACAATAAACACAAGCGGTTCTGTTTCAACGCCCCCCACAATTAAAGACGAGCATGGCGGCGAAGGAAAAATCGATGTTGCCATAGGTACATCCACAAAAATCTACCTTCCCGAAGGCATTGTTGCTACTTGGACTGTAACCGAGGGAAAAGATGTTGTTGAGCTTGTTGCGGTTGAAAGCGATGCGCAGAAGCGCGGCGAACAGGTCGTCGAGTTCGCAGATGCTGCACCTATAATCGGTAATGCTGTTATGGTAAAGGCCCTGAAAGCGGGCACGGCAACAGTTATCGCAACCCTTGAGGACGGCACTGCAATAACCGCAACCGTTGAGGTAACGGATAACGCCAAAGAGACCATAACCGTAGTTGTAGGCAAAACGTTTGAAAAAACAATTGACGGAAAATATGACGGCACTTACGATACCGTCAACCCCGAAATAGCAACCGTAACTGCGAAGTATGCTCCGACTGCCGGCGGCACATATTATGATAAAGCAGCATTAGATGCCGGAACGTTCTGCATCTCTAATAATGGAAATGATACGAACCCGACTACGACCGTTACCTTTGAAGATGCAGGAAATGGCAAATATTACATCAAAAATAGCAGCGGACAATATATTTATCCTAATGCAACTTATGATTGGTGGAGCTGGTCGTATAGCTTAGGCTCTGGTAAGCAGTCTGTCACCATTACTTCAAATTATTGTTGCGTATAGGAGCGTAAGTAACTATTATGGTAGTACCACTACTGCATACTTAAACCTTAGCAGCAGTAGCTTCGGTGCAAGTGGCTCAAGTGCGACGCTTTACATTTATGACAAAAAAGATGAACCGGCCAGCGATAAAACTACCCTTGCGTTTACCGGTCATAAGGTAGGCACAACTACAGTGACAATTGCCGGAGTGGAGTATACTATAGAAGTTGTTCCTATGTCACTGGAAAACGCCGAGAAGCTCTATATAGACTTCTGGGTTACTAACCATAGGATATATCCCACAAATTTGAATGTTGTTACCACAACAAGCAACAATAAACAGAACGCAAGAACATACCACGAATTTAGTGCGGCTGATTTCTATGATGCCGGCGAGGAGGGTCGGGTTCTTACCGACGTTATACCCCAAACCGGTAACTATGAATCGACAACAGGAACAGAGGCACTTTATTGGAAAACAAGATACCTCCCTGGAGCCTATAGACAGACGGAAGCCGGTTGGACGAATAAATCCGGCTACGGCACGGATACAGTTACCGGAGTAAACGGCGGCATAGATATTGAACGTATACGCTTCTATGGCGGCAAATGGGAATATAAGGCGGTTGGCAAAACCGATTGGGAAAAGCTTAGCGGAACAACGGCTGATGAAACCGGAAATCAGATCGCTGTATACTATTTGCTCAAAACAACGATAACAGACGAGGTAACTACTTATATTACCGACTGGCCTGATAAGCAAACGGATCAGTTCTACGGTGTAGCTGTAGACTATTGCGTAAAATACGAATCAGACGGCGTTAGGAACCCCGGTCTGTTTGGCAGAAGACAAAACAACAATACACAGTGGCTTAACTGCGAAGGTACAAATGGCGGAGATGCGCATAAGAATGGCTACTCAGTCCTTGCGAGCAATGTTACAACAGACTGGAAGGGACTGAGGACTAATACGAGTGGTAACGACTGGTATCGTGTAATCAATAATATTCGTGCTGTTGAAACGGCTGAATATGAAATTTACATGGTCACCGTGACGCCCAGCGAATCATTTAGTTTGCAAAACCAACAGTGCCCCGAAAGCATTACATATAATGAACAATATGAAAAGGTTATTTGGGCTGAAAGCCAAGACACAATAGCAGCTTCCGGTCTTGCTCAGCATAGTGAAGCGAAGATAGGCGGCGCACCGAATATCGATAAGCTTGTTATTCAGCAGTGCAGCGGTATGCTTGTCACCTACTATGTAAGGGCAAAGGCAAGCAAAGATTCCCTCACGGTGAACTATTATGTGGAAGGTTCGCAGACACCGTTCCATACATATAATATTGCTGTGGCAAAAAACACTACGTTCAGCAAGGAATTTGCGCTCACAGCGCAAGGCGGGCTTACTAACAATACTGTTACAAATATTAAAGGCAAAACGGAGACGGTACAGTGGGACTTGAAGCTGATGCCGCAGATAGGTGCACAGTATCGCTATACCCAATACAAATTAGTGAGAGTAGCGAAGGTGACCGAAGAGGTACCCAAAACTGTTAATCTGTACTATACGTTCAATGCAACCAAAACGTTCGTAGTAGACTTTGGCTTGCCGCTGAGGATTGAGCCTAAAGATTTGAATGAGAATCTTGGTGCTGTAGATGTAAATATTACAAAGACAGAAGTTGGAAAGGTAAGCTCCTTCGCAGAAGTTATACCCGGAGAGAATGGTGTTATCACCTATAAACTTACCGAGATGATTAGCGATAAGGATACCTTTGGTGTTAAGTATACGGGTACTCTTGTGATGTCTGACAATACACTCCAGAGCGGTACGGTAGAGTACACCGTCACCATCATCCCCGCCACGAACGTCTACTACGAGGACAGCTTTGCGAAGTTCTACGGCAGCGACGGCAAACAGCAGACGGTGTTTAATCAAACATCCGCAGGCGATGTAGCTGGCACTTGGTACGCAGCTAAAGACACAAGCGCGGAGAATAACGCCAACACCACCCAAGCCCTCGAAGCGCTTGGCAATAAGACGAACGTCTACGGCTACGACCCAAAGTACGACAGCTGCACCATGTTCTCCATGGGCAGCGCGCGCAAGGTGAACGTGACCAGCGACATGGCAAAGGATGGCGTAGTCTGGCCGACGGCGCAGTTTACCTTCAAAGGCACCGGGTTTGATATCATCAGCTTGACGGATAATACGTCGGGTGCGATATTTGTGGATGTGTATAAGGGCAAAGAAGCCACGGGCAATAGATTCAAGAGCTATATGGTTGATAACTATTATGGCTATAAGTATGAGAATGGCGCATGGGTTGTTGATAAAAATGCGAGCAATGCGCTTTACCAGATACCCGTTATGCGTATGCGCGACCTTGGATACGGTGAATATACTGCGGTTGTGACTGTATTTTATGACAGGGCATTTGACCATGCAGATAGAAAAACCTATAACTTCTGGCTTGACGCCGTGCGCGTGTACGACCCGATGGGCGAGAGCGTGAATACGGGAGAAACTTATAAACCGGACGGTGAAGCCTATCCGCAGTACATCAAGCTGCGCAGTGAGTTGAAGAAGCTTAACAGCGATGGAACTGCATCTTCTGGTGCGCTGTTCATCGATGGTAAGGAGAACGCTAATATAAGCGAATATGCCAACTATGGCCCGAACAACGAGGTGTATCTTGCCAAAGGTCAGGCGATAACGTTTAAGCTGACCGGTAATCTTGATAAGATTGCTGCTGTGCAGATTGGCGCGAAGGCTCCGATGAGTGGGGATATTGCAAAACTCAGTGTTGTCAATGGTACTGGGGTTGTGGAAAAGGAACTGAGTACCGCTACCGAGATGTATTATGACATCACGACGGCGGCGGTGAACAATGGTAACGCTCAGCTTGTAACCGTAACCAATACCGGCGACGCTATACTGTCTCTGACCAACCTGAAGATAACCTACACAGAGGGAAAACAGACAGTTTCGTTGGGCGAGGTGAGAGCAGAGCAGCAGACCCAAGCCGTGCAGATGATTCGTGCGCTGTTTGCGCCCGCGCCGGTAGAGCCGGAGCCCGAGCCGGAGCCTGAAAAGACATTTGAGCCGGAGCGGTTCGAAGCAAGCTGGAGCAGGAACGTTATGCAGGGCAGGAAGGCCACGCTTACCGTTAAGACCTCCGAGGACGTGGAAGCCATTACCGTGGACGGTCAGACCATAAGGAGCTACCGCACCCGTACCGAGCGCGTGGGCTTCGGCCGCCGCGCGAAGCGCATAACGTACAGGGAGTTCACTTACAGCATGGTGGCTCAGGAATCCGCTGACTTCAGCGTGACCGCCATCAATGCGGAAGGCACCGAGAGCGAAGCCATCACCGCGCGGCTTACCGTTAAGACCCGTCCCAACAGCTTGCGCGATATGTGGGATTGGTTCAAGGGTTGGTTTTAAGGAAAGGGGTGAAGAGCATGAAAAAACAATATGTTAAGCCCGAGCTGTACTTCGAGGATTTTGAGTTGAGTGCAAATATTGCAACACTCTGCGGAATAGGTGTAGGCCATACAGATACAAGGTGCGGTTATACGGTAGCAGGTGGACGAACGATATTTGCCGGATCTATCTGCGATACATCAGCCATAAGTCCTGATGGCGAAGATACATACTGCTACCATAACCCAAATGACTCCAGTAGGCTTTTTGCTTCCTAATCAACCAGACACGAGTACAAGTGCCCTGCCCGCATAGGGCGGGGCGCTTTTTGACGGAAAGGAGTATGCCATGAAAAAAACTGCAATTATACTGCTTGCGCTTGCGCTGGCGGCGCTTATGCTTGCAGGCTGCACGGGCGGCGGGGATGACCTGAGCGACGCGGTGGAGATACCGCCCAAAACCACGCCCGCAGCAAGCAGCGGCGGCGATATGCAAAACGATAACGCTGCGCAAAACGGCGGCAGCAGCGGCAATACCGCCGAATACGGGCTGGAAATAAAGGGCATAAGCAAATACGCGGGGCTGTTCGTTGAGGACGGCACGGACGAAACCGTGTCCGACGTATGCGCCGTAACGGTGCGCAACAATGCGGAAAAAACGGTGCAGTATGCGCATTTGACCGTTACCATAGGCGAAACGGCATATGAGTTTGACGTAACCACCCTGCCGCCCGATGCGGAGGTTCAGCTCCTTGAGCTTACCCGCCGGCCCATGCCCGAAAGCACGGATGGATACACGGCCTTGGTAACCATGTATGCCGCGTTTGATGCCGAGCCGGGCATGAATGCTGACGCGCTGGAGATAACCACGCAGGATACGGCAATCACCGTAAAGAACATTTCCGGTAAGGACATGGGACAGGTTTATGTATACTATAAGGTGGCGTATGGCGAGCTGTACCTTGGCGGCATAACTTACCGCGTGAGCGTGAACGGCCTTGCCGCAGGGCAAAGCACGACCTGCTACGCCGGACACTACTCAACCGAATACAGCAAGCTGATGTTTGCCACGTATGAACACTGAACGCTTTACCTTCGGCGGGGTAACGCTTGAAGTGCGCGGGCAGGACGCATGGACGGTATCCAAGGCCAGCGCCCGCTTCCATGCGAAGGACGGCGCGGAAACGAACCATGTCATATCCGTGGAATACAGCCCAACCCCGCCGCCTGTGCCCGACCATGCCGTGAAAAACGGCCCGGTGAGCCGCTGGCGCGAAGGGGAGGCGCTGCATACGCTCAGGGTATACGGTGCGGCGCAGTTTTCGTATGCCGTGCGCACGCAGGGGCAAACGCGCCTTGTGTTCGGCGAAGGCTACCGCAGCACAATGTATTCCCAGGCAATACTTGAATCCGCCGATATGTTCGATATTCTGGCGGGCTTTGGGCAGCTTGTGCTGCATTCGTCCTATGTGCTGCCGCCAAACGGTAAAGCCGTGCTTTTCAGCGGCCCCAGCGGCATAGGCAAAAGCACGCAGGCCGCGCTGTGGCAGCAGTATGCCGGTGCGGATGTTATAAACGGGGACAGGACGCTCATCCGCACGGATGATCTTACCGCAAACGGCGTGTTCTATTCCGGCACGTCCGGCATATGTAAAAACGTCACCGCGCCTATTCGGGCGATAGTGCTGCTTGATAAGGCTGATGAAAATACGCTGCGCCGCGCCGGGGCAAAGGAGGCTTTTGCCGCTGTGCTGAGCCAATGCTCATATTATCAATGGGATGCGGAGTCGGCAATAAATATGACGGATTTGGTAGCTGGGCTGGTGCGGCGTGCGGATGTATATCGGCTTAGCTGCCGCGCTGACGAAGAGGCGGTGCGGCTGCTGCAAAACGAATTGTTTGGGGGATAAAATGGAAAATAACAGCGCGGAACCGCGCCTATCATCATATCTTCATGCTAAGGCCTGCCGGGCGGGAACGCCGCTTGCGGGCAATTTTGAGCTTACGCCGCGGTGTAATTTCAACTGCAAAATGTGCTATGTTCACCTGAGCGAGGCGGAGCAGAAGCGGCGCGGCGCGGAGCTGAGCGCGGACGAATGGCTGAGCATTGCGGAAACGGCGCGCAGCGAGGGTATGCTTTTTCTGCTGCTCACGGGCGGGGAGCCGCTGATAAGGCCGGATTTTAGATATATTCTGAGCGAGCTGAAAAAGATGGGCCTGATGGTGAGCATAAACAGCAACGCTTCGCTTATAGATAAGGACATGCTGGACTTTTTCCGCCATGAGCCGCCGTTCAGGTTCAACATAACCCTTTACGGCGCAAGCGGGGCAGCGTATGAGCGGCTTTGCGGCAGCAATGCGTTCGATAGGGTGCTTGCTAACATACGCGCGCTGAAGGACATAGGCATCGGCGTGAAGCTGAACGTGTCGCTTACGCAGTATAACGCGGCGGACATGCAGCGCATTTATGAAATTGCCGAATCGCTCGGCACGCCCATGCAGCTTGCAACATATATGTTCCCGCCCATACGGCGCGACACAGCCATGGTTGGCGAGAACGACCGTTTCAGCGCGGAGGATGCCGCCATGTACAGCGTTATGTGGGACAGAATGCGCTTTAGCGAAGAGCAGTTCCGTGCGCGGGCGGAGGCCATGCGCCGCGGCATAAGCGTGAGCGAAAATACGGACTGCGAAGGCACCCCGGGCGAAGGCATAATGTGCCGCGCGGGCAGGAGCGCATTCTGGATAAACTGGCAGGGCGTAATGACCCCATGCGGCATGATGACCGAACCCGTGGCAAACGTGAAGGAGCTTGGGTTCATAAAGGCCTGGGAAGCTACAAAGGCGGCGACTGCCGAAATACGCCTGCCGGCTGAGTGCGCCGTATGCGGATATAAGCATGCGTGCCATGCCTGCGCCGCCATGTGCGTAACGGAAACGGGGCATTTTAACGTTAAGCCGGAATATGTGTGCTGCATGACGCACGAAACGGTTCGGCTTACATTGGAGGAGGAAAGCAAATGAAAATACTGAAACGGCTTATTAAGCGGAACATTGCGGGCGATATCATACTGGTACCCGTAGGGGATGCATCGCTTGAAATAAAGGGGCTTATAACGCTGAACGAAACAGGAGAGTTCCTGTGGGACGCGCTTGAAAAGGCGGAAAACGAAAGCGCGCTTGCGGCCATGCTTGCCGCGGAATATGATGTTGATACGGCAACGGCTGAGGCCGATACAAAAGTTTTTTTGCAAAAACTGAAAGAATTAGGTATAATTGAATAGTAAAATAAAACTACCGACGGAGTGGGGGATCTTGACGGGAGTATATTGTGTTTTTTGCAGAACCGGTTTTGAAGCGGGCATAGAGTCCCGCCTTAAGCGGCGCGGTTACGCTACGCTGGTTCCTAAAATAAAAAAATTTAAGCCGAGCGGAGGAAAGCTGGTTGAAAAAGAACTGTGCCTTTTGCCCGGCTATGTGTTCTTTGAAACGGACGAAAAAGAGCTTGACGTTCGCTCGATAAACACGCTGCAAAATGCCATAAAGCTGCTGCAGTATGATGACGGTGAATATCGCCTACGCGGGGCCGATTTGGACTTTGTTGACTGGATACGGCGTCACGATGGCACGATAGAGCCGACAAAGGTGATAAAGGAAGGCACAAAGATACGCTTTGCGGAAGGCCCGTTGTGTGAACTGAACGGGCGCGTGCTTAAGGTAAACAAAAGCCGCAGACAGGTGCAGATAGAACTGAACAATGCCGACGGCCTGTTGAGCACGATTTGGTGCGCTATTGAATACGTTGAACCGGAGCAGTCTATTGAATAACCGCTCCGGTCCTTTTAGCTTTGATTAAGCCACATTATAAGGAAGGCTATGCCGAAGTTGAGCACCGTAAGCGCTGGCATACCCAGCTTGAATGAAGTATGCAGCGTTTTATGATGGAATACCTTCATGCCAAGCACTCCGCCTATTCCGCCGCCAAGTACAGCCACTGTGAAAAGCGACTTTTCGCTTATGCGGCGCGCACCCTGCTTGGCCTTTGCTTTATCTATGCCCATCATAAGGAACAGTATAAGGCTCATTATGCCAAGATATGTGATGATGATTATGAACAGAGTTTTTTCGTCCATATTATTCATCCTCGCCGTTATCGTCTGATTTATTTGCGTTGTTTGGACACTCGCGGCAAAAGCGCGGCGCCTTCGGGGAGGAAACAATATCAAGCACGTCGCGCGGCGGCAGGCGAAGATTGTCCCACATGCCGTATTTTTCCGTGTCTGCAATTGCGTTCATTATGCGCTCCTCTGCGTTCGGTACAAGGCCGGTAAAGAAGCGCATCACCTGCTTCATTTCCTCTCGCTTGGTATGGCCTGCGGCGGGGCAGTTTGGCTTGCGTATTGGCAGCTCCAGCCGCGTGGCAATGCTGAGCGCCTGCTTTTCCGGCAGGAATACCATCGGGCGGATAACGGTAACGTCCTTGCGGCCAAGGTATGTTACAGGACCGAAGGTATTTAGCCTGCTTTCGTAAAGAAGGCTCATGAAGAAGGTTTCTATAACGTCGTCTCGGTTGTGGCCAAGGGCTACAAGATTGCAGCCGCGCTCCTTAGCGGCATCGTTCAGCGCACCGCGCCTAAGCTTGGCGCAAAGGGCGCATGGGTGGCTTTCCTTGCGGATGTTGAACACAACATCGCCTATGTCGGTTTTGATAATGTCAAAAGGCACGTCTATGCTGCGCGCAAATTCCTCCACCGGTGCAAGATCCTGGTTCGTCAGCCCAAGATCGAGCATCACGCCGCATACGTCAAAATGCCTGTAACAAAACCGCTGATACAGCTTTAATCCATACAGCAGCAGAAGGCTGTCCTTCCCGCCGGACACGCCGACGCATATTTTATCGCCCTCGCGTATCATGTTGTATCTTTCGTCCGCGCGGCGGATGCAGCCCAAAACCCGCTTCATATCCTTAGTTCCTTTTTTCTCGCTCATTTTTACAGTATACCATAATTCGGCCCCGAAAAGAACATATAAAATGTATTTATGTATTTAAGGTGAATTTGTATAAACCGCTATTGCCCAAACGCATGAAAAAAGGTTATAATAATACATGACCATTTCAGTAGCGTTATTGAACGCAGAGGGAGGCTCAACTTGATAAAGGTAATCTTTGGCGAAACCGGCGCGGGCAAGACCAAGCGCATAATTGACATTGCTAACGAAACGCTTAAAACGGCTAACGGCAGCATAGTGTTCATCGATAACGACAGCCAGTATATGTTTGGCTTGAAGCATGATATCCGCTTTGTGGATGCTTCGGAATATCATATAGACAGTCCCAAGATGTTCTTCGGCTTCGTTTCCGGCATTGCGGCGCAGGATTTCGATTTGGAATACCTTTTTGTTGACGGCTTTATGAAAATAGTCCATCATCCGCTGGATACCCTTGAGGATCTGTTCAAGGAGATGGCAGCGTTTGCCGAGCGCCGCAAAGTCAAGCTGGTGCTTAGCATAACCGGCAGCGTAAATGATGCGCCCGCGTTCCTTAAGCCCTATATAGACGAAGAATAATTATTCATGCCGTTGCGGCGGCGCATAAGCTGCGCTGCCGTGCGGCGTTTGTGTGCGCAATTTATGTTGCATTGCGCGCTGAATTATGATAGAATACAACTTGCGCCGGAATGATGGAATTGGCAGACGTGACGGACTCAAAATCCGTTGTTGGCAACAACGTGTGGGTTCGAGTCCCACTTCCGGCACCAAACCAATATAATCCGAACCAAATCTTCTTAATCGGAGATGGGTTCGGATTATTTGTTTTCTTCGAGAAATTCGAGGATACGCATTTCAGAAACGGCGTGGTAAAGCGTCCCGAATCTAAGCCCAGAGGGCCGAGAAAACCAAAACTGGTAAAGGATAAGGAGGACAATTATGAAAACCATCAAAAGCTGTGAATTCAACATGGGCACGGGCTGTGTGGAGCTGCGGTTTCAGGACGGCAGCATGACCTCCATCGACTGCACCGCCGTGGAAAACGAAGTGGCGGATAATCTTTATGAGCGGTCGGAGCTGGACTACCTCATCTACAACGACCCGCTGGCTTATGCAGACCTCATTCTGAACGACGACGTTGAGGCATATCTGAATGCCGTCACGGAGTATAAGCCCTATGAAAACTGAACAAACGCACAAAGGGGATGGCGGCCTGCCATCCCCTTTTGCCATGCTGTTTTAGGAGCATATATCCCTTGGATTTGTCTTATATCTATCGTCAGGCGACGTTCTCGCCGTTGCTGTCTTTGTCCGTTTTTGCCCCGTCCCGCGCCGCCTTCCATTCGGCAAATTCCCGCTGCCCTTCCTCACTCTCGTAAAAGGCGAGGATATCCGGCAGCAGAATTCGGGCGATGTTCTCGATCTCATGCTGCGGGATGCCGCTGTTGTTGGTGAGCTTTTTCCGCCTGCTCAAGTTGCACCTCCGAAAAAGTATTTTGCCGCAGCTTTCTCCTGTGCGGCTGAGGAATGGCGTCTTGAGCGTCTTTTGCCGTCTGCGCTTCTTTTCCCTTCGCATCCGTCCCCTTTCCTATCTGAAAATGAAAACGCAGCCGCCTGTCAAGCCTTTCAGCCCGTCTGCGCCTGCATGGTGTCCTGTGTCTGAAATTGTGTTTTTATTATAGCAGCGATGGGGCTGCACGTCAATACCACGGGACGGAGCGG
>ERZ780226.1260-NODE-1260-length-20143-cov-3.820739_pt1 | contig 20143 bp, 9 predicted proteins | sample MGYA00511165_ERZ780226 | MGnify/ENA primary metagenome ERZ780226 (study PRJEB29588, sample SAMEA2152373) | human gut metagenome | biome: human gut; feature: human-associated habitat; material: faeces | place: Denmark | collected 2008/2010 ...
AAGAGACTGAATATAAAACCAGATATTATTTTAGGTGATTTTGACAGTTGTAATAAGGATATAATGCAAGAATTTTCAACAGACAAGAAGATTATCGTACCATGTGAAAAAGACGATACTGATACAGGACTTGCAATACAAAAAGCAATTGAGACAGGTGCAGATGAAATCCTTATGATAGGTGGAACTGGAACAAGACTCGATCATGTTATGGGCAATTTCGGACAGTTGTTTTACGCACACAGCAAAGGTGTGAAGGCAGAACTTGTTGATGCAAACAATCGTATCAGGGTTTTAAATCATGAAGATACAATATCAAAGAAAGACCAGTTTGGTAAATATGTATCTTTGATACCAATATATGAGGCACGAGGTGTCACACTAACAGGATTTAAATATCCATTAAAAGACCATACATTAGTGTTTGAGCAATCGCTCGCGATTAGTAATGAATTAGAAGCAGAAGAAGGAATCATTTCATTTAGTGAAGGAAAACTGCTTCTGATAGAAAGTAGAGATTGAGGTTATACAAGATGAAGAAAGAAAAAGTAACAACAAACAAAGTAACAAGTAAGCTTGAAAAGGTTCTCTGGGCTGTTCTGATCCTGATGTTTATCGTATCATTGATCGGAATGTTTTTAGGGCAATATATGGATGGTAACGTATTCTATAAAATGTGTGTGATCATGACAGTATTAGCTGCCGCCATTTTATCAGCAGAACGTTTTTATTTTGGAAAAGAAATGGGAAGAGATATGCCAGAAGCATTTAAGATCGGTTACTGGCTGATCATCGCATGGGCAGTGATCTTACTGATCCACGCAGCAGGACTGGCATTTTTACCATTTTTAATGGAACTTGAATACAGAGTATTATGGGTAGTGGTTCCAACGGTCAGCTTATTATGGATGACAAGATATATCTTCGGAGACAACCTAGACTGGGATAAGACAGACAAGAAGGGTTGGAAAGAAGGAAGAATGAACTACTCTCAGAAGAGCAATAAGAAGAATATCGGGAGATAGAACATGAATTACAAACAGGCAAAGATCGCTGATTCAGCAAAAGTAGCAAAAGAAACTGTTTTAGTTGGGGATATTACTATAGGAGAAGAATCTACGGTACTGTTCTTTACAGCAATGCGCTGTGAAGGAGAAGAGTCTATTGTGATCGGAAATCAGAGTAATATACAGGAAAATTGTACGATCCATGTAGATGAAGGGAATAGTGTAAAAATCGGCGATGGAGTGACAGTTGGACATAACAGCGTGATCCATGGATGCCAGATCGGAGATAATTCCATGATCGGAATGGGATCTGTTATTATGAATGGAGCAAAGATCGGTAATCACTGCTTGATCGGGGCAGGAAGTCTTGTAACACAAAATACAGTGATCCCAGATAGATCTTTAGTTATGGGAAGTCCAGCAAGAGTCAAACGTACATTGACAGAGGACGAGATCAAATATCTTGAGGGAAGCAGAGAAGAATATGTAGAAGTAGGAAAGCTGCTTCGAGAAGATGGGATACTTTAAGAATAAGTTAGAAATGGAAGGTATGGAATGAAACCTGGAATAAAAGATGTGGCAAAAGTAGCGGGAGTTTCTCCCACAACAGTATCCAGGGTATTAAATAACCGAGGATACATCAGCGAAGAAACAAGAAAAAAAGTATATGATGCTATGGAAGAGATCAATTATTATCCAAATGAGATTGCCAGAGCGTTGTTAAATAACAGAACGTATTTTGTCGGGGTTATCGTTCCTACTGTAACATCACCATTTCATGGAGAAGTTGTAGAACAGATAGAATATTATTTATCACAGAAAAATTATAAGATGCTTCTGTGTAACAGCAAAAATCAGATGGATACAGAGAAAGCCTATATTGATATGCTAAGACGCAATCAGGTAGATGGAATGATCGTTGGAACACATAACGCAGTCGTAGAGACATACTCCAAGTTAAAGATGCCAGTCGTAGGAATTGACCGTTATCTTGGAGAACATATTCCAGTCGTTTCATGTGATAACTATGCAGCAGGGCAGATGGCAACTAGACATTTGATCGATAAAGGATGTCAGCATATTTTATGTATCCGAGGAAACAGTAAATTAAAGATGCCAGGTAACAATCGAAGTCAGGCTTATATTCAAGAGATGGAGAAAGTAGGGCTTCCTCAGATGATTTTAGAAGTACCGTTCATCATGGAGAATGTGGAGAAGCAAAAACTTATTTATGATATGTTAAATGCACACCCTGAGATTGACGGTATTTTTGCAGGAGATGATTCGCTTGCAGTGATTGCACTTCATGTCGCAAGGCAAAAAGGAATCAATATTCCGAAAGATCTAAAGATCATCGGAGTAGATGGAACAAAGCAGATTTTAGGATTTGTTCCAGAACTGACAACGATCCAGCAGCCAGTTAAACAGATTGCAAAGGTAGCGGTGGATAAGCTGATCGATCTGATTGAAGGAAAAACAGCAGAAAGCTGCATGGATCTTCCAGTAAAATTACTGGAAGGACAGACAACATAACAGAGAATAAAAAAGGAAGAGAAAATACTACTCTTCCTTTTTTGATGCCTAAAAATATGCTAGAACGTACAAAATAAGATAAGTTTTATGCAAAACTACCAAAAATCACCCAAATATTTTGTGCAAAAATTAATATGGTAACGATTGACATATGAAAACGATTGACATATAATAAAGCCATAGAAAGCAACAAGGTAAATCAAAGAAAGGATTAAATTATGTATCAGTTATATTATCAGCCAGAAGGTATTTGGGTAGGAGATATTATGCCTTATGGAAAAGAAGGTCAGTTTTATGTATATCATCAGAGAGATACAAGAAATCCAGGACCTTTTGGAGAACCATTCGGTTGGGCATTAGCAACAACAAAAGATTTTGTAGATTACAAAGACTATGGAGAAAGCTTAAAGCGTGGAACGGATGAAGAAGCAGATCAGTTCATCTATGCAGGAAGTGTTTTTGAAACAGAGGCAGGATTTCATGCATTTTATACAGGATATAATAGAGAATTCTTAAAGGCAGGAAAGACATCACAGACATTGCTTCACGCTACAAGCAAAGATGGGATCACATGGGAGAAATCGAAAGAAGCATTAGAGATTCCTCCACAGGAAGGATATGATAAGAGAAACTGGAGAGATCCATTTGTCCTATGGGATGAGGAAAGAGAAGAATATCTGTTGATCCTTGGAGCAAGAAAGGGAGAAGATAAGAGAAAACAGACAGGACGTCTCGTACATTTCACATCAAAAGATTTAAAGAAATGGGAATTTAAAGGAGATTTCTGGGCACCAGGAATCTACACAATGTTTGAGATGCCAGAGATCTTTAAGATGGGAGACTGGTGGTATCTTGTATTCTCAGAATACAGTGAGGGTAATAAAATCCATTACAGAAGAAGCAAGAACCTATACGGGCCTTGGGAAGCACCATTTGATGATGCATTTGACGGTAGAGCATACTATGCAGGACGTACAGCATTTGATGGAGAACGAAGAGTACTTTTTGGATGGGTGCCAACAAGAATCGATAACGATGACAAGAACGCATACTTGTGGGGAGGAACTTTCGTGCCACACGAAGTATTCCAGAAAGAAGATGGAACACTTGGGGTAAAACCGGTAGACCAGATGATGGAAGCATTCGATGGTTGGAAAGATTTATTTAACCCTTGTATGAAAACGATTGACACAAAAGAAGAAACACTTCTTTGTGAAGATACAGGAAGCATCGCAGCATTCAAAACAACTGTAAAATTTGAAGAAGGAACGAAAGAATTTTCTATCAGATTTTACAAAGATGAAGAAACAGAAGTTTCATATGAATACAGATTCTTTGTGGAAGAAAATAAAGTTGTCTTTAACAAATGTCCAAATTATCCATGGTATCAGTGCTTTAACATTGGACTTGAGCGTCCGATCAAATTGGAAGCAGACAAAGAATATGAAATCTGCCTGATCATAGACCAGGATATTTCAACATTATATATTAATGGAACGGCATTAAATGCAAGATTATGTGATCATCCAGGAAATGGATTGGCACTGACAGTGACAGATGGTACACTAGAAGCGAAAAACACAAAAATAGCAACAAAAATAAACAAATAAAAAGAGAGAAATAAAGGAGACAAGTATAGATGGATTACAAAAAAATATCACAAGATGTGGTAGATCACGTTGGTGGGATCAGTAACATCAAAGGTGCGACACATTGTGTGACAAGACTTCGACTGATTTTAAATGATGAAACAAAATATGACCGTAAAGCATTAGAGAATATCGAAGGTGTTAAAGGTGTCTTATTTAATAGTGGGCAGCTGATGATCATTTTTGGAACAGGAACAGTTAACAATGTCTATGATGCATTTATTGAATTAACAGGTGTCAAAGAAATGTCTCAGTCTGATGCCAAGGCAGAAGGAATGAGTAAGATGGGAAAATTACAGCAGGGATTCAAAGTATTCTCTGATATATTTATTCCGATCATTCCAGCATTTGTTGCAGCAGCGATCCTGACTGGTGTCAAAGCATTATTGACAGCCAATGGATTATTTGGATTAGAGGGATCCTTAGCAGATCAGAGCAAACTTGTTGCAGATATTGCAGAATTCTTAGCGATCATGGCAACAACATTTAATTATCTGCCAATCCTTGTAATGTATAGTGCTGTCAAACGATTCGGTGGGAATCCGATCCTTGGTATCTTAGTCGGAATCGTTATGGTACATCCAGATCTTGTAAACCGTAATACATTCGTATTAGACCCATCTGCCGCAAGTTACTGGCATTTTGGACCATTAGCAATTGCAAAAGTTGCATTCCAGGGTGGAGTATTCCCAGCAATCTTAACCGCATGGTTTATGTCTAAAGTAGAAAAGATCGCACAGAAATATGTACCAGCTGTGGTATCATTTGTATTCGTACCAACAATTACTATTTTCTTTGCAAACGTAGCATTATTTACAGTATTCGGACCAGTTGGAAATATGATCGGTAACGGATTAGCAGCAGTGATCGATGTTTTATACAACAGTTTCGGAGCATTTGGAGCATTTGTCTTTGCAGCGTTATTACAGCCATTAGTAGTTACAGGAACACATCAGGCGATTCAGGGAATTGAAGCAAATCTGATCGCTACGACAGGATTTAACTACATTCAGGGAATCTGGTCTGTATCAATCATTGCACAGGGTGGTGGAGCCATCGGAATGTATTTGTTAGCAAAGAAACATTCTAAAGATAGAGATATCGCAATGTCAAGTTTCATTCCAACATTAGTAGGAATTTCAGAACCAGCCATCTTTGCTGCAAACTTAAAATATTCCGTGATCCCATTTGTATGTTCTTGCTTAGGAGCTGGATGTGGAGGAGCATTCATGAAACTTGCAGGCGTAAGAGCCATTGGACAGGGATTAACAGGAATATTAGGACTTCTGATCGTAGTACCAAATAAATTAGTATTTTATGTCATTGGAAACCTGATCGCATTTATCGTACCAATCGTACTGATCGTTATTTATAATAAAACAAAAGGTGTTCCACATGGTGAAGAAGAGGAGGAAGCTGAATTTGCATTAACAATTGATGAGACAGCGAAAGTACCAGTCAAAGCAGTTGTTGACGGAAAAGTTATTGCGATTGAAGATGTAAAAGATGGAATCTTCTCTGAAAAAGTATTAGGAGACGGGGTGGGGATCATCCCAACAAGTGAAACAGTCTTAGCGCCGGCAGAAGGTGAAATCTGTACAGTGATGGAAGGTTCAAAACATGCCATCGGTGTTCGAACAACAAACAATAGTGTATTTCTAATCCATGTAGGAATCGAAACAGTATCCATGAATGGGGAAGGATTTGAATATCTTGTAAAGAAAGGACAACATGTGAAGGAAGGTCAGCCAATTCTCAAATTTGACAAAGCGAAGATTGAAGCAAAAGGATTAAATCCAGTCGTCGTATTTGTCAAAACGGATGAAGGTAACCAGACACCTGTGGCATTTAAGACAGGAATCAATGTCAAAGCAGGAAAAGACGTGATCGGGGAATAATATGAAATTTTTAGATGTAGAAAAATATACACCGATCCAAAAAAGCCATGAAGCATATTTAAAGGAGCTTATGGAGTATTGTAAAGATACTCCACGGCATCCATCCTATCATATACATCCCCCATGTGGACTAGTGAACGATCCAAATGGACTGGCGTATTTTGGAGGAAAATACCATGTGTTTTATCAGTGGTTTCCATTTGGACCAGAACACGGAATGAAACACTGGGCACATGTGATCTCGGAAGATCTCATAAAATGGGAACGGTCTGATCAGATGCTCATTCCAGATCAGGAATATGAGAAAAATGGATGTTATTCAGGAAATTCCATAGAAGCAGATGGTAAGCTTTATCTTTATTACACAGCAAACTATAAGACAGAACAGGGAAAGATCCCCAAACAGGCAATGGCAGTTATGAACAGTGATGGTACAATTCTTAAATCTCCAAACAATCCGATCATCGATGAACAGCCAGAAGGACTGATCGGGGAAATCAGAGACCCATTTGTCTTTGAAAAAGAAGGAGCATACTGGATGCTTTTAGGTGGTGGAAGCATCGATGGGCAGGCAAGATTGATTTTGTATAAGAGTACAGATCTTGAAAACTGGGTATATCAGGGAAATATTGAACTGACAGGAATTGACCTGGAGCTTGGTTATATGTATGAATGTCCATCTTACATTGAAATAGATGGAAAAGATGTTTTATTCTTATCATTAATGGGACGTACACCAATGGGAGAACGTTTTCACAATGAGTTTTCCAGTGTATATTTTGTCGGTGAGTTAAGTCTTGAAGATAAAACATTTCATGTGGAATCATTTGATGAGATCGACAAAGGATTTGATTTTTATGCACCACAGGCATTCTATGGAAAAGACAGACAACCAATGATGTTTGCGTGGCTTGGGTGTGGGGCACAGGAACTCCCATATGCAAAAGAAGATATGTGGATCCATAGTCTGACAATGCCAAGGTTCTTAACGATCAAAGAAGGAAAGTTATGCCAGGAAGTGCCAGAAAATATTAAGAATGAATATGCACATCTTGATATAGACAGTAAAAGAATTAAACCAGAAGAAGATACATGGTATATCAATCTGACAGATAAACAGATCTCAGAAATTCAGATCGGAGATCAAGAAGATCATCTAAGTATTAAGATTGACTGGGCAGCAGGACATATAGTTGCAGACCGAAGTACGCTTAAGCATCAGTTTAGTACAGAATACGGAATTCAAAGAGAAGTTTCAATGTCAGAAGAACTCAAAAACATTGAGATATATTATGATAATACATTTATTGAAATTTATCTAAATGATGGAAAAGATACAATGACCCTTCGTGCATTTCCAGAAAATGTGGAAATTAATTTAATTTAGAAAAGATATGGTGGAGAAATCTGCCATATTTTTTTGTTGATATATAACAGATAAAGTCGAGCAATTCTTGAAAACACTAAGATTATATGATACCATTTCCATAAGATAAAAACGAATCAGTAAGAAAGCAGGGTCTATGAAATACGAGAAATGTCCAATCTGTGAAGAAAAGTTAAGAAATGGTGTCTGCCCAATGTGTGGTTATGATTTTAATCGCTTAGGTCGGTCAAGAATATTAAAAGATGGCCATTGGGATATATTAACGACTGACAAAAAGACTTCTCAGCCAAAATATATCCATGATGAAAAACGACATCCAGATTTTAAAAATATCAAGAATACAAAGACGCAGTCAATGAAGACACAGAGGAAAACATCAACCTATAAAAATAAAAAAGAAAAGAAGAGATCAAAAAAAGGAATGTGGGCGGTGATCGTTTTCATTCTTTATCTGTTGTCATTTTTAGCAGATCTTGTACCAGAGGCATTCACTCACATAGAAGATTTTATAAATCAGATCCTGAATGGATTAAATTTTTAAAAAAAGTAAGCAAAAGTCTGTCATTTTTAAGAAAAAACGGCAGACTTTTGTTCATTTTTATATTTTAAAAATGGTTTTTTGTTTGATTAACTATTTGATTGATTATGTTATATTTTAATTTATTCATATTAAATAGGTAGTTTTATATAAGTTGTGTAAAAGATATATACATTGTCTAACTATTTGTTAGTTCAGTTTAAATTTTAATGTGTTTAATTGTAATTTTTAGAAAAGGAGAAAAATCTCATGAGTCTAAAAAAGAATATTGGTGTGTTAGTTCTTTTATTAGTACTTTTAAGCATGTCTGCAGTTTCTGCTGAAGATGTATCTGTTGATACTAATAATACTTATCAGGCACCAAATGAAATTCAAAAAGATTTCACATCTTTACAAACAGACATTGATAATTCTCAAAATGTATTTGAGCTTAATTATGATGTCAAACATGGAGATGATGAAAATGATAATTTGGGTATTTCTATTACAAAGACTACTATAATTAACGGAAATGGTCATACAATTGATGCTAATGGTCATGGAAGTATTTTTTTAGTAAAAGATCCTTCTGTTACATTAACATTAAATGATTTGACTTTAATTAATGCAAATCCTGTTTCTGATAGTTCAGGAATTGTAAGTAATGGTGGGGCTGTTTACTTTGATGGTTCTACTTTAATTGTAAATAATGTGAATTTCAAAAACAATACTGTCTATAAATATGGTGGTGCAATTTACACTACTGGAACTTGTATTGTAGACAGTTCTGTTTTTGATGGAAATGATGTGCAATTCAGAAGTCAAAATATTGATAATGGAGGTGCAGCTATCTATGCAGATAATGGTGCTTCATTATTAATCTCTAATTCACAAATAATTAATAACCATAAAAACATGGTTATTCGTGACAATAATGTTGGAGATCTTGTAGACGGTGTAGTAGTTGCAACAGGATATACTAAAATTTCAAAATCTTACTTTAGAAATAACAGCGGATGTTATGGTGGTGCTGTAACTTCTTTAGGTTACACTAGCGCAGGTAAAAATCAGATTATCATTGAAAATTCAGTATTTGATGCAAATAGAGCATTCCAAGGTGCAGCTGTAAATGTTATAGGTTCTACTTTCAAAATATCCGGAACCAATTTCACCAACAATAAAGGTGTTGGTTATGGAAGTGATAATCCTAATGTAGGGGCTCTTCTTACATGGTATGGTTGTGAAGGTACAATATCTGATTGTAATTTTATAAACAATACTGCAGAGAATGGTGCTGCTTATAGATTAGGTGATGATCATAATGGTGTTTCCAGTGCCAGTGTTGACAGCTGTACTTTTATAAACAATACTGCAACTAATCAAGGTGGTGCTATATATGAAGGTGGAAAAACAGGTAAAGCTACTTTAGATATTAAAAATTCCACATTTACCAATAACTCTGCAAAAAAAGAAGGTAGTGCTATTTATAATGGATATACTTTAAATATTGATGATGATACAACATTTACTAATAATATGGTTTATATGTATTATACTGGTACTTTAAACATAAGTGAAATTAAAACCTTTACTGATTTGCAAAAAGCTATAAATATGGTTGAAGGTGATATCCATTTAAGTTCTAATGTAACTATGTTAGATAGTGAAGCTGATAAGTTTGTAAATGGTATTGTTGTTGACCATCTTGTTAATCTTAAATGTGACGGTTTTACTATTAATGCTAATAATTTAGGTAGGATATTTAATGTTACCTCAACAGCTGATAAATTAAATATATATAATGCTAATTTAATTAATGGTAATGCTGATATTGGTGGTGCAATATATAATACTGGTTCTGTATATGCATACAACACTGCTTTTAAAGACAATACTGCTGCTACTATGGGTGGTGCAGTATTCAACAAAGGAACTTTAACTATTCAAAAATGTATAGTGGATAGTAATGATATAACCAAACGTACTTCTTCTGCCTCTGAAGATTATGGTGGTGCAGCTATCTATAACTGGTATGATAGTACATTATTTATTAAAAATAGTACTATTTCCAACAACCTTAAAAATTATAAAAATGGGGATTATATTGTTGGTGCTGTAACTTCTCTTGGTAAAACTACAATTTCACAAAATTCTTATTTTGTTAATAACTCTGGCCGTTGGGGTGGAGCTATTACTACTTCAGGCAGTTCATTACCTGGTAAGAAAGTTAATGAATTAAGTATTAGTGAGTCTACATTTAGTAAAAATGGAGGATTATACGGTGCAGGTATATTTATAGAAGGTTCTAAGTTCACGATTACTAGTTGTGTATTTGATAGCAATACTGCATCTGGTAAAGGTAATATGACTCCAAATGATAATAATGGAGCAGCTATTGAAGTAACCAATACTGATAAAGCTATTACTGGAACTATAAGTAAAACTAAATTTACCAATAACAAAGCTCAATATGGTGGAGCTATTGATATTTGTGCAGGAACCATTAAAATTTTAAATTCAAAATTCATTAATAACTCTGCTGATGTTGAAGGTGGAGCTATAGATATTAATGCTGCAAATGGTAACCCTAAAGTTACAATTTCCAGTTCTAATTTTATTAACAATAGTGCACCAGTTGGTGGAGCTATATGCAATGTACATGATTTAACTGTTAAAGGATCTACTTTTATTGACAATACTCCTAATACTATATTTAATTGGGTAGGTGCTGGAGGTAATCTTAATTTAAATATAAAGACTTTTACTGATTTACAAAATGCTATTGGTCTTGTTACAGGTACTTTAACTCTTAATCAAAATGTTGCAATGACTGCTAAAGAAGCAGCTAACTTTGTAAATGGTGTAGTTATTAATAAGAATATTGCTATTGATGGTAAAGGTCATACTATTGATGCTAAGAATTTAGGTAGGATTTTCAGTATTGGTGAAGGATTTACTGTTACTTTAACTAATGCTACTTTAATTAATGGTAAAGCGGATAAGGGTGGAGCTATTTATAATGATGGTTCTTTAACTTTAAGTGATGTTAAATTAAGTGATAATGCTGCTGATAGTTATGGTGGTGCTGTATTCAACAATGGTAACTTAGTTGTTTCTGATTCTGTATTTGATTCTAATGATATTGTTAATCGTGGTAGTGCTAGTGTTGATTATGGTGGTGCAGCGATTTATAATTGGAAAGAGGGCACATTAAAAGTAACTAATTCTAATTTTACTAATAATATTAAGAATTATAAGAATGGTGATAATTTAGTTGGTGCTATTACTACTATTGGTAATGCTACTGTTAGTGGTTCTAACTTTGTTAATAACTCTGGCCGTTGGGGTGGAGCTATTTCAGCTACTGGTGCTGAATTAAGGAAAAATTCAAGTACTTTAACAGTATCTAATACTATATTTAGGGATAATGCTGCTTTATATGCTGGTGCTGTTTACATATGGGGATCTAATTACAATATAGCTGATTGTGTATTTGATAACAATACTGCGTTTGGTAAAGGTAATATGACTCCAAATAATAATAATGGTGGTGCTCTTGTTGTATCTCAAGTAAGTAAATTCAATGAACCAATCACTGGTACTATTTCCGGTTCTAAATTTACTAATAATAAAGCTCAATATGGTGGTGCTGCTTACTTCAATAAAGGATTTGTAACTATTACTGATTCCGTATTTGAAAATAACATAGCTACTGCTGAAGGTGGAGCTGTTGGCTTTTCTCGTGCAAGTGTTAAAGATTTAGTTGTATCAATAAATAATTCTTCATTTGTAGGTAATAAAGCACCTGTTGCTGGAGCTATTTTTACAAATGTTGATTCAAAGATTACAAATTCAAACTTCACTAAAAACACAGCATCAAAAGGTGGAGCTGTTTTAAATGAGAATGGTGCAAAATTAACTGTTGATAATTCTACATTTAAAGATAATGCTGCTGATAGTTATGGTGGTGCTGTATTAAACAATGGTGAATTGATTGTTACTAACTCTGTATTTGATGCTAATGATATTCTTAATCGTGGTTCTGCTGGTGTTGATCATGGTGGAGCTGCTATCTACAACTGGGAAAATGCTAAATTAGATATTTCAAAATCTAACTTTACAAACAATATTAAAAACTATGTAAATGGTGATCGTTTAGTTGGTGCTGTAACTACTATTGGTAATGCTACTATTCGTGATTCTTACTTTGTTAATAACTCTGGCCGTTGGGGTGGAGCTTTAGCTGCAACTGGTGGAGTATCTGGCAGTGCTATAAACACTATTAGTGTAGATGGAACTAAATTTGTTAACAACACAGCTTTATATGGTGGAGCAATGTTTGTATGGGCATCTAATTACACTATTTCCAACTCTGTATTTGATAACAATTCAGCATTTGGTAAAGGTGATATGAGTCCTAATGACAATAATGGTGGAGCACTTATAGTAACTCAGGATAATATACCTGTTTCAGGTAAAATAGTTAACTCTAATTTCACTAATAACAAAGCTCAATATGGTGGAGCTGCTTGGATTAATGAAGGAACTGTTGATATTGACGGTTCTAACTTTATAAACAACACAGCTACTACTACTGCTGGAGCTATTGGATTTGATTCACAATATACTAAAATTATCGCTACTGTTGATTCTTCTAAATTTGTAAACAATACTGCAGGTTCTTATGCTGGAGCTATTTATAATCTTGGTGATTTAACAGTTTCCGGTTCAGAATTTGACAATAATAAAGCACAATTTGGAGATATTATTTACAATAATAAGATTTACAATAAGGAAGGTATCTTAAGTATTAATGGTAACAAGTATAGTAATTACACTGAAAACAAAGCACCAATTATTAATATTGGTGATATAAATACTATTTCAAGTACTGGTGGAATAATTGTAACTGTTTTAGATAATAAAACTGTAAATGTTTGTTACGGTGATGTTGTAACTTTACATGCTACTGTTGTTGCTGATGGTGTTCTTGTAGCTGGTCAAAAATTATTCTTCGTTATTGATAATGTTGAGTATATAGCAAATAGTTTAGGAAACGGTTCTTATATTGCATCTTATGAAGTAAAAGATGTTGGTAGTAAAACAGTCGGCATTGTTTATGACGGATCAGATGTTAATATTAAAACAGGTATGTTAAATATATCAAAAGCAACTCCTGATTTAACTGTCGGTGCATTAAATATTACTGTTGGAGATCTTGAAATAATTACTGTAACCGGACCTAAAGATGCAACTGGTCTTATAACTTTAACTTTAAATGGTATTGATTATATATTGCCTATTTACAATGGTGAAGCTAAATTCTACTTCCAAGATTTAACTGCTGATGAGTATGAAGTATCTGCAAGTTATTCTGGTGATAATCATTATGTAGCTGCTGAAAATTCAACAGTCTTTAAAGTAGATAAAGTTTTAGCTAACTTAAAAATAAATGTTGAAGATATTACTTTTGGTGAAAACGGACTTGTTATAATCACTTTACCTTCTGATATTGACGGTTCAGTAGTTACTGTTAATGTAAATGGTAAAGTTTATCCTGTAACTGTTGAAAATGGATTTGCAAAACTTCCATTACGTGAATTAAATGCTGGTGATTATACTATATCTGCAGTATTTGCAGGTAATGATAAATACTTGCCTGGTGTAAGCAATGCTTTATTAACTGTATCTAAAGCTGACCCTGCATTAAATGTATTTATTTCAGATGTTGATTATGGTGGAATATTTAACATTAATGTTGCCTTAACTGGTGTGGATGCTATTGGTTTAAATGGTAATGTGATTGTCACCGTTAATAATAAAGATTATACTGTTGCAGTTACTGACGGTAAGGGTAATGCTACTGGTGTTAAATTAGCTGCTGGTACTTATGATTTCACTGCTAAATTCGCAGGTAGTGATAATTATAATGATGTTAGTGATTCCGGTAATTTCAAAGTTAATAAGGTAGATTCTGCTATTTATGTTGCTGTTAATGATATTAAAGTTGGTGAAGATGCTGTTATTACTGTTAAATTATTTGGTGATGCTACTGGTAGTGTAACTGTTAATGTAAATGGTAAAGATTATACTGAACCTGTTGTTAATGGTGTAGTTAATGTAAAAGTGTCTGGTCTTAAAGCTGATACTTATGATGTAGCTGTTAAATATTCTGGTGATAACAATTATAATGATGCAGTTGCTACTTCCAGCTTTACTGTGTCTAAAGTTGATCCTACTATGGATGTAACTGCTGATGACATTGTCTTTGGTGAAGATTTAACTGTTAACGCTGTTTTACCTGCTGATGCTACTGGTAAAGTAGTTATTGTTGTTGATGGAACTTCATATACTGCAAATATTACCGATGGTAAAGCTACACAAGTTGTTAAAGATTTAACTGCTGGTTATCACACTGTTGGTGTCAAATACGGTGGTGATGATAAATATAATGATGTTGTAGTTGACGGATTTGTAATTGTTGATAAAGCACAACCTGTTTTAGGTGTTGTTATTGCTGATGTAAATTACGGCAATGAATTTGCTATTGAAGCTACCTTAACTGGTGTTAACAGTACTCCTTTAAATGGTAATGTAATTGTTACTGTTAATGGTAAATTCTATGTTGTGAATGTTACTGACGGTAAAGGTACTTTAACTGGTGTTAAATTAGCTGCAGGTACTTATGGATTTACTGCTGTTTGGGCAGGAAATGATAATTATGCTGCTGTTGATGAAAACGGCGATTTCAAAGTTAATAAATTAAACTCAACTGTTGCAGTTAATGCTGATGACATTAAAGTCGGTGAAAATGTAACAGTAAGTGTAAATGTGCCTTCTGATGCTACAGGTAATGTGATTGTTACTGTTGACGGTAAAGATTACACTGTAGCTATTGTAGATGGTAAAGCAGTTAAAACAATAGCTGATCTTAAAGCAAACAATTACACTGTAACTGTTAAATACGCTGGAGACAACAATTATAATCCTAATCAAAACACAACCAAATTCACAGTATCCAAAATATCTGACTATAATATGAACATTACTGTTCCTGGTGATGTTAAAGTTGGAGAAGATGCTGTTATTATAGTAAACGTTCCTAAAGACGCTTCAGGTAATGTTACTGTTAGTGTTGGTAAAGATGTTTATAATGCTGTAATTAGTAATGGTTCTGCTAAAGTTGTTGTTTCTGGTTTAGGTGCTGGTGTTTATAATGTTTCAGCTACTTTCGCTGATGACAAATATGCACAAAACAAAGCTAATGCAACTGTAGTTGTATCTAAAGTAACTGATTATAACATGAATGTTTCTGTTCCTGAATTTAAAGAAGGAGTAAACTCTACTATTAGTGTGGATTTACCTAAAGATGCAACTGGAACAGTTACTGTTGAAATCGACGGTAAAAAATACACTGCAAATGTAACTAACGGAACTGCAAAAGTAAATATTCCTGCTTTAAGTGCTGGAAATCATAATATCACTACAACTTACTCTGGTGATGCTAAATATGATTCCATGACTAAAAAAGGAAACATAACTGTAATTCCAAATGTAAACTTAGATGTTAATGATGTTGTAATGTTTTACCATGACGGAACCCGTTTAGTTGCTAAATTAACAGATTCTCAAGGTAAACCAATAGTTAATGCTACTATATACTTCAATATTAATGGTGTGGACTATGCTAAATCTACTGATGATAACGGTACTGCATCTATGGGTCTTAATTTAGATTCCAATGTATATGCAGTAACTGTAACTTATAATGGATCTGATATCTACAGTAAAATCTCCAAAAATGTTACTGTTACTATTAATCCAAGTATCATAGCTAAAGATTTAGTTAAAATGTATCAAAATGATACTAAATTCTATGCTAAATTCATTGGCAGTGATGGAAAAGCATTAGTTAACACTACTGTCAGATTTAACATTCACGGTGTATTCTACAATAGAACTACTAATGATGATGGTATTGCTGAGTTAGGTATTATGTTAAGACCTGGAAATTATATTTTAACTGCTTACAACCCTGTAACTGGTGAAGAACAAGGATTTAACATAACCGTAAAATCATTAATCGTGCAAAATGACTTAACCAAATATTACTTAAACGCTTCCAAATTTGAGGCAACTATCTATGATAAAAACGGAAGCTTAGCAGTAAACAAAACTGTAACTTTCAACATTCATGGAGTATTCTATACTAGAAGCACTGATGATAAAGGTGTAGTAAGTTTGGGAATCAGTTTAAGACCTGGAGAATATATCATTACAACAATATATGAAGGATTAGCTGTAGGTAACAATATAACTGTTTTACCTACTTTAGTTACCAGTGACCTTAATATGACTCATGAAGATGGCAGTAACTTCACTGCACAAACACTAGATGGTCAAGGTAAACCATTAGCTAACCAAAATGTAACATTTAACATAAATGGTGTGTTCTATAATAAAGTCACTGATGAAAATGGTGTTGCTTCATTAGCTATGAGATTAATGAGTGGAAAATACATTATTACATCTTACTGGAATGATTTCCAAACAGGAAACACAATAATAATATCTTAATTTGGGAGATTTTAATTAATCTCTCCTTTTTCTTTTTTTTAACAAGTTCTTTACTTTAAAATTAAATTACACTACTTTTTGATTAGTTTTCACATGCTCTTATTAAACATTTATAAACATTCAGTTACTATGTTCTATTATGGCACATTATATTGACCACCCATTAATAAAATCCGATTCTATCGAAGCTAGGTTATATCAACAGGTTTTAGCTGCCGATGTGTTAAAGAAAGGAAATACGATGATTGTTGCACCTACGGCATTAGGTAAAACTATAGTAGCTACTTTAGTAGCAGCAGATAGATTGGATAAAGTTAAAAACTCTAAAATATTAGTATTGGCTCCAAGTAAACCATTAGCTATACAGCACGAGTCTACTTTTAAGGAATTTTTAACTGTCCCCTGTTCATCAATTACAGGTGCTGTTAAAACTGATGAAAGAGTTAAAAGATGGGAAGAATCTCAAATAATCTGTGCAACTCCGCAAACTGTTGAATCTGACTTGTTGAAAGGAAGATATTCTCTAAAAGATGTATCTTTAGTTGTTTTTGATGAGTGTCATCACGGTGTTGGATCTTATTCTTATGTATATTTGGCTTCAAGATATGTTAAAGAATCTAAATTTAACCTGATTTTAGGACTGACTGCTTCTCCAGGTTCTGATAAAGAAAAAATAAAAGAATATAAAAATAGTTTGTGATAATTTATATGTTCAAAATATTGTAGTTAAAACTGAAGAGGATTATGATGTAAGGCCTTATTTTAATCCGGTTGCAATCGATTGGGTCAGGGTTAAAATGAGTTCTGAATTGGAAAAAATTAAAAAACATGTTGATAAAGCTCTTAAAGTTCGTCTTAAAGGTCTTAAGAATATGGGAATTATTAGAACAGTTTCTGTTAACAAAACAGATATATTGAGAGCAAGGGGAAGAGTTCAAAGTGCAATTGCAAGAACTGTAAATCCTAAAAAGGAATGTTTCCAGGCTATTTCAATTTTGAGTGCAGTTATCAATATACAACATTCTCAGGAACTTATTGAAACACAGGGAGTAATTACATTTAACAAATATGTAGCTAGATTACGTAAAAAGAAAACAAAAGCTGCCAAATCATTAATTCAGGATCCTAATTTTGGCAAGGCTATTTATCTTGCAAGAGAAGCTGAAAAACATGGTTTGGAACATCCTAAACTTAAAAAAGTAACTGATATCGTTAAAAAAGAATTGGGGCAAAATGGTCAAACCAAATTGCAGTCTGAGAGGTATGTTAAAGATGCTGACCAGAAATCTTCAAAAATAATGGTTTTCACTCAGTATAGGGATTCTCTTGAAATGATTCATCAGAAACTTGAAAAAGAAGGAATTAAATCTGCCAAGTTCTTTGGCCAGGCTTCAAGAGATGGTGAAAAGGGATTAACTCAAAAGGAACAAAAAGAAATCATTAAAGCCTTTAAAATTGGTGAATATGATGTATTTCTCTCAACAAGTGTAGCTGAAGAGGGAATTGATATTCCGGCTGTTGATTTGGTTATTCTTTATGAACCTGTTCCTTCTGAAGTTAGAATGATTCAAAGGAGAGGAAGAACAGGCCGTAAACGCTCAGGTCGTGTAAAAGTTCTTATTACAAATGGAACCAGAGATGAAGGTTATTACTGGGCTTCAATTAATAAGGAACGCAGAATGAAACGTCAGTTAATTGATCCTGAGGTATTGGAAGAGTTGAATTCCAATGCTATTGAAAGGATGGAAAATGAAAAAAGAGTAAAAGTTTTAGATCCTGCTCCCAAAAAGGAAGAACTTCCGGTTGTTTTTGCAGATACTCGTGAAGGTAATTCAAAGGTCATACGTCATTTGTCTGAAATGGAAATTGATGTTAAAGTTCAGGCAATGGCTGTTGGTGATTATCAGGTAAGTGATGAAGTTGTTATAGAACGTAAAACAGCTAAAGACTTTGTTGATTCAATTGTTGATAAAAGACTCTTTAAACAGGCAAGGTCTTTAATGGAGGAATTTAAACGTCCTTTAATTATTCTTGAAGGAGATGATTTGTACAATGGTATGATTAATCCGAATGCAATTAGAGGTTCAATAGCTTCAATAGCTCTGGACTTTGGAATCAGTATTATACCAACAAGAAACGCTCAGGATACTGCAGCTATGATTAAAAGAATAGCTATCAGAGAGCAAAGTGGTGAAAAAACACCAATTCAGATAAGAACTGATAAAAAACCTGTTAACTTGTGGGAACAGCAGCTGTTTATAATAGAATCCCTTCCAAATATAGGTCCGGTTAATGCTAAAAACTTATTGGAGCATTTTGGAACAGTAGCTAATATTATTAATGCTTCTGAAAGTCAGCTTCAGGAAGTTGAAGGTATCGGTAAAAAAACTGCAACCAATATTCGAAAAGTAGTTGATTCCAAGTATTTATATTTCCAAAATGAAATTAAAGAAAAAAAATTATTGTAGGAAAACTGAAGGTAATTTAACCATCAATCTCCCAAATCTTCACTATGTACCGGAGTATAATATTTTTCAGCTACAAATGTAGGTAAAATAGCACTTAATACGAGTATTCCAGTTATTACACTATATTCTGTCTGATTGATTAATGCATTATTTAGTCCGAATACTGCAGCAACAAGCCCAAATGTTAAACCGGTACTCATCATCATTGTAACATAGTTATAGTTTTGTTTTAAAAAGATTTTACTTGGATAATAAACTCCAATGTATTTGCTTAGTTGACGTAATACAAATAATGTTAAAAAGATTCCAAAACAGCTATATATTAAAGGTATTGAAACTTTCATTCCTCCAATTATGAAAAATATTGGAGTTATAATAGCAAATGCAACGGTTTTGAATCTGGCTTTAACTTCTCCTTTTTGTGTGTTTTTAAAGTGATCGGAAAGTATTACTCCCAATATAAATGCAGGTAATATGGCTTGTCCGCCACCAAGACTTCCAAAGAATATAAATCCTAAAAGTAAGACAAAAACATATTTTATTTCCAGTTCTCCTATTTTATTTTTAAATAATGGATTTTCGAAAAATAAATCAGATTTATAATAAGCCATTACAAGAACTGTTAAAGACACTACATAAAATAATAATGTATAAATGTCAAATTTTGTAAATAAAACACTTAAAGCTATTGCAGTACATATGTCTGTTATAAATGTTGCAACCATTATTAATTTTCCGATTTTGTATTTAAATAGTCCTTTTTGAGTTAAAACGGAATAAACAACTGCAATACTTGTTTCAGATAATGCGGTACTTGTTAATAGCGCAGGATTTAATTCCCATCCTATAATGTAATAAGTTACTAAAAACACTATTACAAAAGGAATTAGAAATGATAAAAATCCTATTGTAAAACTTTCTTTAAAATTATCTTTCATTAAGTCAACATCAATTTCGACTCCAGCTAGAAATGTAAGCAATATTCCTCCAAAACTAGCTATATAAATCATCCAAGATTCGCTGTGGAAGAATCCCAGATTTCCTATTATTACTCCTACTGCAATTTCAACTACTGTTACACTAATTCCAGTTTTAATAGAAATTACA
>ERZ780226.1264-NODE-1264-length-20126-cov-8.743311_pt1 | contig 20126 bp, 24 predicted proteins | sample MGYA00511165_ERZ780226 | MGnify/ENA primary metagenome ERZ780226 (study PRJEB29588, sample SAMEA2152373) | human gut metagenome | biome: human gut; feature: human-associated habitat; material: faeces | place: Denmark | collected 2008/2010 ...
TTTGCCCGCCGCTGCCGCAGAGCAGGGCAGGCAAAATACGGAAGTGGGTACCCGCTTCCTATGCTTGCTATTCATCTTTTCGCTTTCTTCCACGATAAAGACGGGATTTTGCCAAAGACACCCGCAGGAAAAGAAAAACGCCATAGAAACACAGCGTTTCCATAGCGTTCTTAGTGCATATTCAGTTTTAGTCATTGTCTTTTTCGACTTCCGTTATTTCCTTTGCCGTAGCCGCAACGATACGCAAACCGTTATCGCTCATGCTGTCAAGCAGAGTATCAAGCTGCCGCCGCTGCGTGGACTTCTCGGCGTTATCATTCGGAAAGAAAAACTGGTCTACCGAAATATGATAACGAGTAACAAGGTCATAGAAAACTTGCAGGCTCGGCTGTTGTCCCTTGTTCTCGATATTCGCAAGATAGCGCGGGGATATATAGAGCGCGTCGCTTACCGTTTTGCGGCTCTCTCCGTATTCTTTTCTCGCGGCTTTTATGGCTGCCCCGAACGCCTTAAAGTCATATAGTGGTACTGGTCGTTTAGCCATTTTCATTCACCCTCTTACATTTTACTGTTCCCCTTTCTTTTTGAATATGTCTACACAGTTCATAGTGTTAGCTTAAATAATGCCGATTATACAAAAGCGGTTGTAAACTTTCCAAAAACGCATTGACAAACTTCGATATGATGGGTATAATACAAGAGCAAGGAGGTGAATTGCTTGACAGAGAATGAGAAACGCGCAAGGATTTTCAAGTCCTTTTGCGATGCGAATAGATTAACGATTTTAGGGCTACTCAAAGGCGGGGAAAAATGCGCTTGCGAATTGCTTGACGAGTTGCATATAGGGCAGCCGACGCTATCACATCACATGAAAATACTTTGCGACGCAGGAATTGTCCGGGGACGTAAAGAGGGCAAATGGACGCATTATTCCTTTGACCCGCAAGGAGTACAAAAAGCAAAAGAGTTGTTGGACGAAATAACGGAGTTCTCTCCCGGTTGTTCGGATAATTGTTCCTGTAAACAATAAGCCGCTTGTAGGCAGCAAGCGGCTTATACAAAAACTAATATATCGACAAATTGCAATGTGTCGATTTTAAGGAGGTCTATGTTTATGCAAACTGTAAAGTCAATTTGGGATTTCTTCCAAACCGAACTTTTGGGTATGAGTTGGCTCAATCGTTTGATAGGTGATTTATTGAATGCTTGCGGATTAGATACCGCCGGGAAAGTCGGCGGCAGCGTTCAGTTTTTCATCTACGACACAATCAAAATCATGGTGCTGCTCGGCGTGCTGATTTTGATTATATCCTACATACAAAGCTACTTCCCGCCGGAAAGAACAAAAAAGATACTTGGTAGATTTCATGGTGTGGGTGCAAACTGTATCGCCGCGCTGCTCGGAACAGTAACGCCGTTTTGTTCCTGTTCTTCCATTCCGCTATTTATCGGATTTACAAGCGCGGGATTGCCGCTTGGGGTTACGTTCTCATTTCTGATTTCTTCCCCTATGGTAGACCTCGGCTCTCTTGTGCTTCTTATGAGCATTTTCGGTTGGAAAGTCGCTGTCCTTTATGTAGTGCTTGGATTAGTGATTGCCGTTGTGGGCGGCACGTTGATTGAGAAATTACATCTTGAAAACTACGTTGAGGGTTTTATCCGCAATGCAAATACCCTTGATGTTCCGCAGGAAGAACTACACTTCAAAGACCGTATCAAATACGCATGGGAGCAGGTTTTAGCAACAGCAAAAAAGGTTGCCCCCTATGTACTGATTGGCGTAGGTATCGGTGCATTTATCCATAATTGGATACCCGAAGATTTTATTGTCAAAGTGCTTGGTACGGGTAATCCCTTTGGCGTAATCCTTGCGACGATTGCGGGCGTTCCCATGTATGCGGATATTTTCGGCACAATTCCGATTGCAGAAGCCCTACTTGCAAAGGGCGCACAGCTTGGCGTTGTCCTGTCCTTTATGATGGGCGTTACCACGCTTTCGCTCCCGTCCGTAATCATGTTGCGAAAGGCAGTTAAGCCGAAGTTGCTCGGTATCTTCATTGCAATATGTACCGTTGGCATTATCATTGTGGGATATTTCTTTAATGCAATACAATATCTAATTGTGTGAGGGAGGTATAAGAACATGGCAAAGAATTGGTATCCTGTGGGGAGTATTTAACCTCATTCCGTCGGCTAATCTACTGTCGAAAAGCAAAAAAAGGGGATTTGTAGGCGCATTTCTCGCCGGAATATTAGGCGGTATATTTTCCTCGCCCTGTTCCACTCCTGTTTTAATTGCACTACTTGCCATTGTTGCGGGAAACGGAAATCTGCTATGGGGTATTCTGCTTATGCTGCTATACTCAATCGGTCATAGTGCGCTTGTCATGGTTGCGGGGACTTCCGTAGGCTTTGTGCAAAGGATTAGCGGAAACACACGCTACAATAAAGCCGAGACGGTCTTAAAAGTGATAATGGGTACGGCTATTTTACTCATTGGATTTTATATGTTTTGGCTTGCATTTTAACAAAAATAATATTTGGAGGTAAAGAAAATGGCATTATTTGGTTTTGGTAAGAAGAAAGACGAAGAAAAAAACATTCCCGCTTGCGCTTGTCAAAGTGATTGTGCGACTTTTGAAGCGACAGAAGAGGACGCAAACAAGGTAAAAATTGAGGATGGGGCAATGAGCGTCAAAGTTCTTGGCGTGGGTTGCGCTTCCTGCCATGAACAATACGAACAGGCAAAGGCGGCGGTTAAAAGCATGGGACTTGATGTAGAAGTGGAGTATATAACTGATTTGCAAAAGGTCGTGGGGTACGGTGCAATGAGTATGCCCGCCCTCGTCGTTAATGAAAAAGTAGTTGCAATGGGTAAGGTACTTAAAGCTGCTGATGTTGAAAAGCTGCTGCACAAATTGGGGTTCTAAAGGGGGTGGCTCTCATGAGCAAAGAGAAAAGTGCAATAAACGTATTTCAAAAGTATCTAACGGTTTGGGTTATCCTCTGCATGGTTATAGGCATTTTGATTGGGAAGTATCTTCCGGGTATTCCCGCTTTTCTCAATCAATTTGAATATGCAAAGGTATCTGTTCCTATGGCAATCCTCATTTGGCTTATGATTTACCCTATGATGATGAAAGTGGATTTTCAAAGTATCAAAAACGTGGGGAAAAATCCAAAAGGGCTGTTTGTAACATGGATAACAAATTGGCTCATTAAGCCTTTTACAATGTATGCGTTTTGAAAACGAAAGCGAAACTGCCGAACATTAAGGGCAGCAGTACGGCGGTTTTGAAATAACAAACAAGACCGCCGTTTCCTTTTTTGAAAAATTGAGTTACGGAGGGGGTATTAAAGTCGCCCTTTTTTAGGATACGGCGGTATCTATGGAGGTAGCGTCGAGTCCATTTTTATTTACACTAACCCACCGAATAATCTACGGTCAAAAAAAGCTATCACCCGCCGTCGGGGTATTCCGGCTACGAATATGAACTGTCAAATCACCTAAATACTGCATACATTTCCTTTGCGCCCGTCCGCGTCTTGCGGACGGGCGCATTTTGTGTTTTTCAAAACTTTTTTGAAAAACTTTTCTATTCCGTTTGGCAAATCTGCGGTGCGTCCGTGGAAGGCAGCCGAAAGGGGATAAATAACCCGCCCCCGGGACGAAAGGGGGTGAGAACATGGATTACCCTAATCGGTTGGAATGGCAGACAAGATGTGAGTTTAATGCGTACTGCAAACGCACGCTACGCAACGAACTGATTGACGCCTGCCGGGAAAGCAGAAGTCGGCAAAAGCACGAAGTCAACTTTTCAGACCTTGCCCCGCATGAGGAAAAGCAGCTTTATACCGTTGACAGATATTTTGTCAATGAGGACGAGGACGCTTTTTGTGCAGGCGGTTTGAAGATTACGGCGAAGCTGCTTGCCGAAGCAATGCGCTCCCTGCCGGAAGAAAAGCGGCAAGCCGTTTTACTGTACTACTTTTTCAGCATGACCGACACTGAAATCGCGGAGCTTATGAAAGTCCCCCGCAGCACAGTACAGTATAGACGGACAAGCTCTTTTGAACTGCTAAAACGATATTTGGAGGAACGCGCTGATGAATGGAACGAATTGTAATGAAAATGAGCGCGGCTTGTTACCCTACCCGGTCATTTTAGCCGCGACAAAGGGCGACCCCGACGCCATGAAAATTGTAATGCAGCACTACCAAAGCTACATAGCCCATTTGTCTATGAAGAAAATCCGCGACGAAAGCGGCAATACCTATTACGGCGTAGACGAGGACTTGCGGGAACGGCTGCAAGCAAAGCTCATGCGGGCTGTCCTATCCTTTAAGACAGATAAGTAAAAACGCGAAGTGTTCCACCCCTTTCCGCTTTGCGTATTCCTGTCTTTTGTACCTTGACAAAGAAAGCGACGCAAGATAACGGCGGCGCAGCATAGGGCAAATCAGATACGTTCCTTTTGTGCCGAGCCATGCGGCGGGTGCGCCATGACGTTATCCCGGCGGGACTTTCCCGCCCGGGATAACCGAGCGACCAACACCGACGCCGGAAAACAGGCATAGCAGCCTGTCGGCGACGAAGCGCAAAATACATAATGATACTCCCTTATCGCCATAGTCCGAGCGTTCAAAGCGTCGCAGGCAATGGGTAGGGCTGCGCGAGAACCGCGCAGGGGTGCAATTCCCGTGAGGTTGAGAAGCGAATCGATCGTCTGATTAAAGCCCCTTTACTGATGTTTTTAATTGTTTCAACCATTGAAAGGGGAAATGTTCTTATGAATGAAGAAAAAATGAACGCCCCTTGTGCGATAGGCACTAAAGGAGCAGTTACAACTGGCAGCGAACAAAGAGTACCGATACATCTTAAACTGACATTGACCATAAAAGAAGCTGCCGAATATAGCAATATTGGAATTAACAAGATTGACACCATGCTAAAGCAACCTAATTGTCCATTTGTACTATATGTGGGGACAAGAAAATTAGTCAAACGTCGTGAATTTGAAGAATATATCCGGCGTGAGCTGACAATATGAATATCTAATCGACAATTCTTGTTATTGAGATTGAAAAAACAGAGTCTTTATGCTATAATATATGCTTGCATTGGACTCTCTTTTGAGATACGAAAGGAGTCCGATATATGGGAAAAAATCTAAAAGGTAAAGAGTGCGGCAAAGGCATTTACCAAAGAAAGGACGGTTTATTCTCCGCAAGATACTACGCAAAAGACGGCAAACGCAAAGAGAAGTATTTTGAAACATTGCCGGAAGCGAAAAACTGGCTTGCTGACGCAAGATATGAGGAACGGCATAACCTTATCGTCACTTCTCCCGATATGACGGTAGACAAGTGGTTTACTTACTGGATTGAAAATATCGTTTGTGACCTTGCTCCGAATACCATAAGAAATTATAAAGAGCGTTACAAATGGAATATCCAACCCGTAATTGGAGCCATGTGCATAGCTGATGTAAAGCCCATGCACTGTAAAGCTGTTCTGAACCGAATGGAAACTACCTATGCAGGCTCGACCATTCGACAGGCTTATATCACAATGGGAACCATGCTGAAATCAGCAGTTATGAATGATATTATCGCAAAGCACCCGATGAATGGTGTCCGCTACACAAAACCCGTTCGTGCGGTAGATGATATTAAATACTTAACCGTTGAGGAACAGGAGAAGTTCTTGGAAGCAGCGGAACGCTCTCATAATTACAGGCAATACGCCTTGTTACTGGAAACAGGATTGAGAACGGCTGAATTGATTGGTCTGACTTGGGACGCTATTGATTGGAAAAAGCGGACATTGACAGTAAACAAAAGTTTAGAGTATCGACACAGCCAGGGATATTGGCGTGCGGGACCACCTAAGACGCAAAAAAGTTATCGTACCATTCCTCTCACAGATAAGGCATATTCCATTCTCAAAAGCTGCTATGATGAAAAAGACCAACGAAAACAGTCTGAAACATTGTCACAGGTTTTAGAGTATATCGACAGCAGGACAGGCGAAAATAAATGCCTTGTTATGCGAGATTTGGTTTTTGTCAACTGGAGAACAGGAGAACCCGCAAAAAACAGTTCCTATGACACACACTTATACAAATTGTGTGATGAAGCAGGTATTAAACGCTTTTGTATGCACGCCTTGCGACATACTTATGCCACACGCGCCATTGAGCGCGGCGTACAGCCTAAAGTGCTGCAACAGCTTTTAGGACACGCAAGCATTAAAACAACAATGGACAGATATGTTCATGTTACGGACGAATCACTGGTAAACGCCATACGCCAATTTCAACAGGCTACGCCGCCAATTTCAAAAAAAGGGCGTAAAAAGGGCGTACAAGAAATTTAAGGAAAGGCGAAAAGCCTTATAAATCAAGGCTTTTCGGATAGGTATAAACAATTATGAAATTAGGTATCGTGGGTCTGCCCAACGTGGGCAAGAGCACGCTTTTCAATGCGCTGACGAACGCCGGGGCGGAGTCGGCGAACTACCCGTTCTGCACGATCGAGCCGAATGTCGGCGTTGTCACCGTGCCGGACGCGCGGCTGGACTATCTCGCGGAGATGTACCAGCCGAAGAAATACACCCCCGCCACGATCGAGTTCGTGGATATCGCGGGCCTTGTCAAGGGCGCGTCGCAGGGCGAAGGTCTCGGCAACAAGTTTCTCGGCGACATCCGCAACACCGACGCTATCGTCCACGTCGTCCGCTGCTTTGATAATGCCGATATCATCCGCCACGAGTGCTCGCACGACCCCGTGAGCGACATTGAGACCGTCGATCTCGAGCTCATCCTCGCCGACATTGAAATGCTCCGCCGCCGCCAGGACAAGGCGGAGAAAAACGCCAAGAGCGGCGACAAGAAATTCAAAAAGGAAGCCGAGGTCCTCGGCCGCCTCATCGAGTGGATGGACGGCGGACGTTCCGCCCGCAGCTTTGAAGCCGACGAGGAGGAGCGCGAGATTATCGCCGCGTCCGACCTTCTCACCAACAAGCCCATCATCTATGCCGCGAATCTCGACGAGGACGGCTTCTCCGCCGGGGCGGAGAACAACGCCTACTATCAGCAGGTCAAGGCGCTCGCGGACGCCGAGGGCAGCCGCGTGCTGCCGGTGTGCGCCCGGTTTGAGCAGGAGATCGCGGAGCTGGATGAGGAGGAGCGCGCCGTGTTCATGGAAGAGCTCGGCATGACCGAATCCGGATTGCAGCGTCTCATTCAGGCGTCCTATGAGCTGCTGGGTCTCATCTCCTTCCTGACGGCGGGCAGCGACGAGGTGCGCGCCTGGACGATCCGCCGCGGCACCAAAGCGCCGCAGGCCGCCGGCAAGATCCACACCGACTTTGAAAAGGGCTTCATCCGCGCCGAGATCGTGGCGTTTGACGATCTCAAAGCCTGCGGCAGCATGGCCGCGGCCAAGGAAAAGGGCCTTGTCCGGCTTGAGGGCAAGGACTACGTGATGCACGACGGCGATGTGACGCTCTTCCGCTTCAACGTTTCCAAGTGAGCAAAAAACGCATAGGCTTTCTCGATACATGGCGGGCAGCGGCGCTGCTCGCCATGATCGTATGGCACTTTCTTTTTGATCTTGCGTCGGTGGGGCTTGTGCCGGACTTGCTTATGCAAAGCGGCGTTATGGAGCTTGCGCGGTATATGATCGCCGGGAGCTTTATTGCGATCTCCGGCGTATGCGCGCGTCTCTCAAAGCGCCCTCTGCGTCGGGGGCTCATCGTGCTTGCCGCGGCGCTTCTTGTGTCCGCGGCGACATATCTTATCGGCGCTCCCGTATACTGGGGCATACTGCATTTGCTCGGCGTGTGCATGCTGCTGTATGCTGCGGCGCGCAAACGCTGGGAGGCTCTGCCGGGAATCTATGCCTGCGGCGCGGCGCTGCTCATTTTTGCACTGACGTTCCTGCTGCCCATCCGTGTTCGGGTGGGTGTGCCGTTCCTTTTTCCGCTCGGGCTGCGCACGGCGGCGTTTGCCTCGGCGGATTATTATCCGCTGCTGCCGTGGGGCGCGCTCTTTTTCGCCGCGGCTGCGGCAGGGGAGCGGCTCGGCGATATGCCGCCGGAGAAGAAGTACACAAGCGCGCCGCGCGCTCTCGCGTGGCTGAGCCGCCGCTCGCTCCTTATCTATCTTGTACATCAGCCCGTGCTGTTCGCGCTGGCGGCGCTTTTGCAGCGTGCGGCGCAGGGGGCTTGACACCCGCATTTTTTGGGTGTATAGTCCCGACATAGGCGTTGAAGGGAAACGCCCGGAGAAGTCAGCGCAGAGAGGGACGCGCTTTGGTGAAAGCGTCCTGCGGACGAGCCCGGTATCGACCGTCCCGGAGCCGGTGGGAGGAAATGCCCGCCCGTTTGACCGCGTTATGGGTCAATGAGTGAAATAACAGGGTGGAACCGTGTTTTCAAAGCACCCCTGTGCCGTTTTTGGCGCGGGCGTGCTTTTTTTGTTTGCAAAAGAGTAATATACATCGGAGGAAACATCATGGAAGAGAACGCTTACAGCTGGGAAAATCCCGAATACCGCAAAACGTACCATCATACCTGCTCGCACGTCATGGCGCAGGCGATCTGCCGCCTGTACCCGGGCACGAAGCTCGCCATCGGCCCCGCGATCGAAGAGGGCTTCTATTACGACATCGACAGCGAGCACACCTTCTCTCCCGACGACTTTGAAGCCATCGAGAAGGAAATGCGCAAGATCTGCAAGGAAAAGCTGAAGCTCGAGCGCTTTGAGCTGCCCCGCGCCGAGGCCGTTGCGCTCATGGAAAAGGCCGAGCAGCCTTACAAGGTCGAGCTGATCAACGATCTGCCGGAGGACGCCGTCATTTCCTTCTACCGCCAGGGCGAGTTCACCGACCTGTGCGCCGGTCCGCATCTTGATTCCACCGGCCGCATCAAGGGCAACGGCATCAAGATTACGAGCGTCACGGGCGCCTACTGGCGCGGCGACTCCAATCGCAAAATGCTCCAGCGCTTCTATGCCGTGAGCTTCCCGAGCAAGGACATGCTCGACGAGTACCTCGCCCGCATCGAGGAAGCCAAGAAGCGCGACCACCGCAAGCTCGGCAAGGAGCTCGGCCTCTTCACGCTCATGGACGAAGGCCCCGGCTTCCCGTTCTTCCTGCCGAAGGGCATGGTGCTGCGCAACACGCTCATTGACTACTGGCGTCAGGTACACAAGCGCTACGGCTATGTGGAGATCTCCACGCCGATGATCCTCAACCGCGCGCTGTGGGAGCGTTCCGGCCACTGGGAGCACTATAAGCAGAACATGTACACCACCGTCATCGACGGCGAGGACTACGCCATCAAGCCGATGAACTGCCCGGGCGGCATGCTCGTTTACAAGTCTGAGCCGCACTCCTACCGCGATCTGCCGCTGCGCGTGGGCGAGCTGGGCCTTGTTCACCGCCACGAGCTCTCCGGCGCGCTGCACGGCCTCTTCCGTGTCCGCTGCTTCACGCAGGACGACGCGCACATCTTCATGACCTGGGAGCAGATGAAGGACGAGATTAAGAATGTCGTCCGCCTGTTCGACGAGGTCTACTCCGTGTTCGGCCTGCGCTACGAGATCGAGGTCTCCACGATGCCCGAGGATCACATGGGCGATGTGAAGGACTGGGATTTCGCCACCGAAACGCTCAAGGCCGCCGTGACCGAGATGGGCAAGAGCTACGTCATCAACGAGGGCGACGGCGCGTTCTACGGCCCGAAGCTCGATTTCCATCTGGCCGACAGCCTCGGCCGTACCTGGCAGTGCGGCACGATCCAGCTCGACATGCAGCTTCCCGAGCGCTTTGAGCTGGAGTACACCGGCGCGGACGGCGAGAAGCATCGCCCAGTCATGATCCACCGCGTCGTTCTCGGCTCCATCGAGCGCTTCATCGGCATCATCACCGAGCACTACGCCGGCGCGTTCCCGGTGTGGCTCGCGCCCGTGCAGGTGCGCGTTCTCACGATCACCGACCGCGCGAACGAGGCCGCCGAAAAGGTCGCCGCCGCGCTTGACGCTGCCGGGCTGCGCGTGGAGAAGGACCTTCGCAACGAGAAGATCGGCAAGAAGATTGCCGAAGGCCGCAGCCAGAAGATCCCGTACCTGCTCATTCTCGGCGACAAGGAAGCCGAGAGCGGCACGGTCGCGGTGCGCAGCCGCGGCGGTGACGAGGGCGTCATGGCTCTCGACGACTTCATCGCGCGCGTGAACGAGGAAGTCCGCACAAAGAAAAACTAAAATTTGACATCATAAAACAAATTGCACCCCTCCAAACTATGAAAAACGGTTTGGAGGGGTTTTTATGACAAAATATGGAATAAAACGCGCCTGCATTGCGATCGCGGTGCTGTTCGCGGTGAATATAGCGGTCATCACGCTCGCGCAGAGGGCGGACGCGGCGTCGTATAAGCGCGGCTCTACCGGCAGCGTCGTTTCCGAAATTCAGCAGAAGCTCAAGGACTGGGGCTACTACAGCGCCGATGTGGACGGCGTTTACGGCAGCCGCACGGAGGCGGCGGTGCTGCTCTTCCAGCAGAAAAACGGTCTCGCCGCCGACGGCAAGGCGGGCGCGGAGACGCTCGCGGCGCTCGGCATTTCGTCGGAAGGTCTCATCGAGCAGAACACCTCCGGCGATGTAGCGCTGCTCGCGCGGCTCATCTCCGCCGAGGCACGCGGCGAGAGCTATGAGGGACAGGTCGCCGTGGGCGCGGTCGTGATGAACCGCATCGCGCATCCGTCGTTCCCGAACACGCTCTCCGGCGTCATCTATCAGCGCGGGGCGTTCTCCTGTCTCGACGACGGGCAATTCGACGAGCCGGTCGCGCAGAGCGCCTACGCCGCCGCGCGCGACGCCATGAACGGCTACGATCCGACCGGCGGCGCGATCTACTACTTCAATCCCGTCACGGCGACGAGTAAGTGGATCTGGTCTCGCCCGCTGATCGTGCAGATCGGCAAGCACCGCTTCTGTGCATAGCCGTGCGCCCCGTTCGGTCGATTTTTCTTGCTTTTTTCGGATCGATCCGTATAATTATTTTATAGACACGACCTCCAACCGGAATGTTCGCACAGACCTTCATTCTCCCGGGCGTCGTGTCTTTTTTATCAGAGGAGCGGCTGCATAACGGCTCCGAGACGCCGGGAGCCGTTTCCGCCCGCGCGGGGAGGCGTTCGGCGGGAAAAGTGGTTTCCCCAGTTTTCTAAACCGTGGAAGGAACGAATCATGTTCAATACCTATTCCATCCATGGAAATGAGATATGGATCGACGCTCCGGGAAATTCCAATACCAACCGGCTCCGGAACGATCTTATATGGGCGCTCAATGGCTATCTGTCAGCTCGATTTGATTTGTACAAGTTCCATGTGCAAAGGAAATTGCCGGAGGGCGCGCTGTATAAGTGTATTTCATCCGTTCCCGCGAGATATGCCGTTTTCCAGGAACTGGACGATATGTTTGTCCGTCCGACCCATTTGAGCGATAAGGAAGTAGAGCAGTATCGTAAAATAATGGATCCGTTGGGGAAAATGGCGGACGATGTATTCGAGGATGCCTGCCGTATGGAAAACGTTGATCTTGAATACATAGCGGCGAGCGATATAGACCAACTTCTGAACACCGATTTGACCTGTCGGTCGGTGAAGGCTTTTGAGTGCAAGGTTCGCTCTGCCTTTCCGGCGTACGTTTCCCTGTTTGGCGCAAAAGAGATGCGGCTGACGATCCACCAGGACGGGCTTCTGAAACCGATTCATAGTATTGTGAAAAGATATTGCATAAATAAGATGGTATAATCGGATAGGATACGATCCGCAATGCTGTACACTTGTGCATTTGGTACTATGGCAGAGCGTTGTTGATCGATCTATGGCGTTTGGAGAAAATGACACTACAGGAACTTGAGACTTTTTTCAAAAGGCACGCGATCTTGGCGTTTCGGTATCGGTCCCGATACTATTCCATTGTGAAAGGACGCAGCGGCTTCCGCTTGCAGTACCGCCTAGTCACCGCAGACGGTTTGCGTCAGCAGGGGAGTTCGTTGGAAGAACTGTGCAGACAGGCGCATATGTTCAATGGCGTTTTGTTGGGAAACGCGATCGAAAAAATCGAGATCGAAAAGCCCAATGACCCATCGTGGGAGACATATGATGCCATCCGGCACTTCGCCATCGTCCACGGAGACGAGATTCACTTTCTGTATAATCAGCGAAGCTACTGGATAGCCCATGCGGGCGACCACCTGTACCATTTGAGCGATGATTTGGGAAACTCGCAGCAATTTGCCTCTTGTCGGGACCTCTTTGAAAATGCGCGTATCGACAACATGTCCCTTAGGGACATATGGGACAATGTGACGGTGGATACTTACTGAGCCGCGTGCATGTTGGTACAGTATATTAAAGACCGGATATCCGTTCGTGAGGGTGTGTATGAAGCTGTTAAGCAGAGAAGAGCGAAAAACGATCCGGGCGTTTCTTAAAGCCCCGATCCCAAAGTATGTATATGAGCATGAAGCGGGACGATTTGATCTTATGGACTGCTACGAAGCGGCGTTCGCTTTTGCCAACGGCCTTTTGCGAGGGAAAAAGATAAATCCCAATGCGTCGCCGTGGGGAGATGGGCAAAGCGTAATATTTGATCCCGACTACACAAAGCTGCTGACAGACATGCAAAACTCAAATTTGGGGACAGACGTTAACGGCTATTGCGATAAGTTTTTGAAGACGTTGGATGTTTTGAAGGCGCATTTTGCGTAAATGCCATTCTGCCGCGCATAGGGCGTCTTACGAATTTCAAATTGGTGTTCTGTAAAAAAGTACTTTCGGGAGTGACCGGCGGATATGAAAGGATTCAGTTTGCGATTCAGAATAGAATCGAAGTTGTTTAACGGCTACGTCATACAGCCGATACCGATCGTTATTCTGGTTGGGTTCACTTTGATCGCATTTCTTTTTATTGCGATATGGTGTACTGTGGAAGAACTGTCGCCGGCGGAGAATACCGAGTATGCGATAAAGGAAAGTATGTTTGTATCCTATTCCCGCGATGAGTATTTTTTCTTTATGAAGGCTGATGAATACATAATAAAAACGGATGACGATGGCGCATTTTCTCTCCCCGTGGATGCCGTAAAGAGTGAGGAGATACTTGAGAAAATTATCAAAAATCGGATGCCGGTAGTTGTAAGCTATAATGTACCGTCCAATCCAAATGCGAAAGTTTATTATATTGCAGAAATAACCGATGCAGACGGAACAGTGATCGTAGATCACGAAGCAATATCCGCGGCGCGCGCCGAGGATTCCCGCGAGGGCCTGACGATGCTTTGGGTAATATGTCTGGTCTATTGGGGACTTGGCATAGGCGGCTATTGCATCCTGTGCCACGCCCCCGAGCACCCGCGTCTGGCGGGGCTGCTGATACGGCGGGAATTCCGGAATTTCTGAGAAAGGGCTGCGCGCGTGAAAAAACCCGTTGTTGTAAGAAAAAACAAGAGCAGCAGGGTCGGTGTGTGCATTTTTATGGTTGGCGGCATCCTTGCGCTCCTTGTTTTGCTTGTGCGAAACGCATACGCGGAGTTTGCGAAACTTTGCGCGCCGCTGATACTGTCGCTGCTTGCCATACTGCTGTATTTTGCAACATGGAGCATCACCTTTACATCGGACAGAATAATCAAAAAGGTTTTCTTTGTCACCTTGGCCGATGCTCCGTATTCGCAGATCAGGGACGTAGTATCTGCCCGCTATACCTCGCTGAACGAGCACGTCAGGATCGTATTGGAAAACGGCAGACAGATCGTATTCCAGCGGGAAGACGAAAATGCCGACAAGGCGTTGAACAAGCTCCTTTCGCACTGCTCGGTGCGGAGAGTGTAAAGCGGAGAATAAGAGAAATAAGCGTCAAAAGCACCGCCGATGCTCCCCACTTCGTCAAAACGCGGGTCGATTGGAAAAGGCGGAACGGATGAACCGGAGGGACAACGGAAAGAAGGGAAACGGGATGACATTTTGTGAAAGGATCCGGGAAAATGCGCAGAGCTTTATGAGAGCGAATGGCTTTGCATTTAAGAAGGGCATCTTTTACCGGATAGAGAACGACATGGCTTTCTGCGTGAATCTGGAGATGCCCACCGGAACGGTATATTCAAACTGCTTTGTGCTTCCACTGTATGTGCCGACGGAGTTTTGCTATATGACCTATGGTACCCGATTGACCGTCGGGGCGGCGGAGCGGGATGGAGGCGCGGGAAACGCGGCGGGACTGGCCGGTGAATGGATGTCAATACTATCGAATGACATTTTCCCGTGCTTTCAAACGATCACTTCTCCCGATGCCTTTTTCACTCAGGTGAGTCATCGGGCACTTTTCGCGCCGTACGAATGCCGTATATCCGATGTGTTCGTGCAGCGGCTCCGGCTGGCAACGGCCTTTTACGAAAAGCGGTATTCCGAAATCTCGGAAATCTGCGGCGAGTACACGAAGGTCCTTGCGGACGCCCCGTACCTGACCTCCGGATGCAAAAAGATATACCTTGATGAGATCCGGCTATTCCAAAACGCTATGACGCTGAGCGATCCCGAAGCGGCTTCCGGTGCAAAAACGGCTTTGTCAACCGACGGTTGACAGATTTCCAGCCGCCGATTGGTGGCTTGCAACCCGGAAAGACGGTATATTGACTCCAACATCACGGCGCAGCATAAGCGCCACGAAACGGAGGAAACGAATATGATCCTGGCGGACAAGATCATCCGGCTGCGGAGAAAGAACGGCTGGTCGCAGGAAGAGCTGGCGGAGAAAATGAACGTATCGCGGCAGGCGGTGTCCAAATGGGAGAGCGCGCAGACCGTGCCCGATCTTGAAAAGATCCTGATGCTCGGCGCTCTCTTCGGCGTTACGACGGACTATCTTCTCAAGGACGAATTGGAGAGTGAGGAATTCACATCCGGCGAGGATTCCGCCATCCGGCGGCTCACGCTCGCCGAGGCCAACGAATATCTGGCCCTGCGGAAAACCGCCTCCGTGCGTATGGCGGCGGCGACGTTTCTCTGCATCGTCTCGGTCATTCCGCTGCTGATCCTCAGCGCGCTCGCCGAGAGCCCGGCTTACGGCATTTTGGAAAACACCGCTTCGGCCGCAGGGCTTATCGTGCTGTTCCTCTTTATCGCAGCGGCGGTCGCGGCTTTTCTCTCCTGCAGCTTTAAAAACGCTCCCTATGCGTTCCTTGATAAGGAGCCGTTTGACACGGAGTACGGCGTGACGGGCATGGTGAGCGAGCGGCAGCGGCAGTATAAAAGCACGTATGCTCGCTGCAACATGGTCGGCACGATGCTCTGCATCCTCTCTCCGGTGCCGATCTTCATCGGCATGGCGGAGGGGAGCGATCTTGCGATGATCCTCGCGGTGTGCGGAATGCTGTTCCTTGCCGGGGTCGGCGCGGCGGTTTTCGTTGTGACGGGCGTCCGCTGGGCGGGCATGCAGAAAATTTTGCAGTCCGGCGACTACGCTCCGGCGGAGAAAAAGCGCAACCAAAAGGAGAAGGCACTTTCCGCTGCCTACTGGACGCTCGCTGTGGCTGTGTATCTCGGCTGGAACTTCACGACCGAGGACTGGAAGAACACATGGATCGTCTGGCCGGTCGCGGGTGTGCTGTACGCGGCGGTGCTGCATCTTTACCGTCTGTTCACGAAAAGCCGCGAAGACTGAGCCGCCGTGTTTTCTACGGCGGCGAGCGCCCGGAGATGGATTGACGCGCGAGTAAAAAATGGCGAATTGAGAAAGAATATGCCCGCAGGGCGGGGCCGGTGTGCCACGCCCTGCGTTTTTCGTTCATCCGCTGGGACGCCCTTGCAATCGGAGGGGAAGCGCGCTATACTATATAAGGAAAATTATGTTATTAAAGGGGGGTTCCCGTTGAGTTTCTGCGATAAATGCGGTGCGTATATCCCGATCGGGGAAACCGAGTGCCCTGCCTGCGGCTACGACCCGGAGGCCGAAGCGAAAAAGGCGGCGGAAGCCGCGCAGCGCGCCGCCGAGGAAGAGCGCCGCCGTGCCGCCGAACAGGCGCGCCGTGAGCGGGAAGAAGCCGCGCGCAGAGCGCAGGAAGAGGCGCAGCAAAAGGCAAGAGAAGAAGCCGAACGCCGCTATGCCGAGCAGCAGAAGCGCTGGCAGCAGGACCCGTGGCAGCAGACGCACACCGGCGGCCCGGCGCAGGGACAGTACACCTCCCAGCGCACGGCCGGAGCCGCGCAGGCGCAGTACACCTCGCAGCGTACCGGATCGGCGCAGCCGAACGCCCAAAACGCCGGACAGCAGCGGACGTACTCACCCGCGGACGAGACGATGCGCCGTCAGGCTGCGGAGTCGGTCGAGCGGCAGAAGCTCTCCGTATTCTCGTATCTCGGCCCCTTCTGGCTCATCCCTGCCATCACGCAGAAGGATGACCCTTTTATGAAATACCACACGGAGCAGGGGCTCGGACTCATCATCTTCGGTATTCTTACGAGTCTGCTCGGCAACCTGTGGGGCTGGGTCGGCACCGTCGGAGGCATCATCTGCATCATCGGCGCGATCAAGGGCATTGTGAGCGTTCTCAAGGGCAAACGGGAACCGCTGCCGGTGATCGGCGATCTTGTGCAGTCGTTCAAGGAATCCATCGCGAAGCGGAAAAACAAGCGTTGACAAGGAGGACACACGGATGAAGCCGATCGTATATTTCTCCCGCGAGATCACGCCGGAAAAGGTGCTGGAGCTTTACCGCGCTCTCGGCAAGGAGCTTCCGGGCAAGGTTGCGATCAAAGTGCACTCCGGCGAGGAGGGCAATCAGAATTTCCTGCACCCCGAATTCTGGAAGAGCGTTGTAGATGCGGTGAAGGGCACCGTCGTGGAGTGCAACACGGCGTATGCCGGATCGCGCAACTATACCGAGAAGCACCGCCGCCTTCTGCGCAAGCACGGTTGGTCGGAGGTGTTCGACGTGGACATTCTTGATGCCGAAGGCCCCGATCTGGAGCTTCCCATTCCGAACGGCAGCGTGCTGAAAAAGGACATCGTCGGCAAGGACATCGAAAACTACGACTCCATGCTCGTCCTCTCCCACTTCAAGGGCCACCCGATGGGCGGCTACGGCGGAGCGCTCAAGCAGCTCTCCATCGGCTGCGCCTCCACTGCGGGCAAGGTGTGGATCCACTCCGGCGGCACGACGACCGACCAGAACCGGTTCAGGGACAGCCTTCCGGCGCAGGACGTGTTCCTTGCGGGCATGGCGGACGCGGCAAGCGCCGTTGTGGATTATTTCCACGGCAGCATGGCGTTCGTGAACGTGATGAAAAACCTCTCCGTGGACTGCGACTGCTGCGCCGTGGCGGAGGACCCCTGCATGAAGGACATCGGCATTCTCGCCTCGCTCGACCCGGTCGCGGTCGATCAGGCGTGCATCGATCTCATCTATGCCGCGACGGACGACCCCGGCCAAAAGCATTTCATCGAGCGCGTGGAGTCGCTCCACGGCATCCACACGATCGAGTGTGCCGCCGCTCTCGGCGTCGGCAGCCGCGAGTATAAGCTCGTCGAATTGTAAAAATACCACACCGTGCTTTTGGCGGAATTGACAAGCGAATTCTTTGCGTGATAAAATGAAAAAAGAGCGGATGCGAATCGGTCTCATAATTCGCGTCCGCTCTTTTTTGATAAAAGGAAAAGAAAGGGAGATGGTCATCGTGGGAAAGCTGTTCGGGAAAACATGGTTATTCGATACGCTCGTGGAGATCGCGGGAAGCATACTGACCGGCGTTGCCATTTATAACTTCGCGCTGCCCGCAAAGTTCCCGATGACCGGCTTTTCCGGTCTCGCGCTGATCTTATACCGCCTGTTCGATCTGCCCATCGGCGTGATGACCATTGTGCTCAACATCCCTGTGGCGATCCTCTGCTATCGGGTGCTCGGGCGGCGGTTTTTCCTCTGCAGCGTGCGGTGCATGATCCTCTCCTCGCTTTTCGTGGATTACATAGCCCCGATGCTGCCGCAGTACACCGGCGAGCGGCTCGTCGCCGCCATCTGCGCGGGCGTGCTCGGCGGGCTGGGCTACGCGCTCATCTATATGCGCAACTCCTCCACCGGCGGCGCGGACTTCATCACAATGGCGCTCAAGGCCAAGCACCCGCACCTGCCGCTCGGCCGGTTCATCATGCTCACGGACGGCATCGTTGTGGTGCTCGGCGGCATCATTTTCCGCGATTTTGACGGCATCGTCTACGGCATGATGATCGACCTCATTTTCGCCGTCATTGCCGACAAGATCATGTACGGCGCGAACGCCGGAAAGCTCGCACTCATCGTCACCAACCACGGCGAAGCCGTCACGGAGCGGATCGACGAGCTCTGCGGCCGCGGCACAACGATCATCGACGCGCGTGGCGGCTTCCGGAAGGACCACCGCGATGTGGTGCTGTGCGCCTGCTCTGGCAAGGAGATGTTCACCATTACCCGCGAGGTAAAGCTGCTCGACCCGGCGTCATTCACCATCATTCTCGAATCCAACGAGGTCCACGGCGAGGGCTTCCGCATGCTTCGCGTAGCGGAGCCGCACGCCGGGGATGAGAAATAAGAAAAAAATAAAACGCATTCTCTGCCGAAACAGAGAATGCGTTTTTTTATCACAGTTCGCGGTACATTGCGGCGGCATCGTCCTTTTTGACCGTTTCCTGCACGGAGAGGACCTCCGCCCGCAGCGTTTTCGCGCCGAAGCGGATCTCAATCACGTCGCCGACCTTCACATCGGTGGAGGGCTTGGCGACGCGCCCGCCGACGGACACATGCCCGCCGTCGCACGCCTCCTGTGCTACGGTGCGGCGCTTGATGAGCCGCGAGACCTTCAGCCACTTGTCGAGCCGCATATCAGAAATATTTCTTCAGACCGTCGCCCGCGCCGGAAGGATCGGCGGTGATGGTGATGGTGAAGTTGATGTTCTCGCGCTCGCCAAACGCGGAGAGCGTGTCGAGAAACTTCTCCAGCGCCTCGTTGGAGCGGTCGTCGAGGATCTTGTTGAGATCGTCGATGAAGAAATGGGTGATGTCGTAATTGCCGGCGTGCAGGCCGCACAGGAAGCCGAGCAGCATCGTGTTGCCGCGGACGCCGTAATCGTCGGTGCGGATCAGCCGCGCCTGATAGGGGATATCATAGGTCAGATGCCGGCTCTTTTCGATGCAGACAACATTGCCCTGTTCCTTTTCAATGGCTTCGCTGACGAGAGAGATCAGGGTCTTGGTCTTGCCGGAGCCGGACAGACCCATGATGAGTTTAACCATAGGAAATCACCTCATTTGTAATTTTAAAGAAAGATGCGAACACTTCTTTTTGAGTATTCTACCATCTTCCGCCGCCCGTTGCAAGGCGCTTTTCGAATGTTCATCGAATGTTCTTCATTTGAGCGCGGCGAGACCGCGGAACATGAGCTTTTTGTAGGCCTCCACGCCCGGCTGATCGAACGGGTTCACGCCCTCCATATAGCCGGAAATGCCGCAGGCGAGCTCAAAGAAGCATACGAGCTCGGCAAAGCCGGTCTCCGCCATATCCGAGACCTCAATGGCGAGATTGGGGACGCCGCCCTCGATGTGCGCGGTCTTTACCGCCGCGCGGGCAATGGCGGCGATCTCGTTGAAATCGTGTCCGGCGAGATAATTGAGTCCGTCGCCGTCGTGCGCGTCGGCGGGAACGGTGTATCCGCCGGGGAGAGAAGCAAAGCTCACGACCGTTTCCATCAGATGGCGCGGGCCTTCCTGAATGTACTGGCCCATGGAGTGCAGATCGGCGTTATATTCCACGCTCGCCGGGAAAATGCCGAGACCGTTCTTGCCCTCGGATTCGCCGTAAAGCTGCTTCCACCACTCCGCCATCATGCGGAAGCGCGGCTCGTAGCACGCGAGAATCTCCACGGCCTTGCCGCTCTTATAGAGCGCCTGGCGCGCGGCGGCGTACTGCCAGCAGGGGTTCGCTTCGCTGCGCTCGTCGAGAGAGGCGAACGTCTCCTCGGCGACGGTGAGGATCTTTTCAATGTCGATGCCCGCGGCGCAGAGCGGCAGCAGGCCGACGGCGGAGAGCAC
>ERZ780226.1266-NODE-1266-length-20111-cov-8.152822_pt1 | contig 20111 bp, 13 predicted proteins | sample MGYA00511165_ERZ780226 | MGnify/ENA primary metagenome ERZ780226 (study PRJEB29588, sample SAMEA2152373) | human gut metagenome | biome: human gut; feature: human-associated habitat; material: faeces | place: Denmark | collected 2008/2010 ...
CCTGCCGCAGGCTGGGCAGCAGCACCCGCTGCCCGCGCAGCTCTGCCAGCGGGATGCGCTCCTTTTCCCAGAAGGGGTGTCCCCGTGGCACCAGCAGGCAGGCGGGGTCTGCCCGCAGGGTGGTGCGGGCCAGCACCGGCGCGGCGCAGCCAAGGTCGATGACCAGACCCGCGTCCAGCTCGCCCTGCTCTACCCCATCGGCCACGGCGTCGTTGTCCAGCAGGCGGAACCGCATCTCCACATGGGGGTACTGCTGCCGGAACTTGTCCAGCTGGGTCTCCAGCCCAGGCAGATAGTCCGGCACCAGCGCCACGCTGATGCCGATGCGCACCGGCTGGGCAGACTGGATCTCTGCCCGCAGCGCGGCCTGCATCTGCTGGAACTGCTCCACCACCGGGGTGGCATGGCGCTGCAGGCTCATGCCGCGGTCGGTGAGGGTGAGCTTGTGGTGGGCACTGAGGAACAGCGGCCCGCAAAGTTCCGCTTCCAGCGCAGAGATGCTCTGCCGCAGCGCCTGCCGCGACAAAAACAGCCGCTGTGCGGCCCGGGTATAATTCATTTCTTCGCACAATACCAGAAAGTAGTGCAGCTGGCGGATGTCCATGGTTTCCTCCTGCGGATGTTTGTCATAAATAAAGAATACCGCCTTTTCCGGCAATTGTAAAGCCGGTGGACCTTCTTCCCGGTCACATTTTTTGCTGCGCTCTGCATTTCGCCGTATCACGCCGTCACATGGACCGCATTTTCCCGGACGGCATCAATGGTTTCCATCAGTTCTCCGCCCATTTTGCCGTCAAACAGGCGGGTGAACAGGATGGGCTGGTCGAAAGGCGGTTTCATCAGGACGGCTTTGCTTTCCACATAACCGTTCTGCTCGATGTAATGGATGACCTTCTGCACGAAAGCGATCTGCTTTGCATTCAACGATTCATCGTTGATGAACTTGGAGAATGCCTGCATGGCGGCTTCGTGGTCAAGTTTTGCCACCTTGCGCACCAGCAGACCAAACGGGGTATCTTTGAACTCCCGGGCATAATCTTCTTTGCTGCCCAGCTCGCTGGTAAAGATGTGTTCCAACTCAATGTAATCGCCCTGTGAGAGCGGGATGGTGGCTTTCTGTTCCAGCAGAGCAGCGGTGTTTTTCAACTGCCGCTGCGCCCGCGTCAGCCCGGGCAGACCTTCCAGCTCACAGAGCAGCAGACCGTACACAAAATTATCGAACCGCTTGGCCGCTTCGTCCTTGTCGTCCAGCGAGATAAGCGGTGCGACTTCCCGCATCAAGGTGCCCTTGTCCGTTTCGGACAGAGCGGTGAAGGCTTCCGGTTTCTGGTACCGATAGCCGTTCAACGTGGCTTCTGCTGTGCCAGAATACTTCTTATCGTCCAAAAAATCTTGCTTTAGATTATCAAACCGGACTGCATTCTTCTGAATCTTCTTCATTTTTGTACCTCTGACCTCTAAAATTTTTGAAAAAATCATAGGTACAAGCCCCAAAAGCCCTTATAAAACAAAAAAGACGACAAACCGTTTCTTTCAACGATTTATCGTCCTTTTGGTGCGCTCGAGGGAACTCGAATCCCTGGCCCTCTGATTAAAAGAGCCCACCGGGCAGAACACTCTGATTTTAGAAGTTTCGAGTTTTCTTCATTTTTATGCAAAGCATCGTGATTTTTCACCGTGTAATTTCTGCACCCTTTGTCGTATTTTGCAAGTCAGAGTACCCCTTGCATCCCTTGAAACCGTGCAAAAACAGTGCAGAAACCGTGCACTTACTCTGGGACAAATGAAAAATGATGATTTTTGATCCATGACTTGGTGGCGATTTGAGTGACCACAAAGGTAAATTTGATACACGGAAAGAAGAATGCCCACTCGTCTGAGGAGTTCTCAGGGAAGTGGGCAGTTCTGCGCAGGCGGTTAATATAATTTCGATTATGATAATTCAAATTATATTAAGACATTCCATGGGCTGTAACAGCTTCACCGCTTGGTTTTCAAAAACCACCTGTTGATAGCGGTGTTACTTCTTCACAAATTGGTATACGCCATATTCTGGTGACGTCACCAATCCATGCTTGATAAGATTCTTGATAATAGAGGATGCACGAGATTTCTGAACGCCATATAGCTGTGCAACGTTTATGCTGCGGAACTGATATTGATACCGATATCTCTTGAAAAGTTCAAGCGTCCGCTCTTTTGTACTTGTAGTTAGTCTCGTGCCATTCAGCCTTTCGCAAAGTTCACTCACTTCTGCATCCGTACTCATTCCGTGGAGCACTGTAGAAGTTTCCGCACTTTCCGCAGAGGTTTCCGCACTTTCCGCACCACTTGCCACACTTTCCATACTGATCTGTGCCGGAGTCGCTACACTTCTGTTCGGCAACGTAACGATAAAGAAATCCGAATCCGAGTAGAAGGTCGGCTTCTGGGCTACTTCCACATAAGAGTTCAGGATGCGGTCAATGCCGCTGCCACGGCGCTCCATAAAGCCGAGTCGTGAGAACACATCCGAGATCACCTGATTGCGCCGCATAGACGGAATGTGCCGGATATCCATATCCTGCACCCTGCGGCCATTCATCATGCCGCCCGGCGAAGTGATCTCCAGCCGATCATCGAACACTTCTACATGAATCTCCGAACCAAGAATCTGATAATTCCGATGGATCAGCGCATTGACCAGCACCTCACGAACGGCTTTATATGGGTAGTCACTGCGTTCTTCACGGGTCATGCCCCGAATACTCCAGGGATTCTTGCTGTTGTTGCGGACAAAATCTTCCGCATTTTGCAGTAGCGTGATCAGACTTGCACCCTGAAATTCCTTGTCATCCAGAGCATCTTCTTCAATGCTACCCTTGTAGTTGCCTTTCCAGCGGGTGCAGAAAATACGGGATTGTTTCAGAACGCCCTGATCGCAGAGTAACAGGCCGCCATTCGTAATCTGTCCATCATCTGTTACCAATCCTGCGGATGGCAAGTCTTTTTCGAGGTCGAAATCCTCTTTTTTCAGATTCTTAAATGTCGCGGCCAGCAGTGTAAAACTGACATCACCCACTCGATAAGAACTGGGCAGGGCATCAAAGGTCTGATTCATACCTTGTAGGATCAGCTCGTTCAGTTCCCGTGAAGTGGTTTCTTCGGACTGGTCGCCATGCCGCACATAGGCCGTATGGGAACCATCAAAGGCATAATAATATGGATACGCCGGGCCGTCCTGTACTTCCAGATCAACGCAGGACTTGCCCTCTATTTCGACCTCCCGCACCCGATAGCGTGGTGTAGGGTCAATGCGGACTTTGATAAGTTCTGTCAATCTGCTCACCACAGCCTGCGGATTTTCTAATCCTACGACCTCGCGCGGCTCATTCTTTACGCCAAAAATCAGGTGTCCGCCCTCGGTATTGGCAAATGCCGACACGGATTTCAGCCAGCTGCGCGGCTTTTTCTCTTCAAGATGTTCCTTGTAATCAACATGAGAGGCTTCAATGTAATGGTCGAGGGGAAAAGGCATGGTATCACCTGCTCGCTTTTTAATCTTTAGCGTTTGTAAATTCATTATACCTTATTTGAAGGCCAAATTCAAAACTTTTTATCCGTTTAGTGCCTGCTGAGCTTTTTCTGCCTGAGCAACGATTGATTTTCCAACCTGATTAGAGTATCATTAAAATGAATTGTTGTATCTTGTCGTTGAAAGTTAATTTTCGCTTTAGTCAGTCGATTGCGGGGACTCTTCTATGAAAATTCTGGATAATATCAACCATACTGTTCGGGAAGATTTACAGGATACTATGCAGAAAGGGAGCCGCGTGTCCATTGCTGCGGCCTGTTTTTCCATTTATGCGTATCAGGAATTAAAGAAACAGTTGGAAGAAATCGCGGAACTTCGCTTTATTTTTACTTCACCGACCTTTGTGCAGGAAAACACGCCAAAAGAGCGGCGAGAGTTCTATATTCCGAAATTGACCCGCGAAAAGAGCCTTTACGGCACAGAATTTGAGGTTCGCTTGCGGAATGAACTCACCCAAAAAGCACTGGCGAAGGAATGTGCCGACTGGGTGCGACGGAAAGTAAAATTTCGTTCCAACGTCAGTGGAGAGCAAATGCCCGGTTTCATGACGGTTGGTGAAAGTTCCTATATGCCAATCAGTGGGTTTACAACGGTCGACCTTGGTTGTGAACGCGGAAACAACGCATACTACCCTGTTCAGCGAACCGAAACCTTTGAAAACGGCCGTTACTTTTTGTCGCTGTTTGATGAAATCTGGAATGATTCTTCCCGACTTCAGGATGTTACAGACATTGTATTGCAAAGCATCAGCACAGCTTATCGAGAAAACAGCCCGGACTTTATCTATTTCTTCACCCTCTACAATATTTTCAGTGAATTTTTGGAGGATGTGTCAGAAGATAATCTCCCAAATGAAGCTACAGGCTTCAAGCAGAGTAAAATCTGGAATATGCTCTATGATTTTCAGCGAGATGCAGCGTTGGCCATTATCCACAAGCTGGAACAGTATAACGGCTGCATTCTTGCAGACAGCGTGGGCCTTGGCAAGACGTTCACTGCACTGGCTGTAATCAAGTACTATGAAAATCGCAACAAATCCGTTTTGGTACTTTGTCCCAAAAAGTTGGCAGCAAACTGGAACATCTATAAAGGCAACTACGTCAACAATCCACTGGTAGAAGACCGTTTCCGTTACGATGTGTTGTACCATACAGATCTGAGCCGTTCCGGCGGAACCTCTAACGGTATTGACCTTGCTGCACTTAACTGGGGGAACTTTGACCTTGTTGTGATTGATGAAAGCCACAATTTCCGCAATGGCAGCAATACCTCTACTGATGAGAAAGAAAACCGCTACACAAAATTGATGAATCGCGTGATTCGTTCTGGGGTGCGCACCAAGGTGCTGATGCTTTCGGCAACACCAGTAAATAATCGTTTTGTGGATTTGAAAAACCAACTTGCGCTTGCCTATGAGGGAGATGCCGGAAAAATCAATGAAAAGCTGAATACTTCGTCTCCGATTGATGAAATTTTCCGGCAGGCGCAAAAGGCTTTCAATACATGGAGCAAGCTTCCTGTCACAGAGCGTACCACAAATGCGCTGCTTGCGGCACTGGACTTCGATTTCTTTGAGGTGCTGGACAGTGTGACGATTGCACGTTCTCGCCGACATATCGAAAAATACTATAATATTTCTGATGTTGGTACTTTCCCGGAACGGTTGAAGCCGATCTCTGTGCAGCCGTGCCTGACAAGTCTTGATAATGCAATCAACTATCAGCAGATCTATAATGTACTGGATTCGCTGACGCTGCACATTTACACACCAACCAGTTTTATTCTGTCCTCTCGGATCTCCAAATACATCGACCCCAGCCAGCATGGAAAGGGACTGACGCAGGCAGGCCGTGAAGAGGGAATCCGCCGCCTGATGAGCATTAATCTGCTCAAACGGCTGGAAAGTTCTGTTTATGCGTTCCGGCTGACGATTGACCGAATCAGTAAACTGATTGAAGATACCATGCAATCGGTACGTTCCTATCAAAATGGCAGCCGTGTGCTGGAGCTGAACGACATTTCCGATGCATCCGATTGGGACGATGATGACCAGAACAACGACATTTTTACAGTCGGCCGCAAAGTAAAGATTGATCTTGCGGATATGGATCATGTTTCGTGGCTGCATGATCTGGAAAAGGATGCTGAAAATCTGGAGCTTCTTTCCCTGATGGTGCAGGATATCACCCCTGCATACGATGCCAAGCTGCAAGAACTGCTGCGCCTGATTGATGAAAAGCAAAGGAATCCCATCAACCCCGGCAACCGGAAAATCATTATTTTTACTGCGTTTTCAGATACTGCTGACTATCTGTATCAGAATGTTTCCGGCTATGTAAAGCAAGCGTTTGGGCTGAACACTGCCGAAATCACCGGCAGCGTGGATGGTAAAACAACCATTCCCAAACTCAGTGGTGATCTGAATACAGTTCTCACCTGCTTTTCGCCCATTTCCAAGCGGCGGGACAGCCTGCCGAACGCGAATCAGGCGGATATTGATTTGTTGATCGCCACCGACTGCATTTCCGAAGGTCAGAACTTGCAGGACTGTGATTATCTGATCAACTATGATATTCACTGGAATCCTGTGCGCATTATCCAGCGTTTTGGCCGCATTGACCGCATCGGAAGCCAGAATCGCTGCATCCAGTTGGTCAACTTCTGGCCGGATGTGGATTTGGATGAGTACATCAACCTGAAAGGCCGCGTGGAAACCCGAATGAAGCTGACGGTCATGACTTCCACAGGGGATGATAACCTCATCAGCCCGGAAGAAAAAGGCGATTTGGAATATCGCAGCGCACAACTCAAACGGTTAAAGAATGAGGTAGTCGATCTGGAAGAAATGTCGGGCGGCATTTCCATTATGGACTTGGGATTGAACGAGTTCCGGCTGGACTTGCTGGACTATATGAAGAAACACGATGATGTGGAGCATACGCCGCTTGGGATGCACGCAATTGTTGCATCTACGCCCGATGCACCTCCGGGTGTGATCTTTGTTCTGAAAAACATCAACAATGAGATCAATGTGGATCAGCAAAACCGTCTGCATCCATTCTACATGGTTTATATTGGGCAGGACGGCTCGACTGTCTGCGATTATCTTTCTCCGAAAGAGCTGCTGGATCGTCTACGGCTGCTCTGCAAAGGCAAAACCGAACCCGACCAGAGCCTTTGCCAACAGTTCAATCAGGCCACGGACGATGGAAAGAATATGTCGGCCTATTCTGAATTGCTGAGCGAGGCCATCCGTTCCATTCTGGATGCAAAGGAAGAGAGCGACATTGACAGTCTGTTCAAGATGGGCGGTACGACGGCCCTGCTTTCTTCGATTTCCGGGCTGGATGACTTTGAACTGATTTGCTTCCTTGTGGTACAATAAGAGGTGAGATCAATGCTGGGCTTTCCACCCTCCACGGAGTTTAACAAACGGATTCCGAAACAGAAGTTCTATGAAAATGCTGCCGTTCCAGCGGCAGTCAAGCGATTGTTTGCAGACCAGCTGCGCTGTATCTACTGGCGCAACAAGCTGGCGGTGTCCACCTTGAATCTCACTGCCGGAGAGCGGGTGACAGAGATCGAGATTTTCGAGCTGTGTCTGACCGGGCCAAAACTGGATGAAGCTGTTCTGCGCCAAATCGACAGTGAAATCCCCTATCACATTCTGTTTGTTCTTTCTTATGAGAATAAGGTGCAGGCTTGGATCGGCTGTAAAGATACATCTGCGCACAGCAGTGCCAAGGTAAGCCGCTATCTGCATACAGACTGGATGCCAGAAACAGAATTGTCCCTTGCGATAAGCGGCCTGAGTCTGGATGCAGTCTATGATGGACTGGTGCGGCAGATTGCCCGATTGCAGGGTGAGAGCTGGAATGCCGCATACAGCATTGCGGAGAACATCCAACGCTCTGCGGAACGTGAAAAACTGCAAAAGCAGATTGCGGCATTGGAGAATAAGATTCGGAAAGAGAAGCAGTTCAATCGTCAGGTGGAGATGAACGCAGAACTGAAACAACTAAAAAAGAATCTGGAGGATACCTGTAATGGCTGATTATACATTTTTGCAAAATAGCGATATGCAGGAAGCCCTGCAAAAGATGCTTTCACAGAGAACGCTTCCTGATTCTCTTACACATTTTCAAACGCCTTCCATGCCTGAAATTGAACCTGTTCCACTTCAAGAATATTTTGCAAAAACAGAAGAATATCAAAAGAGAAGTTTAGAGGTTCTCAAGTCAATTGAAGAAAACACGGCAAATTTATCTTCTATCGTTGATTTGATAAACCATTCTAATGAAAATCAGGACCAAATCATCGAGATATTTACTGACATTCTCTCTATCGCAAAAGCCAAGAACAAGGAAGAAGCAGATGGCCTGTTCAAAAATGTTTCCGAAAAAATCACAAGCACAACTGATACAGTAGATGCCATAATAAAACTTACGGGGTGGGCGACAACGGTATATAAAATTGTTGTTCCATTGCTTCAAAGCGGCGTATAAGCGCAATTTTAATGAGGTGTTTTATGAGCGATTTTTCTTCGGTTCATACCGCTGCCGAAATACCAGATATGCGGTCAACTATTGACGACATTAATAAAATTTTGCAAACCATTCCGTTTAATGAAGATGCGGCGCGCCAAAAGATTTATGAAATAAACGCAAAGCATCCAGATAATAAAATGATTTGGAACTTGTTTCATGCAAACATTCCTTCTGGGATTTCGATTCAACAAGCATCAAAAGAAAATCTATACCAAGATTTGCAGTGGAAAGAATTTTATCTTGAAGCGAAAATTCTTGGAAAGTCCGTTGATGAAATGCAAAAGGATTGGCAAAACAGGTGAAGCAGGGATATCTATTCGTTGAAGATAGCAGAAAGTGAGAATCCGAATGAACAAGCTGAAAATGCAGACCCCCAACCTGACATCCCAGAACATTGATAAAATTGCTGCCCTTTTCCCCAACTGCATCACAGAAATGCTGGACGAGGAGAAAAGCACCCCCGACCACAAGGTTTACAAGCGTGGTATCAATTTTGAACTGCTGAAACAGATGCTCTCGCCGGACGTTGTAGACGGAGATGAAGCATACGAGTTTACATGGGTGGGCAAAAAGGCATCCATTGTAGAAGCCAACAAGCCCATCCGCAAGACCTTGCGCCCCTGCCCGGCAGAAAGCAAAAACTGGGATGATACCGAGAATCTCTACATTGAGGGCGATAATCTGGAAGTTTTGAAGCTTCTACGAACAAGCTATTTGCATAAAGTGAAAATGATCTATATTGACCCACCCTACAATACAGGTAATGACTTTATTTATGCAGACAATTTTATGCGCTCTCAGAACGAGGAAAATCGTCAGATGGGAATGTATGACGAGGAAGACAATCGCTTGTTCAAAAATAACGATACGAATGGAAAATTTCATTCGGATTGGTGTAGTATGATGTACTCGCGATTGCTGATGGCACGAGATTTTTTGACGAATGATGGCGCTATTTTTATTTCCATAGATGATTCTGAAGTGCGCAATCTCAAAAATATGTGTGACGAAATTTTTGGAAATTCCAATTTTGTTGCACAGCTTATCTGGCAAAATAAAAAGGGTGGCGGAAACGATTCTAAGCACATTGCAATTGAGCATGAGTATATTCTGGTTTATGCAAGCAACAAAGAACTGCTTGCTGAATTTTATGAGCGTTATTCCGATGAATATATAAAGCGTTATAAAGAAGAAGATTCCATTGGTAGGTTTTATTGGGACACATTCAAACGTAAGGCGGGAAAGCAGTATTATCCTATTACCTGCCCGGATGGAACGACTTTGGAATACGATGACGATGGGAATCCTATCAGTTGGCTTCGTTCTAAAGCTAGGTTTGAAGCAGACTTGAAAATAGGGGACGTTCGTTTCGTAAACGCTAATGGAAAATGGTCTGTGCAATTCAAGCAGAGAATCCCTGAGGGAAAAACGCCGCGCAGCATTTTTACTACGGCTCCAGTTGTTTCTACTAAGGGAACCACAAGCACCGGAGCGAGTGATGTTTATGAATATTTTAAAAAAGATGTGTTTTCTAATCCAAAACCAGTAAAACTGATAGAATTTCTTCTGAGCTTCTGCTTGGGAAAAGACGATATTGTTTTGGATTTTTTTAGCGGTTCTGGAACAACGGCAGATGCTGTGATGAACGCAAATTTGTTTAGTGGAAATAACAATAAATTTATTCTTGTTCAGCTGGCTGAAGATATTGATAAGATGCTTTCTAGCAGTTCAGCAAATGCAAAGAGAGTGGCAGATAATGCTATTTCGGTGCTGGATGAGATTCATAAGCCGCATTTTATTACAGAACTTTCAAAAGAACGCATTCGCCGTGCCGGACAAAAAGTGGATGAAGAAAACAATTGCTGGAAGTGCGTTCCTCTGAACCGCATGGATGGCTCTAAGCCGGGCGATGATACCACTGCTAAAATTGTAAAAACGATTGACGCTGGAGATGGAAAGCCGCCGATTGAAATGGTGGATATCAGCAAGAATCCAGATGTAGGCTTCCGTGTTTTCAAGCTGGACGATACCAATATGAAGGACGTCTATTATTCTGCCGAAGAATACTCCCAGACCAACCTCGAAGATTTGGAAAGCAACATCAAAGAGGACCGCACCGACCTTGATTTGCTATTTGGCTGTCTGCTGGATTGGGGACTGCCGCTGTCCATGCCGTATCGGTCTGAGAAAATCGGCAGCTGTACCGTCCATACCTACGCACCCGGCGATGCTGCGCTGAATGTTCCCGATGCCCTGATTGCCTGCTTTGACAGCAATGTGCCGGAAAATGTTATCAAGGAAATCGCCAAGCGCAAGCCGCGCCGTGCAGTGTTCCGGGATTCTTCCTTTGCCAGCAGCCCGGAAAAGATCAACGTGTTTGAAATTTTCAAGCTGTATGCGCCGGATACCGATGTCAAGGTGATTTGAGGGAGAACAGCAGATGAAACTTCAATTCAAACACCAGAAATTTCAGGCAGATGCCGCAAAAGCCGTGGTGGACGTCTTTGCAGGCCAGCCCTACCTGACTACGAATTACCGCATCGACAACGGCAGCGGCATTTACCAGACTGATATGGAAACAAGCTTCACAGGCTGGCGCAATGAACATATTGTACCAGAGCTGAACGACAGTATTATTCTGGAGCACCTGCAAAAAATCCAGCGCACCAACCAGATTGAACCATCCAAGCAGCTGGAGGGACACTATAACCTTACCATTGAGATGGAAACAGGTGTCGGCAAAACCTACACCTATATCAAGACCATGTATGAGCTGAACAAGCATTACGGCTGGAGTAAGTTTATCGTGGTCGTGCCCAGTGTTGCCATCCGTGAGGGTGTGTATAAATCGTTTGAGGTCACACAGGATCACTTTGCAGAAGAATACGGCAAGAAGATCCGCTTCTTTATCTACAACTCCGCACAATTGACGGAAATTGACCGCTTTGCCTCGGATAGTTCCATCAATGTCATGATCATCAATTCGCAGGCTTTCAATGCCAAAGGCAAAGATGCTCGCCGTATTTATATGAAGCTGGACGAGTTCCGTTCCCGTCGGCCCATTGACATTATTGCAAAGACGAACCCGATCCTGATTATTGATGAACCGCAGTCAGTGGAGGGCAAGCAGACCAAAGAGCGGATGAAAGAATTTAACCCGATGATTACCCTGCGCTACTCGGCTACCCACCGCGCGGACAGCATCTACAACATGGTCTACCGGCTGGATGCAATGGAAGCCTATAATAAGCGTCTGGTCAAGAAAATCGTGGTCAAAGGCATTACGGAATCCGGCAGTACCGCTACGGATGGATTCGTCTATCTGGAAAGCATCAATCTTTCCAAGGCAGACCCTACGGCAACGATCCAGTTCGACTGCAAGGGAAAATCCGGCTTGCGCAAGGTAACGCGCACCGTTGGGCTGAAATTCAACCTCTATGACAACTCCGGCAATCTGGACGAATATAAGGATGGTTATGTGGTGAAAGAGATTGATGGCCGTGATAACCACATTGAATTTCTGAATGGTGTCCGATTGTTTGCCGGAGATGTGGTCGGCAAGGTAGACGAGGACCAGCTGCGCCGCATTCAGATTCGGGAAACGATCCTTTCGCATCTTGAGCGGGAACGTCAGCTGTTCCACAAGGGCATTAAAGTGCTGAGCCTGTTCTTTATTGACGAGGTGGACAAGTACAAGTGCTACGATGCCGCTGGCCAGCCCTATAACGGCATTTATGCAGAGATGTTTGAGCAGGAGTACGAGGATATTGTCGGCCAGATGCAGCTTTCGCTGGGCGAGGATGATTACATCCGCTACCTGAAAGCAATTTCTGCACACGATACCCATGCGGGTTATTTTTCGGTGGATAAGAAAGGCCATTTTGTCAATCAGGTTGCAGGCGATGACAAGCGGGAGAAAACCTCCAATGACATCAGTGCCTATGACCTGATTATGAAAAACAAGGAGCTTCTTCTTGACCGTGACCCCAAGCGTTCCCCCGTGCGCTTTATCTTCTCACACTCTGCCCTCCGGGAAGGATGGGATAACCCGAACGTGTTCCAGATCTGCACCCTGAAACAGAGCAGCAGTGAAGTCCGCAAACGGCAGGAGGTTGGCCGCGGCCTGCGTCTGTGTGTCAACCAGAACGGTGAACGTATGGATGCGAATGTTCTGGGCAATGATGTGCATAACATCAATATCCTGACTGTCATCGCCAGCGAAAGTTATGACAGCTTCGCCAAAGGCCTGCAAAGTGAACTGGCCGAAGCAGTTGCGAACCGTCCCAGAAAGGTGGATGCTGCCCTGTTTGTTGGCAGGGTTCTTACGGATACAAACGGCAACGAGCAGATTGTGGATGCAGATACCGCCGCTGCCATCTATTTTGATCTGGTCCAGAATGGCTATGTGGACCGCCATGGTGCGCTGACGGACAAGTACTATGCCGACCATGCAAACCATGCGGTGCAGGTGGCAGAAGAAGTTGCAGACTGTGCAGCATCGGTCATTGATTTGTTGGATTCTGTTTACAGCGATAAGGTCATGCTGCCTGAAAATGCACGTTCCAACAATGTGGAATTAAAAATCGACCCGGACAAGCTGGCCATGCCGGAGTTCAAGGCACTTTGGAACAAAATCAGCCCGAAATCGGTTTATGTGGTGGATTTTGACACAGATGAACTAGTGCAAAAGTCCATTCGCTCGCTCAACCGCAATCTGAACGTATCAAAGATTTACTTCAAAGTAGAATCCGGTGAAATGACGGAGATCAAATCCAAGGATTCTCTGTTAGATGGCTCTGCTTTCGCAAAAGCGGATCAGCATCAATATGACCCACAGACCAAAATTCACGCCAGCCAGAGCGTCAAGTATGACCTGATTGGCAAGCTGGTGGCTGAAACCAAGCTGACCCGCAAGGCGATTGTACAGATTCTGGTCGGCATTGAAAAAGCGGTGTTCGATCAGTTCAAGGATAACCCGGAAGAGTTCATTCTGAAAGCAGCTACCCTCATCAATGACGAAAAGGCGACAGCCATCATCCAGCATATCACCTACAATATTCTGGATGAACATTACGATACGGACATTTTCACTGAGCCGACCTTGAAGGGAAAACTCGGTACGAACGTCATGAAAGTACAGCGGCATCTGTATGACCATTTGATTTACGATTCAAGTAATGAGCGTGATTTTGCCGCCGACCTCGATACGAACCGTGATGTGGCAGTCTATGTAAAGCTGCCAGATGGATTCTATATTTCCACACCTGTTGGAAAATACAATCCCGACTGGGCGATTGCGTTCTATGAGGGCACAGTCAAGCACATCTACTTTGTTGCTGAAACCAAAGGCACACTGGATTCCATGAAGCTCAATCACATCACCCCGGTAGAACAGGCGAAAATTGATTGTGCCCGTGCACATTTCAAGGCACTGAACGATGAAAACGTGGTATACGATGTGGTGAGTGACTATCAGACATTGCTGAACGCAGTTATGAAATAATAAACCAAAAGAAATAATACGGTGCTGCTGTGCAGCATTCCCCAAAACGGTAAGGTTCTATTGCGAACTTTGCCGTTTTTCTTTTTGTCCAAAATTGTATTCCAAAACGGCCCTATAGATTCATATTGGTGTAAGAAGTTTTCCAAACAAAATTTGAAAATCTGGTTGCCAAACACCCATTTTAGATTGTTATAGGTAGAGGGGAACGTTGGAAAAATGAATTTCCTTTGAATTTTCAAAAGGCCCGGTTTAAAAATACCCCTTTAAGTTTGTATAGGGTGTAGGGACTACTTTCAGAAACGAACCCCTTTGCATTTTGGAAAGTCCACAACTTCTTACAAAACAACATCGTACCTTGACAACAACATGATCGGCTGCAAGTTAATATGCTTTTTCGGAGAAGTGCCGCCACGACAAGAGCGCACCAAGAAGAAGCCATACGCCGGAGGAAATCGGGCAGGAACAGCTTGCGAGCAGACCGACACCGAAGAAGAACCGGGCAAGCTGGCAGAGAGGACTTCGCAAAGTTTTGTCTGTCAGGTTGTTCGGCGCAAGAGTGCAGAGAGCGCAGCTCTTTGCGCAGGTCAAGGACGGCAGTCTTGCCCAGTGGATGTGATGCCTTGCGTCATATCCTACTGGGTATTATCTGGCGCATAGCAGGCGGCAGATTTGTAGCTTCGCTGCACCGCGTTGTCCCTACTCCGCGCACGGCGTTCTCTGCGTGACCCCAGAAAGGAGAGATGGTCGCTGAAACTGACCCGACACAATGGCCGCGCCGGAAAGCACGGCACTTATAACCCAAAGCACAATGACCGCAGTTTTGAAATTGCCAACAGTGAGCATATCGACCCGGAACGTGTCCAGCAAAATATCTATTGGGATTGCTACAACGGTATCCGTTCTGCTTTGCAGCCCAAAGATGTGGATAGTCTGGCTGACACCTTTGAAGAAGTCGAAAAGCTCTATTACAAACTCCACTACACGAACTTCACCGAAAAGCAGAACGAGCGCAACGCCAAAATCCGGCACACAGAACGAAACCGCTCCACCGAAGATTTGCTTGCCAGCAAGAAAACCTGCCCCGAAGAAAGCATCTATCAGCTTGGAACATTGGAAAGCCACGTTTCCCCGAAAGAACTTTTTCAAATCGCCACAGAATTTATGGACGAGTTCCACGAGCGTTTCGGCAAACACGTCCACATTCTGGATTGGGCGTTACATCTGGATGAGGGAACGCCGCACATCCACGAACGCCATGTGTTCGACTGTGAGAATAAATATGGTGAAATTGCCCCACAGCAGGAAAAAGCGTTGGAAGCACTTGGCTTTGAACTGCCAAAGCCAGACAAGCCCCTTGGCCGCTACAACAACCGCAAGATCACGTTCGATGCAGCCTGCCGCACGATGCTATTCGAGATTGCCAAACGCCACGGTCTGGAACTGGACGAAGTGCCGGAATACGGCGGACGGGCTTATCTGGAAAAGCAGGACTATATCATGGCAAAGCAAAAAGAACAACTTGCTCAACAGGAAAAAGCCGTACAGGAACAGACCGCTCAGCTTGAAAATTTGAAACAAGAGAATGAGAAAGCACATCATCAGCAGGTTCGCCGTACAACCTATCAGTCCCTAGCACTGCTGAGCAACGATAAAAAAATTCAAAAGCAGGAAAAACAGTTAAGTGAACTTTCTCAGAAGATTGAAGATACCGAGAACTTGTTGGATGAGATTTCTGCGGTTGTCTACGACAAAGCTGTGGCTGTTGTTTCAGAAAACGCTGTGAACGATGTTTTGAAAGCAAGCACAGAACAGGTCGATATATATTTGGACTGGCTGAAAGAGCCGGGGCGAACGGCAAGCAAGGAAACATTGGACTACACCACATATCAAATCACAACGCTGCGAAAAAATATTATTGCAGCAGTAAACAGGATTACCGCAAGACTGACAACTGTCCTTATAAAGCCGGAAATCAAAAAGCCTGCCATCGAGCAAATCAAAGAAGATTCCCGCCCGTCTGTTCTACAAAAGCTGCATCAAAGGCAGGAAGAAATCAATCAGCGTGAGCAGACATGCACCAAACCGAAGAAGCGCAGTCATGGCATGGAACTGTAAAGGAGGAAAATTTTCAAGTACAACAATTTATTTGAAGTCGTAAAGCTGAATATTACCGCCCGACAAGCCGCAGAAGCCTATGGTTTTCGTCCAAACCGCAGCAGCATGATTTGCTGTCCATTCCATGCAGACCGCAATCCCAGCATGAAAGTGGATTTTCGGTTTCACTGCTTTGGCTGTGGAGTGGATGGCGATGTGATAGACTTCACCGCAAAATTGTTTCAGCTGTCCTTGCGGCAAGCGGCGGAAAAGCTGGCCTCAGATTTTGGGCTTTCTGCAACAGATAATTTTCAACCACTTCCCTGCAAGCCGGTGGAAAAACCGCTAAGCCTGAAAGAGCAATTCTACAAAATCCTGTGCAGCTATCGTTCCCTGTTGGCAAATTGGCGCATAACTTATGTGCCACAAAATCCAGAGGAAACTCTACATCCCTGTTTTGTCGCAAGCATGCACTATGCAGACCGTGTGCAGTATCTGCTGGACATTCTTTTGCAGGGAAGCTCGCATGAAAAACAACAACTACTCAACGGAAAGGAAGTGACCGCCCTTGGAGAAGCAATCGAACGATGCAAGGAAGCCGAAGAAGCAGCATAGCGCACCTGCCCGAACCTGGGTGGGTGACAATGGGAAAATCATCGAACCATTGTTCGCAGATTACTTTTTGAGCCTGCACCCCATGCGTTGTTTTCAAGGCAGATTGTTCACGGTGGATGGCATGATCGAGGATGAAGCCCCATTGAAAAAGGAAATCTATGAGCAGATTCGCTATTATGCAACCACCAGCGTAGCACGGCGCATCGAACACATCGTGCAAGCCATCAAGCTGGCCTGTGCATCCGAACCACCGGAGATTCAGACAGACCGCATCCATGTCCGAAACGGTACATATTTTGCAGACGGTCACTTTACTCCTGAAAAAGAATACTGCATGAACCGACTGCCCATCGCCTATGTGCCAGAAGCACCAGCACCGACACGCTGGCTGCAATTTCTGAATGAGCTGCTGTACGAAGAAGATATTCCAGCCTTACAAGAATACATCGGCTATTGCCTGCTGCCTGTTACCAAAGCGCAGAAAATGCTGCTGATGGTCGGCAAGGGCGGTGAGGGAAAATCCAGAATCGGGCTGATCCTGCGAGAATTGTTCGGCAGCAGTATGTACACAGGCAGTCTGCAAAAAGTGGAAACCAATCGTTTTGCCCGTGCAGACTTGGAGTACAAGCTGCTTTTGGTGGACGATGACATGAAAACCGAGGCCCTGCCGCAGACCAACAACATCAAGACCCTTGTTACACTGGAAGATAAAATTGACATTGAGCGCAAGGGCCAGCAGAGTGTGCAGGGTACGCTGTATGTTCGGTTTGCCTGCTTCGGAAATGGCAGCTTACACGCACTCTATGACAAGTCCAACGGTTTCTATCGCCGCCAGCTGTTGCTCACCACTAAGGAAAAGCCCGTTGGCCGGGTGGATGATCCTTTTCTCATTGATAAGATGCGGAACGAAAAAGAGGGCATCCTGCTTTGGGCGTTGGAAGGGCTGCATCGGCTGATTCGGAACAACTATCGGTTTACCATCAGCGAACGCACTGCGGCAAATCTGAAAGAAGCAATGGAGCAGGGCAACAATATCCTGGGCTTTCTCAAATCTGAGGGCTACTTTGAAATTCGGCAGGGGGCCAAGTGCAAATCCACGGATTTCTATAAAGTCTATGAACGCTGGTCTCTGGATAACCTGGAAAAGCCGCTGGCAGCATCAACCTTTATCCACCATCTAAAAGATAATCAGAAAAGTCTGGGCATCGTCTATGATGATAAGTGCATCGGCACAAATCGGGGCTTTCACAATGTAGACGTTGACCTGTTTTTACCCGTTGATGTTCCCAGTCCGTGGGATTAAAAAATAGAATCAACTTGAAAAAGCCCTGCTCAGCCTGCTCACAGTGTGCAAAAGATGCAGGATGAGCAGAGTGAGCAGGCGATTTTGAATTTACATCAAAAATAAAACATGGAGGTTTTGCCTATGAACAAATCTCGGCCTGTTGCGACCGAAACTGTGAAATCTTTGGATTATACGAAAAATATCTTGCAGACCATTCCGAATAACGATACAATGGAAGTGGTCACTCAAACCAATGCCGTCAAGTCTCCGACTGACAGCCTGAAAGCCACAACACTGGTGTACACGGTGGAGGAAATTGCACAAATGCTGTCCATCAGCCTGCGCTCTGCCTACAATCTGTGCAACAGCACTACCGAATTCCGTGTTCTTCGGGTCGGCGGAAGCATCCGCATCCCGAAAGACAGCTTCGATGCGTGGCTCCGGGCCGCTTGAAAAAGGAGATAACGTATGGCATATATTACGAAACGCGGCAGCTCCTATGGTGTCCGCTATACTTACCAAGATGAGCAGGGAAAAAACTGCAACAAATGGGAAAGTTTTTCTACAAAAGAGGAGGCAACAAATCGCAAGAAACAAATCGAACATGAACTGGCAAACGGAACGTTTCTGATTCCGTCCACCATCACCGTCAAAGAGTTTTTGATGGAGTGGCTTCCCAAACAGTGCAACAAGCACAAGTGGGCACCCTGCACCTATCAATCCAATCTGGGAACGGTCCAGAACCTCATTATTCCGTATATCGGCGATATGCAGATGCAAAAGCTCAAGCCTTACCATCTGGAAGACCTGTATTCTACCCTCAGCAAAACGCCTTGCGGCCAATATCTTGAGGGCAAAAAGCAGGTGCTTTCGGAAAAACAGCAGCAGCGGCTTCTCTCTGGAACAACCATCCACGAGGTGCACCGCCTGCTGCGGACAGCGTTCCAGTATGCGGTGGAGTGGGGCATCCTCGTCAAAAGCCCTGTTCCGGTGGACAGCCCTAAAAAATCGATTCAGGAGCGCGCCATCTGGGACGCGGACGAGATGTGGGCCGCACTTGCCAGCATGGATGACCCCATCCTACATCTGGCTGTCCATCTGACGCTGGTGGGCGCACTGCGTGAGGGCGAAGTCGCTGGCCTGACTCCGGAAGATCTTGATTTTGAGGGAGCAGACGGCACCGGCACATTCCGCATCAACAAGTGTATGCAGCGTGTCCAAAAGGCATCGCTGGCAAAAACGGGCAAGGGCTGCATCTTGCAGGAGTTTGAGGATAAGCGTGAGGGCAGCACCACAACGCTGGTGCTCAAAAAGACAAAAACAGCATCCTCCAACCGCACCATCTTCATGACAGCCGTGCTGAAAGAGGAACTGAAACACTGGCTAAAGCGTTTGGAAATGGACGAAGCCGTTGAGCCGGAACGCTACCGCAACAGTGGGATGCTCCTGCGCTTGCCCAACGGTTTGGCGGTAGAGCCGATCCTCATCCGCAAGAAGTTCATCAAGTGGCAGGACGAGCACCCGGAGTTCACTCGCATTGTGTTTCACGGTCTGCGGCATTCCAGTGCCACCTATCAACTGATGATCTCCGGCGGTGATGTGAAAGCGGTACAGGGCACAACAGGCCACGCCAGTGCCAATCTGCTGGTCAACACCTATGCACACATCCAGCAGGATTCCCGTAAAAAGCTGGGTAAAAAGTTCGAGGAAGGCTTCTACAAGCCGGGAGCAACACCTGTGCAGGCTGCCCCGGTTGAAGCAGAACCGACCATCTCCGTGTCGGCACTGTTGGAACTTCTGAAGGACGCAGACCCCTCTGTAAAAGCGCAGCTCCGCTTGGCTTTGCTGACCTGAATTGCAAAAAATAGCACGAATTGCAGAGCAATTCACAGACTTACTCCATCTGACACGAAAAATGCGGACCGTGCAAAAACCGTGCAGAGACCGTGCAAATGGCGTATAAAAAGAAAATCCCACGAGGAATCTTACGATTCTTCGTGGGATTTTGGTGCGCTCGAGGGAACTCGAATCCCTGGCCCTCTGATTAAAAGAATCCAAGGTGCATCATTCGTCAAATTTCAAAAGTTCGAAGAAGCGTTATTTTTATCGTAGCATCGAAAAACACGACTTTGCACACACCGCATTGTTTGCATACAGTGTAATGCTTTGCAACCGTTATCCAGCTATTCAGGTGTGCAAAAAGTGTGCAAAAATGTGCAGACGGGCAAAACAAAGCCCAATGGACAAATCAACCACCGGTTTTATGGCAGGGTTTAGGACATCCGAACAGACACCGTTTGATATAGAAGTGAGGTTCACCATGAACAAACTGCTTTCCTGCCGATTCAACATGGACACTGACCGGGTGGAAGCCCGGTTCGAGGATGGCACCACTCTTGCCATCGACTGCATCGCCGTGGAGGACGAGTATGGCAACGCCCCGGCACAGCGGGCAGAGCTGGACTGGCTGCTGTATAATAAGCCCTTGGAGTA
>ERZ780226.1267-NODE-1267-length-20109-cov-5.229580_pt1 | contig 20109 bp, 21 predicted proteins | sample MGYA00511165_ERZ780226 | MGnify/ENA primary metagenome ERZ780226 (study PRJEB29588, sample SAMEA2152373) | human gut metagenome | biome: human gut; feature: human-associated habitat; material: faeces | place: Denmark | collected 2008/2010 ...
AGTGACTGACTACGAATCAGTAGGCCGGGGGTTCGAGTCCCTTCCATCGCACCAAGTAAAATCCCACGATTGACCGTTGAAAATACGGTGTAAATCGTGGGATTTCTTGTTTTACAATGCCTTTCAAAAGGCCGTTTTGCGCGCTATTTGCGCGCTATTTTTCAAAAAATTGTGATTTTGAAGCTGGGTCTGCTCATTTTTGAGCAGGCCTTTTTTCTTTTGCATAGATCCCGCCGGGGGCAAAGTCTGGCACGGGCTGCCGTGTTCCCCTTCCCTGTCCAGCGTTGTGCGAGTTTGTGCGACATAAAAAGAGCAGCCCACAAGCCCGGCGGAATCGCCCCTTGTGAGCTGCTTTGCTTTATGCGTGGTTCTTTTCCTGAATTCGGTCAAACACACCTTCCAACGCGTCCGCTGCCGCTGCATCCGCGCTCTGAATCATACTTGCGTAAATGTTCAGTGTGGTGCTGGTCTGTGCGTGCCCCAAGCGGCCGGACACAGCGGTGATCGGAACATGAGCGGCAATCAACAGGCTGGCGTTTGAGTGCCGTAGGCTGTGGAAGTGCACCGCCGGGAGGTCATGAGCCGCCAGAAAGTGCGGGAACCATGATGTAATGCGGTTTGGATCAAGAGGTGTGCCGTTCCATTTTGTAAACAGCAGGTCATTCGGCACGACCTTTCCGCCTTCGATCTGCACGGTGCGTGCCCATGCGGAACCGACCTTGAGCCGTTCGGCCTTTTGGGTCAAGCGGTATTCACGCAGCAGGGCGATACACGCGCCACCCACACGGATGCACCGCTTTGAGCGCTTTGTTTTTGGAGCAGTAAACACAAGACCCTGCCCGGCGATGAACTGGACTGTGCGCCCGATGGAGATTACACCGGTGGTGAAGTTGATGTCTGACCAGCGCAGAGCGCAGATCTCGCCGCGCCGTGCACCCGTGAACAAAGCAAGCTGTGTGATAACGGAAAACTGTGCGGGCGCGTCTTGCAAGGCTTCCAGCAGCTTTGCAACGTCCTCTTCTTCCAGTACATCGATATCCGCTTCCGTTGCTTTGGGGGCCTCTACGTGCTGGCAGGGGTTTTCTTGCAGCAACTGCCATTTCATAGCACGGGCAAACACAGAGGATAGCATACGGTGATAATGCTGCTGTGTGGATCCGCTGAGCTTTCCACCAGCCCGGACGTGTTCGGTAAACGCTTTGGAGAAGATCATCCCGGCGGCAGCGGCTACCTTCTCGGCAGTCTGGCGGCTGACAGGTTTGCCATTGCACAAGCCTCTCGCTGTTTCTTCGCCTATCCCAGCGGCTTTTCTGACGGCGGCGCGCTGGCCACGCGGCAACTTTTTCAGCAGTGCGGGTGTAGCCACAAAGGTGGAATCTTGACGCACTCCACCCTCTGACAAGTTCGCATAGAACGCCATCAAATGCGCAGGCCGGATTTCATCAAGGCGCATGTGCCCCAGCGCTGCAGACACACGCGGGCGCATTCTGCGATAGTCCGAAACGGTTTTCGGCTTCAGCTGCCTTTCGGCAAATTCAGTAAACCAGCGGTCAAGAAAATCGTCAAATTTCACGCTGGAATCAGCCAGCAGGCCGCGTTTTACGTTTTCTTCAAATTCATCCGCCTTGCGCTGCACGTCTTTTTCAAGCTTGCGACCGCTCAGTTCCGCCGGGGGCGTATAGGTCATGCAGCGGGTGACGTGTTTCCCGTCAACGCCATACCCGGCGGAAACACGGATCAGATAAGAGGTGGAGCCGTCTTTTTTAGTCCGTTTCGTGATTTGAGCCATAAAAACCTCCTTTTGGCGCGTTCATATAAAATTTACAAATGATGAATTTAAGGCTTTGCTTGTAAATAAAGTAAACAAAAATCCATAAAACTAAATAGAAAATATTTTATTTTAAAATTCCCGGATGTATATAAAATGTGTGCTGAAATGCCCTGAAAGCGCCTGAAATCTTTTGAAAAACTAACAAAAATAAACTAGCAAATTGTCTTTTGAATGAGTGTGAAAAATGTTTACATTGCGAGAAAATTTTTCTGTAATTAAATTACATGTAATCGCTATTTACAAAAACTGGAAGTTCGTATATCATTGAACCACAACAACATTGATTGCAAATGTTGTAGTTTCATTATAACGGCTTGTTGAGCGATTGACAAGTCTGGAAAGGATGGTTTTATGAATTATTTGTCCAGAATGAGCAGACCGAACAATGATATCCGGGATGCATTGACGAGCGCAGGCTTTTTTCAGTGGGAGCTGGCCGCAGAACTTGGGCTGTCAGACGGAGCACTTTCTCGCAGGCTTAGGACAGAGCTGACCGCCAGCGAAAAGGAATTGTGCTTCAAGGCCGTCGAGCGGATGAAGGCGCGAAGAGAGCGGCAGGCTGAAAGCCGGGAGGCATAAGCAATGGAGAATGTAATCCAGGACCCGCGTATGGCAGGCGTGAAAGAAGCTGCAAGGCTTTATGACGTGTCACCGTACTATATCAGGAACTTGGCGCGCGCTGGAAAAATCCGCTTTGTGGTTGCCGGGCATCGCTGGCTTATCAATCTGGATTCGCTGGCGAAGTATTTTGCAACGGGTGATCCTCCCCCGGCGGCGCAGAGCCAGACCGTGCAGGGCATTCGGCCAGTGGGGTGAGAGTGTGGGCGAAGAATATAGAACCGACGGATTCACCTTTTTTGCATCCTATTACGATGGTGCGAAGTTTCTTGCGCCTGACGAACGAACAAAATTTTTTTTGGCTATCCTAGACTATGCTTTTGAAGGCATCGAGCCAAAATTTGATAGCACACAGCTGAGCATGGCATGGGCACTGACGGTTCCGACCATTGACTCCGGGATTACGAGCCGAAAATACGGCAAGATGGGCGGACGAAAGCGAAAAGCCAAAGACGAAGGCCCAAACGAAAAGCCCGCTTTGAACACCGCTCTTGAAACGGGAGATAGTAACCACCCTTTTGAACCCCCTTTTCAAAGGGTGGAAAGTAACACCCCTGACAATCCAAAAGAAGAGAAAAGAAAAAGAAATGAAGTAGAAGTAAGGGGCGTTGCCCCAACTGCCGCCGATTCTCGAACAGATTTGGAGTTGTCAAAAATCGTCCAGCATTATCAGCTGGCTATCGGTGACTTCCCACGTTCTGCGCTGGACAAGCTGCAAAAATGGCGTGAAACCTTCCCGGCGGATGTGCTCTGTGCTGCTCTTGATGAGGCTGCAGAGAACGGGCACCGGTCGTGGCGGTACATCAACGGCATTCTGTCCGGTTGGAAGGCAGACGGGGTGCGCACTCTAGGGGATGTAGCAGCCCGCCGGGAAGCCCGAAAGAAGCCCGAACAGTCACCCGAAAGGGAATGGGAGGTGTTGGAATGAACACTGCGAGGGTGTTTTTGGGCGCTCTGATGATCAGACCGGAATTTGCCCCGGAATCGTTGACCGCTCTAGACGTTGATGATTTCCCGGCGGATCTGCAGTCTGTCTTTGCGGCGCTATCCGGTTTTTGCGAATTAAGGGGCACATTGGACACGGTGCAAGTCTGTGCAAAGTACCCAGATCTGAAAGACATCGTTCTGGCGTGCGCGTCTGAATGTGAGGCCGAATGTGTTCGGATCACGAGGGAAAACGTGGAAAGCTGGGTGCAAATCATAAAGGAGCAGGCAGCACTTGCCCGTGTTCAGGGTATCGCAGTGCAGATCACAAGCAGCTTGACCACATTTGCTGATCTGCCTGATTTATATTCCCAGATGGGCGAAGCCCTGACCCTTGACCGCGGCGAGCCGGATTTTCAGTCCATCGGCCAGTTGGCGAACGATTACGTGAGACACTTGGACGAGCAGCCCCGCTACATACTCACTGGACTTTCCGTCCTTGACCGAAACCTCAGCCTGTCGCCCGGAAACTTTTTCGTGGTCGGCGGCAGGCCCAGTGCAGGCAAAACGGCTTTTGCGCTCCAAATCGCCTGCAACATGGCGAAAAGTGGGCACAGGACTTGCTTTTTTTCGCTAGAAACGGACGCAGCGACCTTGACCACACGTGTGATTGCCAACCGTCTGGGTGCGTCTCTGGCCGATGTGAAGCGCAAGGCCGTGCCGGTGGACGAGCTGGATTTTCTGGCAGAGCTGCACAGGTGGCCCTTGTATATCAAATCGGCGGCGGGCAAAGGCACCGCGTGGATTAAGGCACAGGCCCAGCGAATGAGGGCGGACGTTGTTTTTGTGGACTATTTGCAGCTGTTGGCGGATGGCCGGGCGAAGGATCGTTACCAGGCGGTGACGAGTATCAGCATGGGTCTGCACGAACTGGCACAGACCACCGGCATCCTTGTGGTAGCACTGGCCCAGCTGAACCGCGCCGCCGCACATGCTGTGCCTTCCGTTGCCGATTTGAGGGAAAGCGGGCAAGTTGAGCAGGATGCAGATTCGGTGCTGCTGCTATCAAACGATGATTCACAGTATTTGGCGATTCTGGCAAAAAACAAGGAGGGGAAAACCGGTAAAATTCCGATCACATTCGATAAGGAACACCAGCGCTTTTTGGAAATCACAGGAGGTGTCTCATGAAAAATATCAATCGTGCCCGCCGCCGGGAACCGTACCACTACGTCGCGGAGGGCGAAACATACATTGCCAGCATTTTGTCCATTCTGCAGCACGGGCAAAGCATCCCGGTGCGAGTGCTTCAAATGGTCTACAGAATGTTGTTACCGTATGGGCCAACAAGTGGAGATACAAAACGATGAACCGTAAAAACAAAAAAGCCGCCCTGTGTGTTACCAGCACACAGAGCAGCTCAGAGCGGGAAAGAATTGCAACGCCCTTCCCGCTCTCCATTTTACCACAACAAAAGCCAGAATGGAGGGGCAAACCGTGAAAATTTTTGATATCCTACCGCAAGGCGAGGAAAATGCGATACCCGGCGGCGAGATTGACCGCTTGCTTGGCATTACACCGCGAGAGCGTCGCGCACAGGCTTCCCGCGAGCTGGCGCGAGGTATGATGGTGCTGTACACCTCAGAGCCGCCGGGCGGCTATTTCCGTCCATCTGACGGCGAGAAGGGCCGCGCAGAGATTAAACGCTTCAGAGAGCGTGAAGCAGCCAGAGCGCGGGCGATCACTGAAAAAGTGCGCGCTGCTGACGCTATTTTGAAGCAGTGTGCCGGTCAGACGCAGCTTGAACCGCTGAGCAAAATCTGAATTTTTAGAACCGGATGCAAAGGCATCCCCAATGTATGAGGTACTTACCGTGAAACTGAACTTACAGAAACATATGAAGTCCAAGCCCCGAACCCCGGCCTACGTGGAGGAAGTCTATCACAGAATCGAGGTCGAAATGTGCACTGCCCGCAATGCTGTTGTCGCTCTGGATCTGCGTATTGGGCACATCGTTGCAAAACTGCCGCCGGAAGATCAGGCAGAGGTGGAAGCAGCATTGAAGGATTACAATGTGAGCGTTTGCACCGCAATCAGCAAGGCGGGTGGATTGCTGGCGGCACTGGATCCACGTGACGTGGAAACATTGCCAAAGGTCTGGGTACCATTGGACGATCCACGAAACCCCAAGAGCAGCATTGCTGCCCGAAATAATCCGTAACTTCGCCCCCTCTCGACACGCCGCCGGGAGGGGGCATTTTTCACATGAAATATCGTTGATTTTTGCCCGGCGGAATAGTGCTTTTTCGTTGGAGAAATGGCAGAAGTATGGTATAATAGAGCTGTAAAGTTGTCTGATTTTGATAAATTTACAATATAAAATTTTGGATTAGAAAGGAGATCTTGATTGTGCAACTTTTTGCTCTTTCGGTTGAGCTTGGAATGGATACCTCGGAATTTGAGCGTGGCATTTCACAAGCCAAAACCAAGACGGCAGCCTCAGTTACTGAAATGAAGTCGCAATACAAATCGTTGGCGGCTTCACTGGGCGGCTATCAGAGCGCTTTTAACAAGGCTGCTGCACAATACGGCACATCGTCCCAAAGCGCGCAGAAATACAGCGCAAAGATAGCCGAACAGAGACAGAAGCTGGACGAATGTCGGAAATCGCTGGAAGCTGTAGGCGTTTCAGTGGAAGATGTTGGCCGGAAAATGGAACGTGCCTCCGCTAAAACAGAGAGCTTTTCCGTGCCTTTTTCCGGGTTGAGTAAGACGCTGACAGGTGCTTTTACAAAATCACAACTGATCGCAACAGCAATCACCAGCCTTGCAGGAAAATTTGCATCTTTTGGAGAAGGCGCGGTGAAGCAAGGCACGGATTTCAACCAAGCAATGGAAAAATACCGCGTTGCGTATACCAATATGCTTGGATCCGCAGAACAGGCGCAGGCCGTTTTGAACCAGATCAAGCAGGATGCAGCACACACACCTCTGAACGTTGATTCGCTGGTTCAGGCAAACCAGCTGCTTATCAGCGCAGGCGTAGACGCAGGCAAGGCCCGCAGCACGATTCTGGCGCTGGGCGATGCAGTATCGGCTACAAGTGGAGGCAATGATGCTTTGTCCCGTATGGCTGCAAACCTGCAGCAGATCAAAAACGTGGGCAAGGCCAGCGCTGTGGACATCAAGCAATTCGCAATGGCTGGCATTGATATTTATGGCATTCTGGCCGACTACACGGGAAAAAGCACCGCTGAAGTGCAGAACATGACCGTTACATACGACCTCTTGACGGCGGCCTTGCAAAAGGCATCCGAAGAGGGAGGGCGTTATTATAACGCAATGGAAACCCAGAGCCAGACCATGAGCGGCCGCATTGAAACTCTGAAAGACAATTGGTCGCAGCTGCTTGGAACGCTTACAGAAGGCCTGACGGAGACGGAAGGAAAACTCGTAACAGCTGCTTCTGGGTGGGTGCAACGGCTACAGGAGGCCTTTGAGACGTCCGGTGCAAACGGTCTGATGCAGGCGGGTGGTCATATTGTGGACGACATTGCAACCGGAATTTCCGACGGTATTCCCTCTCTTGCCACACAGGCAGCAGGAGCTGTGCAGAATTTTGCCCTGTATCTGCAGGACAACACAGGCCAGATCGTGGATACGGGCGGACAACTGCTGACCAGTTTGGCAAACGGGATCCTGAGCACGGCCCCCATAGTTGCGAATGCTGCTGTACAGACGGTTTCTTCGCTTGCTGTGGAGCTTTGGAACAATGCGGACAAAATTTTTACAGCTGGTGCGGATTTGCTGGGGAAACTGGTTGAGGGCTTTTTAAGTTTGACCGGCAATGTAATTGAAGCTATCGGGAACATCACTGCGGCGATTGTCACAAAGATTTTTACGACGGATTGGGTGCAGATCGGCAAAGATATTGTTTCGTCTATCGGTCAAGGCATCCTTAACGGAGTTTCAGCAATGTCCGGCCCGCTTGATCGGCTGTCGTACAAGCTGAACCATGCTCTAGGTAAAAACGGCTATGAAGAAAACACATTTGAGGCGTGGGCCGCTGCCAACGGTAAAACGTCCGAAACCAGATACCAGCAAGGCAGCCCGAAAGATGCTGCTTATTGGAAGCGATACGGAGACAGGATTGCCCGGCAATACGGCCTGAATGAAACAGGGCTTGATACCGGAAGCAACGGAACGGACACGCCGTCCGGAGAAGATACCACTAAAGTTACAAAGACCGGCTCCACCACCGAAACAGTCATTTCGTCCATCTCTAGCACGGCTACCACCACCGCACAGAATGCGCTGGGTGCCGTAACGACTAGCATCCAGACTCTCACCGAAAAGGTCAAGGACAGCGCGGGCAACATCAAAGACCGCATCACCGAGACCACCACCACGACCGGCAAGGAGATGGTGAACGGCGTTGCCACGACCTTTAAGCAGGTCGAGACCAAAGTCAACGGCACGGTCACAAAGGTCACAAAGACCTATGACGACATGTCAAAAACGCTGCTGGGCACTTTTACCAACGTCTCGGAAACCACCTTTAACGGCATCACCACAAAGGTGCAGCAGGCGGTGGAAAAGTACGCGGACGGCAGCGAGCATATCAAGAAGAACGTCACAGAGACCGGCCAGCGCATCGGCGAGAACGGCGCGGAGACCTACGAGAAAATCATCACCTACATCGACGGCATCCAAGACAAGGTGACGGAGACCTCCAACCTCATCGACAAGAGCGTAAAGGGTACCCAGAACCGCATTGACCAGCAGCTGAGCGAGGCTTCCGGCCAGCTGGATAAAGGCATTTTCGGGCTGGTAAAGAACACCTTCAAAGACGCCAAAAACGGCGACTGGGCAAGTCTTGGGCTGGATTTTGTCAATCTGATCTGGGGCGAAGTATCGCAGGGGCAGCGTGACGTGATCTCTAAGTGGCTTACGGACGCACTGACCGCGGTCAATGAGGGATACTTCAGCGGCGGCATCGGAAAGGCATTTGATATCTTCCAGAAGCTTTTTTCTGACGGTGGGGTAAAATCCGATATCGACGGTGTGACCAATTCGGTCAAGGCTTTTGGTGAGATCATCGACGGTCTTGCAAAGTCCGGCGGCGTGGGCGGAGCACTAGGCAGCATCGTGCAGAGCTTTTCCGGCATGGCTGGTAGCATCACGTCTGCGCTGGGCACTATCGTGTCTTTCGTTGCAGCAAATCCCATTCTTGCCCTGATCCTGGGCGTGGGCGCAGTCGCTGGTGGCATCGGCCTTGCCATGTGGATGGACAAGAAGAACAACCAGCAGCCCGTCAGCCATTACCAGAGTCCCTTTGACAAGACCGGCGTGTATGACAGCCTGGGCACCTTCTCCACCCGCGCAGCCCTGCAGTACCGCGTCACCGGCCAGCAGTCCATCGTTGACCGGCAGACCAGCATTCTGGAACGCATCGAAGGGATGCTGGACGAGCATCTGCCAGACATCGGCAAGGGTCAGGTGGTCATGGACTCCGGCGAGCTGGTGGGCGTGCTGTCGCCCCGCATGGCGACCAACGTCGATGCACGCATCGGCGTGACGGTGACACGGAAAGCGAGGGGTGTGTAAAACTGCCGGAAGGCGCAAAATAAGAGCCGGACAGGAATTTGTAAACACGATTACGCGCGCGTATCGTGTCCATAAATTCCAGCCTGGCGGGTACATAAGGCCGTTGTCACTCTATGTGGCAGCGGCTTTTTCTGTGCCGGGGTCGTGAAACGCGAGGGGGCTTCTGAAGATGAGGTGGCAAAACGTTACCCCATCGGGCAGCACTCACGATGCACATTTTTGATCTCCGTGCCCACAAGTGGGTATGCCTAAAAACGGGCACCCCCGCAACGACCTAAATTCGGGTGAGGTCGTTCTGACCGACCCCATCGCCTAAAGGGGGTCGCGTTTTACGACCCCCTTTGACGGCTGAATTTTAAACTCTCCTGCCTAGTAGCCGATTTTTCGGCCACTAAACAATATCCTCTGGCAGCTGAATTTTCAGCCGCCGGTTATACCCTACTACTTCCCGGCGGTGCTTACCTCAAGCCAGAAGATGTGGCCCGTGGTTTGGGTGTTACGACCGTTGCCACAAGTGGCAATGAGGTTATTCGATGGGCAAGAGTCCGTAAATACTTGGCTGATTTGGGTTTCGCCACTTGTGGCGAAAGGCCCGACTACATCCACGAGAACATCTTCTACCGCCGGGGAAGATAGTACATTGCCGGTGCTCCGTAAAACGCAGAGTACAGGTACCGCGTGAAACACGGTATACCACCTGCCGACAGAAGATCATCCGCAAGGGATCGGCGTTTCACCGTATATCTGTGCAGGTGATTTCCCATCAGTGGGTAGATCAACCACCCCGCTGCCCTATTTCAGAGCGTACGGGGCCCCAAAGCAAGGCACCCTTGCAAGGGGGGAACGAACCGTTACCCCCTCTCTGCCAAAATGGCAGTCCAGCCCGGCGGAGTATCGCGTTTCACGATAGCCCTAAACGGTGCGTTCTGTTTCAGAACGTACCCCCTACTCCGCATTTCACGGAGTGGGGTGTCCATTTTGGAGCGCCCTTTATCTGGTGGCCTAAAATCCGGCCGCCAAAGATCACAGCGCAGTTTTACGCGCTGGTTAATAAACGGCTGTATATCCGCCGGGAGTGTCCCCAATTTTGGGGAGGCCCCGGCGGTGTTACCGGGATGCTGGGCACCATGTTGGCGGAGCCAACAATATGTGGTCGGTTTACATTTTGCAGGCGGTGGCAATTTTGTTAAGGTCAGAAAAATCGAGCGGCGGCTCGTATTTTGATAATGTCAAGAGGGATAATGTGAACTACTCTGCCAAAAATATTCAGATGTGTTTGTAAAAGATGCACAAAAAATAATGCCATCTTCGTTTATTGTGACGGAGCAAATCGGAACAAAATTTGATATAATAAAATAAACACAAATAAAAGCAAGACAAAAAACAGCGCTAAAGTAGTTCATATTTTTGTCAAGAACATTTGCTATAATTGCCAACTACATTTTTGAAAGGAGGCATGGTTATGACTTACAGCGCACTTGAGGTTGCACGGTATATCATTCACCACGAAGCGCAGCAAGGGCGGACGGTCAGCAATCTGAGATTACAGAAGCTACTTTACTTTGTGCAGGCACAGTTTGCCGTAAATGCTACTAATGGCCAGCCATGCTTTAAGGACAGGATGGAAGCATGGGATTTTGGACCGGTGGTGCCCGTAGTTTACCGGGAATATAAGTATTACGGCAGTGCGGTGATACCCTATGATAATTGTGCTCAGGCTTCAATTTCCACGAGAGATAGGGCACTGATTGATGCAATGCTCGATTATTGCGCGAAGTATTCGACGACCGCATTGGTTAGAATAACTCATGCACAAGCTCCGTGGAAAGATGCCTACCGAAACGGATTCAATAATGAAATCACCCCGGAGGCGATTCGGCTATATTTCGGGAGATCGTAAAAGATGGGATTGCTTGTAAATTGGCATAAGTGGTTTAAAAAGAAGGACGAGGAACCTCCAGTTCTCCAAAAAGATACGGAAGCTTTGCCAGAATCCTTTATGGGCAAAGGCGCAGAACACGTTAGCCCTGATGTTCCGCAAAAGCCGACGAGTGATTTTCGCACAGCCAGAGATATGCAGGATTCAATATTGGATCTGTGCCGCCTATTGTCTAGGAAAACGATAGTCGAGGAAGTTGATTGCGAAAAATGGGTTAAGAAACTCGAAACATATCTATCGTATCCGGAAGATAGACTGATGTACTCCGCTATAAGCAACTACATCTTTGACAAAAAAGAAAAAGAACTTGGAATTTTCGGGACAAACCTAGACAGCGTTCTTCACTATGTCGAAGGAGAAGCAGCAAAAAATCCAAAAGATGAAAGATGGGGAAAGATATTCAAGGCGGTATTAAAATTCTACGATCATTCTAACCTTGCGGTTCAGCAGCAGAAGCTGGTGAATAAAAAGCGTATGGATTTGGAGCGTGAAGTTGAAGTAATACTGACGCCAAAAGTCTCAGCGATCACGAAAGAAATGACCCAACAACTAGTAGGTCTGATTGGTATTTTTACGGCGTTGTCGTTTATTGTCTTTGGCGGAATATCTTCTTTGGACAGTATTTTCGGAGCGGTTCAGGGAACGCTGGAAGATGAGCATTCTGTGCTTCCAGTTCTAATCATTGCGATAGCGTGGGCACTTTGCATGATGAACCTGCTGTTTGGATTCATGTATTTTGTGATACGCATTACCCACCTCCAAAAGCCTGTTGATGAAAAGGCACTCAACCTGGTACAACGCTACCCGGCGGTGGTTCTTTGCAACTATGTGCTGGTGGCTATGATTGTATTGTTCGGCGGAATGTGGTTTGCAGAATGCAATGGTGTAGGAAAATTCTTCTTTAACCTTGCCGTGAAGGACGAAAACTCGTCGTTCACATTTGTGATTTTCGTCGTCATGTTTGGGCTTTCGTTCAGAAAAATAGGACGTTGGTTATGGAGCCTCTATAAACAGGAGAAACCCGAAACAGGAGGGGCGAAGACGAACGCTACGCTAGAAGAAAAAAGCAACGAGCAACCAGCCATAGAGGAATAAGACCATTTTGCTATCATTGGCAAAATGGTTATCCATTTATAGACAGCACAAAGCCCCCAGACCGCGACAGCGCGTGTCTGAGGGCTTGTTTTTGCTTTGTGCGCCCAGAACGGCAGAAATGCCCTTGTAAGCGCATCTTACTTTATTCGATACTCTTGCCGTTTAAACTGCTGGGAGCACTCTGTGCAGTCTCTGCGGGGCTTTCTGTGCTTTCTGGCCCGGCGTTGTAGAAATCCAATGCTTTCAAGGCCTCTTCTCTGTCTGCATAGTAGCCGAGTATATCTCCGGCAACGTTCTTTGCGACATATGGCTTGGCACGCTTTCCCTGCAACTTGTAGACCGTTCCTGTGCCCTTCTGGCGGCGCTTTCGTGGGGGCTTTGGTCTTGCCTGCTGCTGTTTCCCGCACCACGGGCAGAACAAGGCCTCTTCCGGGATGGTCTTACTGCAGCAAGGTCGGATACACGCCTTTATCCGGCCAGACAACTTGACAGGGATAGGCACGGCAGGAGCCTGTTTTACAGGAAGCCTCATACGGCACCATGCGCAGAAAACAGAATCTGACCCGGCAGGCGTTTCCCGGCGGCATCTGGGGCACGTTGTACGCTCTCCATCCCATACCAGCAGTGCATCCGGGTCTGTGGTCATGCTTGGCTGCTTCTTTCCGCATGACGGGCAAAACTTTGCGCCCTCTGGAATCTCTAGCCGACAGAAGGAGCGTACACACTTCATGAAAAACCATCCTTTCCGGCAGCACAGTCCACCGGGGCTTGTTACTCCCGGTAGAACTTGCCCAGTGCTTTGAGCAGCGGCAGAAAATCGTTGCAGATCTGTGCAGCCACATCCTCGGCGGTCTTTTCATCGTAGACGTGGGAAGTGATGTTGCGGGCAGTGATGATCTTGTTCCATTCGTCCGCGTCTTGAATGATACCAGCGGCAAAGGCTTCTTTCAGCACGGCGCGTGGGGTGGCAATGGGCGTTGTGCTGCCTTGATCTTCCAGATACTCCTTGATGGACTTCCATGCCAGCTCCACCGTGAACTCAAACCGCTGGATCAGGCCGTCACGGTAAAGGGCATCTTGCTGGCTTTTCTGGTAGATGACTACAGCCTGTTCCAGCTGCGCCAGCGCGCTGATATAGTGCTCAATCTTCTGCAGCATAAAGGGTTACACCGTCCTTCTTGATATTTTCGATAAACACCGGGTTCATACCGTCCGTGATATGCACGATGTCAAATTTCAGCAGCGTGGGCAGGTCCTCGCAATCCATCCAGAAGTTTGCCCGGTTGCCCTCTGGCATCCCATACACGGCCAGATCCACGTCACTGTTATAGCGGTTGTCCCCTCTGGCACGAGAACCGAACAGCACAAGCCGCCGGGCTCCATGCTGGCGGGCGAGTGCTGCCAGCTGCTTATACAGTTCTTCCATGTTCATTCCTCCCCGGCGTCACAAGCCCAGCAGTTGGGCTTTCTTGGCGTTGTACTCCGCTTCCGTAATGGCTCCCATATCCAGCAGCTGCTTAAACTTCAAAAGCTCGTCAGCAACGCTGGATGCAGCTGGAGCGGCGACCTGTGGCTTCTCCTGGCTGACTTTGCATCTCTTGAGAAAAGCGGTCATGCCGCCGGGATAAACCGTTGTCGGCAGACTGGTTTCTCCAAGAGGGAGCGTAAAACGGATGGACACATTTTCTTTGCTGCGGCTGCCTTTGCGGGTCTCTGTTTTGGCGGTGGCAGCGCCCACAATCGCACCCACAGGACCGGCAACGGCTGCACCGATCACGGCCCGGCCAATGCCGCCTTTGGTCTCTGTCACTGTCAGATCGTCTGGCGCGTCCGATTCGTAACCGGCGACTTCATCAAAGCTGTAGATCATGCGAGGGCCTTTATCACCGCCGCGGTGCCCAAAACAAAACAGCCGGTTGATTTTGTCAATGGACACAAAGAGCGCGTCACCATCATAGATGGAATCGGTTTCTTTGAACGCCTTCCGACGCTGTTCCAGTGTAGCCCAGTAGTCCGCAAGGGCAGTTGTCGGTTGCTTTGCTGCCCGGATGCCCAATTTTGAAAAGAAAAAGTTGCTGCAGCTGGCGCAAATTAAGCCATCAGCGCTTTTCTCACGGTTCAGCAGGCCCAGCTTGCCGCCGCAGACAGGACAGGTATTTGCCATGATTACACCTCACTCTTTTCTACTTCCCCGGCGGTGTCCTCTGTGGGCATATCCGATTCAAGCCGCTGCCGAATCGCTTCCACAATATAGGCGTTCAGGCTTTCGCCTTTGGCATCTGCCGCCACCTGAACTTCATCCTTCGTGGGGCTGGTTTCTTTTTTCAGAACGAGATTCACGCGATCATATGCCTTTGCGTTCCATTTATTGTTTGCCTTTGTTCTGGCTGTTCCCATGCTAACACCTCTTTTCTACTCTATTATAGCGCATTTTATACACTTGCGCAAGTGTATAATTTGTACTTATGCAATGGTAAATCTTTGTGCATTCCGTATATTGAATGTACTTGTGCAATGGTATATAATAAAGACACAGCAAGGGAAGCACGACCGGAAGGCAAGGGGCGAAGTAAGAACCGGGAGCGCTGTAAGCCGTGAACGCATGCTAAGCCAGTAACCCACTTCCCAATCAGCTGTATAAAAGAAAATGGCGCGGTGCCCATCTCCAAACAGTCACCACGCCAAACCCACAACAGGGTCAAGCCCATTATAACAAGGCTGACCCGCAAAGTAAAGCGAGGACAGTATGAAAAAGTACAATCTTTCCGAGATCATGCACAAGGCATGGAAGCTGTACCGCAAGGGCGTGAGCAGCTTTGCCGAAGCCCTGCACCGGGCATGGAACAGCGCAAAGGCTGCCCCGGTCAACGCCCAGCGCATCGAGGAAGCCCGGCAGGCCGCCGGGATCACCGAGCCGGTGAACACTTGGGCAGGCTGGAAAGCCGCCGGGTACATGGTGGAGCACGGTGCAAAGGCCCTGTTTCAGGCAGTGCTGATTCACAGCAGCAAGGGAGACGGCCAGATCTACCGGGCATCGTTCTTCGGTGCATCACAGGTGAAGCCGCTGGAAGCCCAGTAACACGATCAGGAAGGCCCGGCGGGGGTATGTGAAGCCCGCCGGGGAAAAAGGTGAAAGTGGATTGGCAAAGAGCAGTGCAAAGCCTCTACCGCGCTGGATGAGCGCAAAAAGGGACTGCAGAGAGGCCCGGTTTGTTCAGATCGGCAATTCCCTGCTGTTTCATGAAAAGTTCCGCAGTCTGAGCGCAGGCGCTTTCAAGCTCTACATCTGCTGCGCAATGGAAGCCGCCGGGAGCATCAACTTTCAGATTCCAGCATCAAAGGCGGAACAGTACGGGATACCGCGGCAATCGTTTGTCCGATACATGAAGGAACTGGAAGAAGCGGGCTTTATCCAGAAGGAACGCAGCGGAAAATCCACCCGGACAGCAAGCGACTATTCTTTCTCTTTCCGCTGGTTGGATGATGGATGATTCTTTATCGTTGACCACACCAACAAAAGAACGGGCGCAAAGGGAAGACAACACCGGGCAAGGCATTCGGCGAATTCTATTCAGTAGGCCCGTAGGCCCCGCCCTCGTTTTCTTCCCCTTGACCCCTGCTTTCCCCGGCTCTAAAGCCGCACACTTTTTTCGGGTATAGATGGCTATATATAGTATATGTGTACCAAAATGGTACAGTATCGTAAAAATAAAAATGACGTAGAATCGTTTGCACACTGTATCAATTTGGTACAGTGCGACCATGAAAGAGCCTCTTATACTGTACCGAGTTGGTACACATAGAACGGTTACACTGTACCAGATTGGTACAGCCAAAATTTCATAACCCCGGCAGGTGTCACCAAAACAGTGACCCCTTACCGCCGGGAACCGACATAAGGAGGAAGTCACAATGAATGACATTCGAGCAATGATCCGGGAACGCGGTCTGAAGCAGGAGAACGTGGCAAGAGCGCTGCAGATATCCACCAACACGCTGAATAAGAAGCTGAACGGGGAAACCGAGTTCCGGCTTTGCGAGGCCAAGACACTGGCAGCTCTGCTTGACACCAGCGTGGACGCCCTGTTCTTTGGTGATCTGGGCGACCAGAAGGAGAACATGATCGACGCAATCAACACCCGTCTGCAGAAGGCAGCACCGGACAAGGTGCGGTTAGTGTGGATCTTCGCAAGCGGCATTATCAAAGCCTGAAGGGGGGACAAGACAATGATCCTGACTGCAAAGCAAGTGGAAGCGTTGGACGTGGGAACCACGATGGGGCGTCTGGCCGACCTGAAGAACCTGCTGTTTATCATGGACAGCTGGATGAACAGCCGCGGCAAGGCGGATGAACTCAATCGGGAAGCCGATTGCAGTAAGTACGATTTGGAAGCCCTCTGGCATGAACTGCCCATGTATTACACACTTCTGTGGAGCATCATTGAATCTCTCGACAAGGCTGCTGACGAGCTGCAGAGCACGATGAAAGCACTGGACGAGCTGGAAATTGTAAAGGGCTGCTGAATGGCAGAAAGAAAAGCGCACAAGACGGAAAATAAACCGCTGTGCGCTTTTTCTGTGCGTCAAAATGTGGTATAATGGGGATATAAATCGGACTTTAGTGGCGCCGCCGGGATTGGCTGGACAGTTTTGTCTCACCAATGAACCTGTACAAATTTGAACGGGTTGAAGGGAGTGCCCCAAAATGGATAGCCCCGGCGGTTATTGGTTTCACATTTTTGAGCGGGCAATCTTGCTTTCCAGATTTGGAAGGCAAACGGCAAATAATTTTGCCCACCGTGCAACGCGGTCAAAAATGGCCGGGTTCAGAACCACTCCCCTGTTTTGGGGTTATGGTCAGGGCCGATTTTTCGGCTGTGTGAGGTCTGCGAAGTTTTGCGCAGCCCCTACGTCGTGAAACGCGACACGGGGTAAGGGTGTGAATTGAAATCATACCCCGGCGGGGGCCGGTGCCTGATACCGGCCCTTTTGCTCAAAAGTGAGCGAAAGCACTATCTTCCATTTTGGGAAGATAGGTTTTGCTTCTCAAATTCGGGAAGCGAGAGAACGTGACCTTTTCTCAACTTGTTGAGAATTTGCGACGGAACGAAAAAAAGCTATCACACAAAATTGTGGAAAAGGTTGTGCGGGTAGATATGCGCAAAACTACGCACATCTTGGGTCAGCACTGAAAATTCAGTTTTGATAGCCCGGCGGTTTTTCCGATTTTTGAGAAAAACATCTTGAGACAAAAGAGAGCGGAATTTTCCGCCGCCAACTGGCAGCGGATTTTTCCGCCACGAAAAGGACAGTCCAAAATTGGGCTGTCCCAGAAAACAGACATCCCCAATTTTGGGGAGATGTGTCCAGTTTTGGACCGATCTATGCGCCGCCGGGGTGCGCAAAAATCTATTGGACAAAAATGTCCAAAACCTCCAAGCGGTGGTGAAGCGGTGAAAAACTGGCGTTTTGGCAGTTTTGAGCTTTACTCAGACTTGAGTAAAAGGTGGGCGGTGAATTGCCGCCCCCTGCCCGTGAATGTGCGGATTTGTGCGGCATAAAAAAGAGAGCGTCAATGTGCGCGTTTGTGCGCACTAAAAAGGCGGGGTGCGTAGTTCGTTCACACAGCCACGCGCGCCCGCGTATCGTGTCCATAAACTCGCATTTGGAACAAAAACGCACACAAAAAAGGAAGGATGCAGCAATGGAACAGAAACAGGCAAAGAATGACCAGCAGGCCACAAACGCAGCCCTTGCCGCTCTGGCAGCCGCCGGGAATACCTTTGCTTTGGGCCAGCTGTGGGAAGTCAACAAGGGTTTTATTCGGCGGCAGCTGTGGCAGTGGTATGAGAAGAACAAGCCTGTTGCGGACAATGCGGGTCTATCCTTTGAGGATTTGGTACAGGAAGGGTATTTTGCAGTAGACTATGCCGCCAAGCACTACAGTGCAGAACAGGGCAATTTCACAACGTATCTGAGCTACGCACTGTTGAAGCAGATTCGCACCGCCACCTGTGGAGAGCACACACGTGTGGTTGCAACCGAGAACGGCAGGCGCGTGGCTGTATCTGCAAACCCGCTGAACGAGTGCAGCAGCCTTGACGTTCGCCTTGATGAATCGGACGAAGGCAGCAGCACCAAAGGTGAAACCATCGAAGACCCGGCGGCTGTGCAGGCATTCCAACAGGCAGAGGATGATATTTACACCGAAGAGCTGCACACAGCCCTTGAAACAGCCATGACGCAGCATCTGACCGAGCGTGAAGCAACTGTTTTGCGCCGCCGGTATTATGACGGCCAGACCTTGCAGGCCATTGGTAAAGAATTGGGAGTGCGAGGGGAAAGGGTGCGTATAATCGAGGGTAAAGCAATCTGCAAAATGAAAGGACTGTCCACGATCCAGCGCTGGCATGATGATGTTATCAGCACACGGGCATGGTGCGGAACTGGCTTTAGTGCATGGAAGGGGCGCGGCAGCGTGCAGGAGCGGTCTGTGGAATATTGGGAACGGCAGGTGCAGAAGTACGAAGCCCGCCTGCAGGCATATGCAGAGAAGTACGGCAGCGACATCCAGAGCGTGGAAGAGCGGACGGCATGAGAACGCAAACCGTGACTTTCAAAAATAAAGTGTCCCATTTATTGCCCTGATGTTTTGCGCGCTATTTGCGCGCTATTGAACCGTAGCGCGCAAAAATGAATAGAAACAACTCGAAACGAAAATAACGATGATTCTGTATAAAACTGCATAATTTGCAACGGCTCAAAACGGGTAATTCATCACTACGAATCAGTAGGCCGGGGGTTCGAGTCCCTTCCATCGCACCAAACAATGAAAATCCGAACCTTTTCTCGATAGGAGAAGGGTTCGGATTTTTTGTTTTCTTCGGAAAGCAGAATGAAGGCTCTATCCAGCTGAGCTACGATCGCACATACTGATGCTGTCAGTATAAAACGGTATAGCACAGCCGCGCTAAAAATGCAAACGGAAATGTTCGCCCTGTTTTTCCGTTCTTCCTTTTGCTATAATAAGGACAGATATCGGGACAAGGAGGGAGCCTTTTCATGGAACTATTCACCCCGCAGCAGATCAAAAATCTGAACGAGTTGGAACTGCTGGTCTACCAGTACATCATCGAGCATCCGAACACGGTGCCCTTCATGCGCATCCGGGAGTTGGCAGCGGAAGCGCACGTTTCCACCACCACAGTGCTGCACTTCTGCAAAAAGGTGGGCTGTGACGGTTATGCGCAATTCAAATGGAAGCTGAAGGAGCAGGCCGGTTCCGCGCAGGGATCCCGTCTGCCGGACACGCTGGGCGAGTTGCAGAACTTTCTGTGGAAAGTCGGCACGCCGGAATACGATGCAGCGCTGGACGAAGCCGCCGGTATGATCGCACGGGCAGAGCGGGTGTTTCTGGTGGGCATCGGCAATTCCGGCAGCATAGCCGAGTATGGTGCACGGTATCTGTCCAATCTGGGCAAATTCGCGCTGGGCGTGACCGACCCGTTCTATCCCATCACCGTCACGCCCAACACCACCATCGCAGCCGTCATTCTTTCGGTATCCGGCGAAACGAAGCAGGTGCTGCATCTGGCCCGGCAGCTGAAGGAGAAAAACGCCGGACTGATCGCCATTACCTGTTCCGACCAGAGTTCTGCGGCAAAGCTTTCCGACATCACCCTGCCGTACTACAGTTCCGTGCACCGCGTGACCACCGAAAGCTACGACCTGACCAGTCAGATGCCTGCACTTTACCTGCTGGAAGCACTGGCCCGCCGGGTGTACAACCGCCTGCTGGAGTGACCGCAGAAACGCTCCGTCAATTTGTACAGATGTTTGTATCCATGTGCAGAAAAAACAAGCTGTTTTTTCTGCACATTTTTGTTTTTTGGCGCATCAAATCAGCTGACAATGCGGTTTTTCCTCTGTATAATGAGGACACAAGGCAAACCCGTGATCTGATGAAAAGGAGAGAACATCATGGCAAACAAAATCCGCGATTACACAAAGCTTGCCGCCGACATCTGTGCCGCCGTCGGCAAGGACAATATCCTCAGCGCGACCCACTGTGCCACCCGCCTGCGCCTGGTGCTGA
>ERZ780226.1269-NODE-1269-length-20085-cov-4.180080_pt1 | contig 20085 bp, 17 predicted proteins | sample MGYA00511165_ERZ780226 | MGnify/ENA primary metagenome ERZ780226 (study PRJEB29588, sample SAMEA2152373) | human gut metagenome | biome: human gut; feature: human-associated habitat; material: faeces | place: Denmark | collected 2008/2010 ...
TTTTGTAATACTCAAATTTTTCATCGCCGAATTTTTCTGCATCAACAAACGGAAAGCCGTTTGAATACAGTTCAACGAATGTTTCATATTTGTTTAAAACATCAAAAATTTCTTTTGATTGTGATTTTGGCAGGGGAGTGTAGTCGACAATTCCCTTGATTTTTTCGTTGATTCCTGCGCCGTTTGAATATACAAAATACTTTATGTATCCGCAATTTCTCAACTGCGGCGGAATTTCATAAAATGTTCTGCCTGTTAAAATCGCTGTTTCAATGCCACTCTCACTCAACGCCTTTATCGCGTTTAAATTTGCATCGCTCACATTCGTGTCGCTTGCAAGCAGCGTGCCGTCAAGATCTGTCGCAATCATTATCGGTGTGCGTTTTACTTTCTTTTTTATTTGAATCACAAACCTTTCTGCCGGATATGTCCACATTGTCGGAATGTTAATTATAATAAATTTCGATATTATTTCAACTATAGGACTTGTTAAGTTTTTTGCCTTGATGTATGAACCGAAAATTCCGCCTATCCACGAACTTACGATTATGTTGAATACCGCAAGCAAGATATACATTATCGAGCTGTAAACAGGGTTAATGTCGGAGTGAAAGGTGATTTTTCTGTTCATCAAATATGCCGCAACATATCCGAGTGTTGTCGATATTAAATATGCAAACAAATATCCTTTGTATTTGATGCCCAAAAATGACAAAATACTGTTTCCCTGAAGCGGCGTTGTGTTATATTTTGCAAATACAATGTATAAAAATATTAAATAACTTATTATATCAAGTGCCGATGTCACTATTACCGTAATGTTGAATTTTATGAATTTCCATAATTCAGGATGCTTGCTGCAAAATTGCGTCATTAACTGCCTCCGTATGCTCGTTTTGCGTTTTTTTCTTTCTGTGGATAACAAATCTGTTCATAGGATATGTCCAAAGTGTCGGTACCGTCATTACAACAAGCTTTGTTACCATTTCGATAAATACGCTGTCCCAACCGTTATTTTTAATCCATGTGCCCAAGAATGCGCCAAACCAAGTGTTGAATGCGATTGTGCACGCAACCATTATCGCATAGATAATTGTCGAAAGCACAGGGTTTGCGTCTGCTTTGAAGGTGAGCTTTCTGTTCATTACGTAGGCTGCGGCATATCCGATTATAGCCGATATTGCGTAAGAATACAAATATCCTTTGTATTCTATTCCCAAAAATGCCAAAACGGCGTTGTCGGTTACAGGCGTTTGGTTGAGCGATTTGAATATCACATATTGCAAAAATGCAAACACCGCCATCTCCAAAATCGATGTGCTTGCACCCGTGAATGAGAATTTGATGAATTTCCAAATTTCAGCGTGCTTTTCGGCGAATTTCAAAAACCTCTTTTTCATTTGTTCCATATTGATTACCTCGTTTTTTGTCAATTGTTTTGATGTTTCTTCAATTGCTTTCTGATTTTGTTGATTGTTTTTTTGATTCATCGAAAAAAATATAATTTCGCATCATTAAAAAACGGTTCAGTCAAAGCAAAATTTATGTTAAGTTTTTATGAAATCGCTGTTTTTTGCACATTTTAAAACCGCCGAAAGCCGCATGAACAGTGAGTTGCTGCTCACCGAAAGTGTTGTTATTTTTTATATAAAAATATTTGATTTAACGGTGCATTTTTTCACATTCTACAAAATTATATTTAATGTATTGAATAATACCAAGCATTGTTGTATGATTGCTTTATTATACTAAATTAAGGAATTTTGTTAGTATTAAAAGCAGATGCATTTGGCATCTGCAGATGTAAGGAGTAGATAATATGCTTAAAGAAGGACAGATTAGAATTCCGTCCGGTTGTGCGATTGCCGCGATTATTGACAAAAAAGGCAACCCAATCAACGGCTCGGAAATCATTAAGTCCATCGCATTGATGCATGACCGTTCAAACGGACTCGGCGGCGGCTTTGCGGCTTACGGTATTTATCCGGAGCACGCCGATGACTATGCTTTTCATGTCTTTTACGACAGCAATGACGCACGCGCCCATTGTGAGGAGTATTTGTTCAAGCATTTCAATGTCGATGTGGCAGAGCGCATACCGACCAAAAAAATCGAGTCTATCGAAAACGGACCCGATATTTGGCGCTATTTCGGCAAGCCGAACAGGGTGCGTATGCAAAACGCAAGAATGGATGAGCTTGAATATGTTGTTCAGTGCGTCACAAAGGTAAACGACCAATTTGACGGCTCCTATATTTTCTCTTCAGGAAAAAATATGGGCTGTTTCAAGGCTGTCGGCTATCCCGAGGATGTCGGCGAGTTCTATATGCTCGACCAATATGATGCCTATTTGTGGACCGCTCACGGCAGATTCCCGACAAATACCCCCGGCTGGTGGGGCGGTGCGCATCCGTTCAACATTCTCGACTGGTCAATCGTTCACAACGGCGAAATTTCGTCTTATGATACAAACAGAAGATATATCGAGCAGTTCGGATATAAATGCACCATGCAAACCGATACCGAGGTTATTACATACCTTTTCGACCATCTTCTTCGCCATCACAATTTGCCTATGGATGTGGCGGCTGATGTTCTTACTGCTCCCGAATGGGATGAGATTGACAGAATGGACGATGAAAAAAGAGAATACTTCACAAATCTTCGCACTGTTTACAGCGGCGCGCTCGTAAACGGTCCTTTCTCTGTTATTTTAGGCTCAAACAAAGGATTGCTCGCGATTAATGACAGACTTAAACTCCGTTCACTTACCGCTGCCACAAAGGGCGACAGAGCATATTTTGCTTCGGAGGAGTCGGCAATCAGAATTATCTGCCCCGACCCCGAAAAGGTTTGGTCGGTCAGCGGCGCCGAGCCTGTTTATGTTCCCCTTGAAATAGATGAAAAGGAGGACAAATAATATGCCGATTAATTATATTCCGCGCAGATTCACCGTAATCCGCGATAAAGAACTTTGTATAAACTGCGGCTGTTGTGTTCGTCAGTGCTCAAACGAGTGCCACTATTTTGCCGAGGACGGAAAAACAGTCCTTGCAAATTCGGCAAACTGCGTTGCATGCCACAGGTGCGTTGACCTTTGCCCGACAGGCGCATTGCGTATCGAAAAATATGTTTGCGATTACAGAGATAACGCAAACTGGACTCCGCAGTATCAGCAGGAAATCTGCCGCCAGGCAAACACCGGCTCAACGCTTTTGTCCGCAATGGGCAACCCAAAGCCGTTCCCGATTTATTGGGACAAAATTTTGCTTAATGCATCACAGGTTACAAATCCGTCAATCGACCCTCTGCGTGAGCCTATGGAAATCCGCACGATTTTGGGCAGAAAGCCCGAAAAGCTCACCGTAGAGAAAAAAGGAAAATCAACAACGATAATGCCGCCGCAGGTAGTTCTTGAAACACCTATTATGTTCTCGGCAATGTCATTCGGCTCAATCAGCCTCAATGCGCAAAAATCGCTCGCGTGGGCTGCAAAGGACCTTGGAACGCTCTTCAACACAGGTGAGGGCGGCTTGCATAAGGATTTGCACGATATGGGCAAATATGCCGTTGTTCAGGTTGCGTCCGGTCGTTTCGGCGTTCACAAGGATTATTTAAACAATTCACGCTTTATAGAAATCAAAATCGGTCAGGGTGCAAAGCCCGGCATCGGCGGTCACCTTCCCGGCGAAAAGGTTAATGTTGAGGTATCCAATGCCCGTATGATTCCCGAAGGCTCTGACGCTATTTCACCGGCACCGCACCACGACATTTATTCAATCGAGGATTTGCGCCAGCTTATTTGGAGCTTAAAGCAAGCTACCGATAACAAAAAACCTGTTTCGGTTAAAATTGCGGCTGTTCACAATGTTGCCGCTATCGCCTCGGGCTGTGCAAGAGCAGGTGCCGATATTGTTGTTATCGACGGTTTCAGAGGCGGCACCGGTGCCGCACCGACAAGAATACGCGACAATGTGGGTATTCCGATTGAACTTGCGCTTGCCGCCGCAGACCAAAGACTCCGCGACGAGGGCATTCGCTCAACCGTTTCGCTTGTTGCGGCAGGTTCGTTTAGATGCTCCGCCGATATTGTCAAGGCAATTGCGCTCGGCGCAGACGCTTGTTATATCGCATCGGCGGCTCTTATCGCAATGGGCTGCCATATGTGCCAAACCTGCAACACAGGCAAATGCAATTGGGGCATTGCAACACAGCGCCCCGATTTGACAAGGCGACTCAATCCCGAAATCGCTCACGAAAGAGTTGAAAATCTCATCAACGCTTGGAATCACGAGATTAAAGAGATTATGGGCGGTATGGGTATCAACTCTGTCGATTCTCTTCGCGGCAACAGACTTATGCTGCGCGGTCTCGGCTTGAGCGAAAAAGAGCTTGAAATACTCGGCATCAAGCATGCCGGAGAATAATAGGAGGTAGTTTCAATGAAAAAAGTATTCGCAAGAGAAGAGCTTTGCATAAACTGCCGCCTTTGCGAGGTTTATTGCAAAACCGCTCATTCAAAATCAAAGGATGTTCTTACGGCTAATAAATTCGAGGAGCCGGCACCTGTGTCGCGCGTCACCGTTTACGGCGACAAAATAGCCTCGGTAGCCGTCAATTGCCGCCATTGCGACGACCCTGCCTGCGTTAAGGCTTGTATCACCGGCGCAATGACAAAGGATAAAAAAACAGGCGTTGTTTCCGTTAACGAGGATAAGTGCATAGGCTGTATGACATGTCTTGCCGTTTGCCCGATCGGTTGTATCAAAACAGGCAAGGTGGCTGTTAAGTGCGATTTGTGTCAGGGCGAGGATATGCCTGCGTGCGTTAAAAATTGCCCTAACAGAGCGCTTGTATATTTAGAGGTCGGAGGTAATGACAGATGAAAAAATATGTTATTATAGGTGCCTCCGCAGCAGGACTCGCTGCAGCCGAGCAAATCAGAAAAACAGATAAAACAGGCGATATTACCGTTTTGACAAAGGAATCATATCTTCCTTACAGCCGCCCTTCAATCAGCTATTATCTGAAGGGCAAGGTTAAGGAAAGCGATATGTATTTGCGCAAAAATGCATATTACAAGGCTAACAATATCAAAATTGTTTTAAACGCCGAGGTTAAAAATATTAACCCCGATGCAAAAACTGTAAGAGCCGGAAGAAAAGAATATCCCTATGACAAGCTTTGCATTGCGACAGGCTCAAAGCCGTTTGTACCGGAGATGAAAAATGTTGCCGGCAAAACAAACGCTTACACCTTTCTTGATTTGGCGTCAACAAAAGCAGTTAAGGATGCCGCAAATTCACAGACAAGAGCTGTTGTCATCGGCGGCGGCTTAATCGGTATGAAAGCGGCAGAGGGATTGTCAAAAATATGCAAAAGCGTTGATGTCATTGAGTTTGCACCGCGCATTTTGCCGTCAATTCTCGATGCAAAATCGTCAAAAAATGTTAAAAAATATATTGAGAAAAAGGGCGGAATTACATTCCACCTTGAGGATACAATCGTCAGTGCAAAATCAAAGGGCAAGGAGATTACAGCCGTTATCCTTAAAAGCGGCAAAACCATCAAATGCGATATGCTTGTTGTCGCAGTCGGTGTTCGCCCCGAAACCGCGCTTGCCGAAAAAGCAGGTCTTGATGTTAATCGCGGCATTATAACCGATACGCAGACAATGCAAACAAGCTCTCCCGATATTTATGCCGCAGGTGACTGCACCGTTTCGGTCGATATGCTCGACGGCAGTAAAAAGATTATTGCTCTTTGGCCTAATGCAGTTGCGCAGGGCAGGGTAGCCGGCTCACAGATGGCAGGCGGCGACCTCACTCTCGGCGGCACATATTCCGTAAACGCAATTGATTTTTACGGCTTGAGAATTTGCACCTGCGGTCTTATCAATGCGCAAGGAGAACAATACAGCGATATGATTAAGCAGCAGGGTGACGAATATAAACGCCTTGTTCTCGAGGGCAACAGGCTTGTCGGTTTTGTTTTGATTAATTCAAGCACCAATGCCGGTATTTATACAAGCCTTATTTCAAACAAAATTGATTTGTCAACAATCAAAAATGATATTTTGGATACACCGTCGCTGTTTATGTTTGACAAGGATATACGCACAACAAAACTTACCGGTTCAAAAGAGGGGGTTAGAGTATGATAGAAGCAGGACTCAGAAGATATGAGCAGGTCAATGACGAAATCAAAAAGGAACTCTCAAAGAAAAATAAGGTAACTGTTAAGAATGTAAACGGGCAGCGTTATATCGGCTGTGCTCTCGATGAGGGCAAAACCATTGAAGTTTACGGTACTCCGGGCAATGATATGGCTTGCTATTTAAATGGCGGCAGAGTTGTTGTTTACGGCAATTGCCAAGATGCAGTCGGCAATACAATGGGCGGCGGCGAAATCGTTGTCCACGGTCACAGCGGCGACGCTATGGGCTATGGTATGCGCGACGGTCAAATTTATATTAAGGATAATGTTGCCTGCCGCGGCGGTATTCATATGAAAGAATTCAGGCAGATGCGCCCCGTTCTCGTTATCGGCGAAAACGCCGGCTCGTTCCTCGGCGAATATATGGCAGGCGGAACAATTGTTTTGCTCGGTCTTAATCTCAAGCGCGGCGAAAAACTTTTCGGCACTCACTGCGCGTCAGGTATGCACGGCGGCAAAATTTTTGTCAGAGGCTTGTTCCCGAAGGAAAATCTTTCCGACAATATCAAGGTTACAAATCTTGACGATGATGATGTTAAAGAGCTTAAATCCTATGTCAGAAAATATTGCAAATATTTCGGCGTCGATTTTGATTATGTTATGAGCAAGCCGTTCAAAAAACTTGTTCCGGCAACATCGCGTCCATACGCAAATCTTTATACACCAAATTAATAAGAAAAAAGGCGCAAAAGCGCCTTTTTTTGTTTGTTTTTATTGATATTTTAAACCACTGTGATATAATATTTTTATGATATTTTATAGGAGATAGGATTTTATGTTTAATAATCTTCACGAAGAATGCGGCGTCTTTGGAATTTTTGAAAACAAAACCACTTATGTTGCCCGTTCAACATATCTTGCACTTTATGCGCTTCAGCACAGGGGTCAGGAGTCTTGCGGCATAGCCGTTAATGATGACGGTGTGTTCACTCACCATAAGGGCGACGGACTTGTTCCCGATGTTTTTCCAAAAGAAAAACTCGACAGGCTCGGACTCGGCAATATGGCAATCGGTCATGTCCGTTATTCCACAACCGGCGGCAAAAACGCAAACAATATTCAACCGCTTGTTATCCGTCATATTAAGGGCAATCTTGCAATTGCTCACAACGGCAATCTTGTCAATGCTGCCGATATACGCAAAACATTTGAGCTTAACGGCGGTATTTTCCACGGCACTTCCGATACGGAATCAATCGCTTACACAATCGTTTCAAACCGCCTTTACAGCAAAAGCACCGAGGAGGCGATTGAAAAATCAATGCACAGCATTCAGGGTGCATATTCCTGCGTTGTTATGACAGCCACAAAGCTTATCGCGTTTCGCGACCCTAATGGCTTTCGCCCTCTTTGCATCGGCAAAACTGATGACGGCGCATGGTGCGTCAGCAGTGAATCCTGCGCGCTTGACACAATCGGCGCTCATTTTGTGCGCGATGTTCTCCCCGGTGAAATTGTCACAATTGATATGAACGGTGTTCATTCAAACAAAGCAAATTGCAAGCTTAAAGGCAATCTCTGCGTTTTTGAATACATATATTTTGCGCGCCCCGATTCTGTTATTGACAAAGCGTCTGTTGAGCATGCAAGAATGCGTGCCGGTGCGTTTCTTGCGCAGGAAAGTCCGGTTGATGCGGATATAGTTGTCGGCGTTCCCGACAGCGGACTTGATGCGGCACTCGGCTATGCGAATGAAAGCGGAATACCGTACGGCATTGGCTTTTTGAAAAATAAATATATCGGCAGAAGCTTTATTCAGCCCTCACAGGATCAGCGTGAGGATGCCGTTCGCATCAAACTTAATGTTATTAAAGAAAATATCAAGGGCAAAAGAGTTATTATGATTGATGACTCAATCGTTCGCGGCACAACCTGTGCACGAATTGTAAAACTTTTGCGCGAAGCAGGCGCAACCGAGGTGCATATGCGTGTTTCCTCACCTCCGTTTAAGCATCCCTGCTATTTCGGCACCGATGTTGACAGTCAGGAAAATCTCATTGCCTGCAAATTCAATTCTGTTGACGAAATCGCAAAGGAAATCGGCGTCGATTCTCTTGCTTATCTTTCGGTTGAGGCTACTCACAAAATCGCCGAAGGTGCAAATGTCGGCTTTTGCGACGGTTGCTTTACAGGCAATTATCCTATTGAAGTTCCTAAGGAACAGCCGAAGGACAAGTTTGAAGAAAAAATGAATAAATTTTCGCCGTATTATCAGGTCTTAGACTGATTTTATCGCATAACAAAACACCTCAAGCGGAATTCACCGTGCTTGAGGTGTTTTTTTGATTATATTGATTTCGTTTTATATATGGTCCTTGTATCTTTCGGCGGTGATTATTCCGTCGTTAACATTGAGCTTGCAAATTCTTGCGTTTCTTGCGTCAAATGCGCTTGCGCCCAAGCCGTCGTCATAATCTCTTGCGTGGTATATTGCATACCATTGACCGTCCTCCTTAATCATTGAGTGGTGACCGGTGCCCTCTTCAAAATCGTTTGCCGCAATAACGGGTGAGTATGTCGACGCGTCGGGGTATTTTTCAAACTTGATTTTTCTCAAATCGGTTTCGTCTGTCTTTGCTCTTGCATAGCCGATATAATATGTCGGTTGCTCAAAACAGTTGCCCGAATACATTACATATTGCCAATCACCCTCTTTAAAATAGAAAGCGCCCTCTATTGTGTACCAATGCTGACCCTTTTTATATCTGTCGCGTCTGTAAATATCCTCGTCGAGAGTCGGCTCAACAACAAGCACCGGGTTGCCCTCGGCATGATATGGGTCTGTCAGCTTGTCAACATAAATACATGTGCCGATTTTTTCGCCCTCAAATCTGTTTGCCGAATAGAAAATGTAAAGTCCCGATTCGTTTTTGACAACATGCGAATCAATCGAAAACGGATGTAAAAGCTGTTTTGTGTTTGTAAACGGACCGAGCGGATTGTCAGCCTCAGACACATGCATTGCGCCGCGGTGACCTCCCTTGTCAGGCTCGTCATCGTATATTTCAATTGAGTTATACATATAAAATTTACCGTCAAGCTCAATAACACTCGGTGCCCAAAAGCTGTCAAGTCCTTCAACCGTCATTACCTTGCCGTAAAACTCCCATCCGTCAAAAAGATTGTCCGATTGATAGGCGTAAATGCCGTCGTGTCCGGTTGTATATATGTAGTATCTTCCGTTTGCCTTGAGTATAAAGGGGTCAGCCTGGCCGATGTAGTTTTCTTTGTCGATTTTTAAAAGATGCATATTGCTTACCTCAGTTGTTTTTTGATTCTTTTTCTGCTTCAAGTTCGGCACGCTCTTTATAGAACGGGTCACCCTTGAGATATACATTTATATAATCTCTGATATGCTCGCTAAGCTCGCCGTCGTTGTATTTAATCGGAACAATTCTTTCGTCCTCGTCAATTACAATAGGGCCTTTTTCGGGATCGTGAAAAGCAGGCATCAGCGAATAAGCCGCCTTTGTCTTGACTATTGAAATCATTGTGTATTCTTTTGTTGCTTCAATAAAGCTGTCTTTGCCGGTGTATCTCTCAATTGTCGATTTCGGCTCTTTGTCATTGTGCTTTTTTGTGTAGCAGGCGTCAAGCACCTTGTTAATATAGTTTTCAAGTGCCTTGTCGGTGTACGGCGCTTTAAGCAGCATAACCGTGTCAATATCTGCAATGCCGTATTTGTCGCTTTCACCGCAAGGGATACCGATTAAGTTTTCGTCCTTATCTACATAAACAGAAATAGTGTAAAATTCTTTATCCATTTTGTCACCAACTTTAAATTATTGTTTGATAATTATATACTAATTGATTGAAAATTTCAATAATTAGTGTTAATATTTAACTGTATGTTCGACTATGATTGTATTTTTGCGGATAATCTCCGCAGTATTGTCTTAATAAAGGAATCAATTGTATGAAAAAAGCTCTTATCACAGGCGGCGCCACAGGAATAGGCAGGGCGTGTGCACTTTTGTTCAGCCAAAAAGGCTATGATGTTTATATCACTTATAACAAATCCGAGCCCGATATTGATTGTGTCACCGTCGTCAAATGCGATTTAAAAAATCTTGACGATATTAAAAATCTTTTTGATACGGTCGGCTCTGTCGATGTTCTTGTCAATAACGCAGGAGTTTCGCTTATCAAAATGATAAACGATGTCACACCCGAGGATTATGAAACCATAACCTCCGTTAACGAGCGCGCCGTTTATTTTTGCTCAAAATATGCTGCGCTTTCTATGATAAAAAATCACAGCGGCGCAATCATAAATATTTCGTCAATGTGGGGGCAGTGCGGCGCATCGTGCGAAACGCTGTATTCCATGACAAAATCAGCTGTCATCGGGCTTACAAAGGCACTGTCGCAGGAGCTTGCGCCGTCGGGCATAACCGTCAATTGCGTTGCTCCCGGAATTATCGACACCCGTATGAATGAGTGCTTTGATAAAAATGAACTTGCCGAGCAGGTTCCGCTCGGTCGCCTCGGCACTCCCGAGGAAATCGCGTCGGCTGTCCTCTTTTTTGCCGAAAATCCGTATGTTACGGGCCAAATTCTCGGCGTAAACGGCGGAATAGTCTGAAACAAAGATGTTCGCATCTGACTTTGTTGTAACACAACAAACCTCCTTTTCATAGTATGAGTTAGAAAAGGGAAGGGAGGTTCGTTTATGGGTTGCAATAACTGTAATAACGGATGTGGCTCTTGGATTATTATCCTTATCATTATCCTTATTCTTTGCGGCGGCTGTGGAGGCTTCGGCGGCTGCGGCTGCAACGACTGCGGTTGCGGTTGCTAATTGAATAAAAACAAAAGGCGCTCGGGGCGTAAAAGCTCCGAGCGTCGTTTTTTGCTTAGTTTTCGGTTTGTTCGCCGTCAACTTGTTCGGCTTTGTTTGCATCTTCTGCAGACTCGCTGTCGGATTTTGTGTCAGCCTTGATGTCGGCTTTTTCCTCGCCGATAACATTGCCGTTTGCCGAAAATACAAATTCATCGTTTGCAAAGTCGACCTCGCATTTGTCGCCGGCTTTAACTTTGCTTTCGAGTATAAGCTCGCTCAATGTGTCCTCAATCTTTGATTGAATTGCGCGTCTGAGCGGTCTTGCACCGTAAACCTTGTCAAATCCCTCGTCGGCAAGTGCCGAAACTGCGCTGTCGGTAAAGGAAATGTCAATGTCCATGTCCTTAACTCTCTTTGTAAGAGTCTTGAGCATTCTCCTTGCAATTTCCTCAATGTCTGTCTTTTCAAGCTGATTGAATACGATGATTCCGTCAAGCCTGTTGAGAAATTCGGGCTTAAATGTCTTTTTGAGGTCGGCAGTTACAAGTTCTTCAATTGTCTTGTGCTCGTCGCCCTTTTCGCCAAATCCAAGCGACCTTTGAGGGTCGGTGATTTTGCTTGCGCCGACATTTGATGTCATAATGATAATAGCATTTTTGAACGAAACTTTTCTGCCCTGCGAGTCTGTCAAAACACCGTCTTCAAGAATTTGAAGAAGAATGTTGAAAACATCGGGATGAGCCTTTTCAATTTCATCAAAAAGAACTACGCTGTACGGCTTGCGGCGAATTTTTTCGGTCAATTGACCGCCTTCGTCAAAGCCTACATATCCCGGAGGCGAGCCGATAAGTTTAGATACCGTGTGCTTTTCCATGTATTCCGACATATCAAGCTTGATTATAGCGTTTTCGTCGCCGAACATAGCCTCCGCAAGCGTTTTGCAAAGCTCTGTTTTACCTACACCGGTAGGACCGAGAAAGATAAACGAGCCAATCGGTCTTTTCGGGTTTTTGAGTCCTACTCTGCCGCGGCGGATTGCTTTTGCGATTGCCGAAACAGCCTTGTCCTGACCGACAACTCTTTCGTGTAAAATCTTTTCAAGGTTAAGCAGTCTTTCGCTTTCCTCTTTTGTAAGCTGACTTACGGGAATTTTTGTCCAACTTGATACAACCTCGGCAATGTCCTCGGCTGTAACGGATTTTACTTCGTGAGAGGACGAGTTCTTCCACTTGTCCTTTTCGCCGTCAAGCAAATCCTGAAGACTCTTTTGCTTGTCGCGGATTTTTGCGGCGTTTTCATAGTCTTGCGCAGTGATAGCGGATTGCTTTTCCTGCTCAAGGCGTTTGATTTCCGTTTCCATGTCCTTAAGGTTCTGCGGCGCAGTTTGCGCGTTGAGCCTTACTGCCGACGCTGCCTCATCAACAAGGTCGATTGCCTTGTCGGGCAAATACCTGTCTGCGATATATCTCGACGAAAGTTTAACTGCGCTGTTAATTGCCTCGTCGGTGATTTTTACCTTGTGGTGCGCCTCATATTTGTCGCGAAGACCTCTTAAAATATCGATTGCCTCTTCCTCTGTTGGCTCACCTACGGTGACGGGCTGAAATCTTCTTTCAAGTGCGGCGTCTTTTTCAATATTCTTTCTGTATTCGTTGATTGTGGTTGCGCCGATAACCTGAATTTCGCCCCTTGCGAGTGCCGGCTTAAGAATGTTTGCGGCGTCAACTGCGCCCTCTGCGGCACCTGCGCCCATAATTGTGTGCACCTCGTCAATGAAAAGGATAATGTCCTTTGCGGCAATAACCTCGTCCATTGCTTTTTTGATTCTTTCCTCAAAGTCGCCGCGGTATTTTGTGCCTGCAACCATTGATGTCAAATCAAGTGCAACAATTTTTTTACCTTTCAAAAGTTCGGGCACCTCGTTTTGAACGATTTTAAGTGCCAAACCTTCTGCGATAGCGGTTTTGCCGACACCCGGCTCACCGATAAGGCAAGGGTTGTTTTTGCTCCTACGCGAAAGGATTTGGATAACTCTTTTGATTTCTTCGTCTCTGCCGATAACCGGGTCGATTTTGCCCTGCTTTGCAAGCTCGGTCAAATCTTTGCCGAATTCGTCAAGGGTAGGGGTCTTTGTTTTGCCTTTTCTTGCGCCCCTTGAGCCTTGCTTTGCGTCGCTTTCGCCGCTGTTGAGCGATTCAATCAGATTTTCGAGAAGTTGGTTGACATCAACGCCAAGCTCGTTAATGAATCTTACTGCATACGAGTCGCTTTCCTTAACAAGCGATATTAACAGATGCTCCGTTCCCACGAACGAGTGCATCATACCTCTTGCAATTTGGAACGAAAGCTCGATGATTCTTTTTGACCTCGGTGTGAAGTCGTCGGGTGAAAGCCTTGTCGGGTTTCCGACTCCGATTTCTTCTTTGATAAGTCTGTCGACATCGTCAAGTGTTATTCCGTTTTCGTTAAGTGTTGCGGCACCCAAGCCGGTACCCTCTTTAAGCAGGCCGACCAAAATATGCTCACTGCCTACATAGTTGTGACCGTAGTTTTCTGCGGCCTTTATTGCGAGGTTAAGTACCTCATTTGCTTTTTGTGTGAAAGAATTAAATCTATACATAATAATCCCTCCTATTGGACGGATTTTTTATCCGCCTTAATCTATTTTCTCTCTTACAATTTCTGCCCTGAGTTTTTCGCACATTTGCTCTGTCAGCGGCGTTTTTGCGCTGTCGATGAGCGATGCGTTTTGCAGGGTGTAAAGCATTTCGCCTATTGTTTTGTATTCAATGTCGAAATATCCAAGCGATATTCCGAGTCGAACAAGCGATATGCTGTTTAAAAACTCGGGCGTGTCAAGTCGTCTTGCCGATTTAAGTATGCCCAGAGTTCTGTATAATTTATCTTCAAACTCAAAATTATCTTTGAGTTGATCTCTTGCGCCTCTCTCCTGTTTTACGATTTGGTCGCAAATTGCGTTTGCGTTGTCAATCGCGCCCTTTTCGGTTATGCCGAGAGAGATTTGGTTTGACAAAATGTATATGTCTCCGTTGCCGTTTTGATAAAGCGGCCGCAGTGACAAGCCAAGCTTTCCGACCATCGCCGAAAGCTTGTAAATCGCGTTGCTTTGTGCAAGCGCAGGCAGGTGCAGTGCAAACGATGCCTTAAGCCCGGTGCCCAAATTGATGGGCGACGCCGTCAAAAATCCCAATTTATTTGAAAATGCGATTTTAAGATTGTCGATAAATATATCGTCGATTTTGTCTGCTTTTTCGTATGCCGCGTCAAGGTCTTGACCCGGTGCGAACGAGTTGATTTTGATATGATCTTCCTCGCAAATCATTATCGACACATCTTCATCTTTTGACAGCATAAATGCGGATGTTTCGCGTTGCTTTGCAAAATCTGCGCTTATCAGTTGCTTTTCCGCATATGACACGGCTTTGATTTTGCTCACTGCCGACAGGTCGGTTACATCAAATTCCTGCGCAACTTCACTGCTTTTCAGCGTTGCGTAAATTTTTTTTGTTGCCGACCGCTTTATTTCCTTGCTCATTCTGTTCGGAAACGGCATATCCGCAAGGTTTCTTGCCAATCTCACCTTTGAATACAATACTACATCCGAATTTTTACCGTTGCCTTGGTACCATTTGCTCATTTATCAGCCCTCCTGTGTTAAATCCTTGATTTTGTCGCGTATAACAGCCGCGTCCTCAAAACGCTGCTCCTTAACGGCAAGCTTCAAATCCTCTTTGAGCTTTTCAATCTCGCTCTTCGGCTCGGATTTTTTCGGAGCACTGTCATCTTTTTTCGGCTCTGCTTCTTCACTGTATGTCACAAATTTGCCGATATGCTTTGTTCTGCCGTGCAGCTTTTCGATGCTCGGCTCGAGCTTATCTTCAAACTTTGTATAGCAGTCTGCGCAACCTACTCTGCCCGAATTGATAATGTCGGTGAATGATGTTCCGCAGCTTGAACATCTGTCGATTCCCGTAAGCGAATTGAGTGCCGAAACTCCCGCACCCAAAAGGTTTCCGAAGAAATTGTCCATGCTCAACGGCTCAAATGCAAATTCGTCCATTACACCGAGTTCTTTTGCACAGTCCTCACAAAGATACATTTCCTGTGTAACTCCGTTGATTGTTCTTTTAATATGTGTGTTTGCCTCTTTTTCGTGGCAATGTGTGCATTTCATAATTATTTCCTCCTATATTATTGTATAGTGTCGTCAATTAATGTATGCAAGGAGCATTTGCTTTAATTGCTTTGCCCTCACTTGGTTTGCCGCCTGCGGCGACAGTCCTTTAAAGTTGCTTTCGTTCATCACGGCGGCCATCATATTAGTTGCTTTGTCGTCAATCAGTTTTTGATAGTGGCAGTTATAAAGGTTTGCCTTGGCGGTGCGTTCGTCAATTTCATCGCCGATACTGTTTACAAGCCCCATCAACGCTGTTTGCTTGCTGTCTGCACGGGTGATTAAAATATATCCGCCGCCGCCTCTGCGGCTTTCGATTCTGTATCCTGCCTCCGGTGTGAATCTTGATGTAATGACATAATTTATCTGACTCGGAACACAGCCGATTCTGTTTGCTAAATCGTTTCGTTGGATTTGCACGCTTGATGTCGAATCGTCAAACATATCAAGAATCATATCGGTTATTATATCGGACATTTTCATTTTTTAATCATCTTCTTTCAGTTGGGTAGGCATTAGGTCAACAGTCACTGTTAATTCAATTCTCTGACTTTGACTTTCTTTGTCCTTCAATTGTTGTTATAACACAAAGGTCAATAAAAGTCAATAACTTTTTTGAAATTTTTTTGACTTTTTTTGACTTTCCTAAAAAAATACAAAATCAATCTGAGCCGCATTGCCGCAGCTATTTTAAATTTTGCTCTTGACAAATACCCCCACAGGGTATATTATTATGGCATAAGGATGTGGAATTTATGGAAGATAAAAAAGGCTGTTGCTGTCACAAAACAAAACAGCGCAGTGACGAAGAGCATAAATTGCTTATAAATCGTCTTAACAGAATCGAAGGTCAAATCCGCGGCATAAAGGGTATGGTTGAAAACGATGCCTATTGCACCGATATTATCACACAGGTTGCCGCTGCAACAGCCGCACTTAATTCATTCAACAAGCAGCTTTTGTCAGAGCATATAAAAACCTGCGTTACCGATGATATTAAAGCCGGCAAGACCGAAACTGTCGATGATTTGCTTAATACTCTTCAAAAACTTATGAAATAAAGTATTTGAGGTGATTTTATGACACAATATAATGTAACAGGTATGAGCTGTGCCGCCTGCTCCGCAAGGGTGGAAAAAGCGGTAAACGCTGTTGACGGCGTAACCTCGTGTGCGGTCAGCCTGCTTACAAATTCAATGGGCGTTGACGGCACTGCCGCTCCGTCCGATATTATCGCCGCCGTTGAGGCGGCAGGCTACGGCGCGTCACTTAAAGACGGCAAAAAAGCCGGTGCCGTTGCAGACGATGAGCCGCTTAAGGACACCGAAACACCGAAAATTCGCAACCGACTGATTGCCTCAATTGTGTTTCTGCTTCCGCTAATGTATATATCAATGGGGCATATGATGTGGGGGTGGAAACTTCCGTCGTTTATGAACGGCAACCATGTTGCAATGGGTCTTGCAGAAATGCTTTTTGCCATTATTATAATGGTAATTAATCAAAAGTTTTTTATAAACGGCTTTAAGGGAATTATTCACAAATCGCCTAATATGGACACGCTTGTTGCCCTCGGCTCGGGCGCCTCGTTTGCATACAGCACCTATGCACTTTTTGCAATGACTGTTGCCCAAGCGGCAGGGGATATGCAAAAGGCAATGTCCTATATGGACGAATTTTATTTCGAATCCGCCGCAATGATTTTGACGCTTATTACGGTCGGCAAAATGCTCGAGGCTCATTCAAAGGGCAAAACAACAGATGCACTTAAGGGACTTATGTCGCTCACACCTAAAACGGCAAATGTCATCGTTGACGGCATTGAAAAAATACTCCCGGTCGAGCAGGTTAAAAAGGGCGATATATTTGTTGTTCGTCCCGGCGAAAGCATACCGGTTGATGCTGTTATTATCGACGGCTCAACCGCTGTTGACGAATCTGCACTCACCGGTGAAAGCATCCCGGTCGATAAGGTGCAGGGCGACACCGTTTCAGCCGCCACAATCAATCAGTCGGGCTTTATCAAATGCGAGGCTTCAAGAGTAGGGGAGGATACAACGCTTTCGCAGATAATCAAAATGGTCAGCGATGCCGCCGCTACAAAGGCGCCGATTGCAAAAATCGCAGACAAGGTTTCCGGCGTGTTTGTCCCTGCCGTAATCTGTATAGCCGTTGTTACATTCATAGTATGGATTGCTGTCGGCAAATCATTCGGATTTTCGCTTGCAAGGGCGATTTCGGTGCTCGTAATCAGTTGTCCGTGTGCGCTCGGTTTGGCAACTCCTGTGGCAGTTATGGTCGGAAACGGTAAGGGCGCAAAAAACGGCATTTTGTTTAAAACCGCCGCATCGCTTGAAGAAACGGGCAGAATACAAATTGTCGCTCTCGACAAAACCGGCACAATCACTCAAGGCAAGCCGAAGGTTACCGATATAGTTCCGCTCGGTTGTACCGAGGAGGAACTTATGACGGTTGCCTGCTCGCTCGAGTCAAACAGTGAGCATCCGCTTGCAAAGGCAATCACGGAATACGGCGCAAAAAATAATGTTGCCGCAATGCCTGTCAGCGATTTTAAGGCTATCGCAGGTAACGGACTCAGCGCAAATATGGGCGATGACGAGTTAATCGGCGGCGCTTTTAAGTTTATTTCGTCAAAGATTGATAATATGCCCTCCGATGTCGGGCAAAAAGCAAACGAGCTTGCCTCGCAGGGAAAAACGCCGATGCTGTTTATGAAAAATAACAAATTACTCGGCATTATCGCAGTTGCCGATGTTATTAAGGAGGACAGCCCTGCCGCTGTCGCAGAACTTCAAAAAATGGGCATCAAGGTTGTTATGCTCACGGGCGACAATCATCGCACCGCCGAAGTTATCGGAAAGCAGGTCGGTGTTGATGCCGTTATTTCCGATGTTCTGCCCGACGGTAAGGAGGGTGTTATCCGCCGCCTTATGGAATACGGCAAGGTCGCAATGGTCGGGGACGGTATAAACGATGCTCCGGCGCTTACTCGTGCCGATATAGGCATCGCTATTGACGCAGGCACCGATATTGCAATCGACGCCGCAGATGTCGTTTTGATGAACAGCAGGCTTTCGGATGTTCCGACGGCTATTCGCCTCAGCCGTAAAACGCTCACCAACATTCACGAAAATCTGTTTTGGGCGTTTATATATAATGTAATAGGTATTCCGCTTGCCGCAGGCTGTTGGATTCCGCTCACCGGCTGGACGCTTAACCCGATGTTTGGTGCGGCGGCGATGAGCCTCTCAAGTTTTTGTGTTGTCACAAATGCATTGCGACTCAATCTTGTCAATATCCACAGCGCAAAGCATGACAGAAAAAATAAAAAAATTAATTTAGATTTAAAGGAGTTTTCAACCATGTCACAAACTATCGTAAAAACAATCAATATCGAAGGTATGATGTGCCCTCACTGCGAGGCAACGGTTAAAAAGATTCTCGAATCGTTCCCCGAAATACAGGAGGCAAAGCCGAGCCATGATAATAACAATGCAGTTATAACCTGCACGGCAGAGCCCGATATGCAAGCCGTTAAAAAGGCAATTGAGGACGCAGGATATACGGTAAAATAAATCTTTTTGTCAAATTTACAGTTATATTGCTTTTCTAAATGCCTTGATATTGCAGGCAAAATATGGTAAAATTGTATCATCAAATTATCGGAGGTATTTATTGTGGCAATGACATATGAATCAATCGTTGAAGCGGCAAGAAACAAGTTTTATGATATTGATGTTTCTTCTGTGCCGGGCACCCTCGCATTTCAAATTAATATCGAGGGCAAATCCGTTAACGGTATTTTCTATATAGAAATTAAGGACGGCAAGGTACATGTTGAGCCTTATGAGTATTACGACAGAAACGCAATTCTCATTATGAACGGCACAAATTTCATCAAACTCATAAACGGCAAACTTGACCCAATCGTAGCTTTTACAACAGGCAAACTTAAGGTTGAGGGCGACATTAACGCCGCACTTGAAATCATCAAGTTTTTGAAATAAGACACGGCATAATCTGTCAATATTTATGACTTGAAAAACAAAACGGAGTTCATTTGAACTCCGTTTTTTCTTATGTTATTTTACTTTCTTTTTAATATCGTTTAAAACCTTTTTTTCGATTCTCGATACATACGAACGGCTGATTTTTAGCCGCTCGGCAATCTCGCGCTGTGTCAGCGGTTTTTTGTTGTTTAATCCGTATCGCAAAATTATTATTTCGCGTTCGCGTTCATCTTTTATGTTTTCGATAATTTTTGCTACCTGTTCCCATTGCGTTTTCGTTTCCAAATCTTCGGCAAGATTTCTGTTGTCGCTTATAACCTCTTCGATTGTCAGCGGATTTCCGTCTTTGTCGGTGTCAATCGCATCACCGAGATAAATATCGTTTCCCTGTTTTTTCAAACTGCGAAAATACATAAGTATTTCATTTTCAATACACCGCGATGCGTATGTTGCAAGGCGCGTGCCCTTTGTATAATCAAACGAGTCGATAGCCTTTATCAATCCGATTGTGCCGATTGATATTAAATCGTCCGTGTCATTCGTTTTTGAATAGTATTTTTTCACAATGTGGCTCACAAGGCGCAAATTGCGCTCAATCAAAACAGCTCTTGCATTTTTGTTGCCTTGCGCCATTTTTTCAAGCTGGGCATATTCCTCCTTTGCGCTCAGCGGCTTTGGGAACGACGAGCCGTTTTGAATGTGCAAAATAAAATAGAGTATGTTTGCGCTTATTGCCGATATTATTGCACTTAACATTTTCATCACCTCTAAAATATATGTCCCTTGCGGCTTGTATAATGACACAATAAAGCAAAGGCGGCGGATAAATCGTTTATCTGTCGTTTTTATATTAATAGATG
>ERZ780226.1270-NODE-1270-length-20083-cov-3.819902_pt1 | contig 20083 bp, 20 predicted proteins | sample MGYA00511165_ERZ780226 | MGnify/ENA primary metagenome ERZ780226 (study PRJEB29588, sample SAMEA2152373) | human gut metagenome | biome: human gut; feature: human-associated habitat; material: faeces | place: Denmark | collected 2008/2010 ...
CCCTATCTCTCTTTCCTTTTTTGTGTTTGTCCAAGATGTATTGTAGTCCTACACTAAAAAATAGGTCGATTGGATGCAAGAGTCTTGACACAGTAAAGTTTCCTAAGTATAATATCCAGATGGATGGTAAAAGATTTCTAATTTTTTTTACTTCATCCACTGCTATCGCAGAATCAAAAATTTTGCGGTAGTGAACGTATTGACATTATTATACTCCGTATGAGTGAATCTTGAAAGTAATTAAGAAAATGTCAATATGTTGAAGGCCCCCTTTACTGGAGAAACAAATCATCGCTGGAAATACACGACTGGGTTCAGCGGTACGGAAGACGATGAGGCATATGAAGGAGCAAGCTGCCGAGAAAGCCGAATGTACGTAGTTCGGGCTGGAAGATCGGAAGGCGAAGCTATGCGCGAAGACGAATTGGCGGGGCATATACCAGAGACAGAAGACGAACAGCCGCAGGAGAGGTCTTTCGGCTGTCTTTTCTGCATCACCGGCAAGGAACAAAGCATCGTCGATCAGATTCAAACCAGCTGTCCAGACGTGCGCGCTACCGCCATGCGTCAACTGAAGTATCGGACGTGCAAAAAGGTCAAAACACAGGAAGAAGCGATACTTCTCCCCAGTTATGTCTTTTTTGAGGCTCCTTCAACCATGGAACCGTCCGTCGAATTTCCGAGACAAAATATCATACGGATTTTGTCTACGGATGATGGCATGTGGCAGCTGCAGGGCGAGGATGAACGGTTCGTTAAATGGCTTTTCCAGTATGATGGGCTGTTGGGTTTTTCACAGGCATATAAAGAAAACGACCGAATCCGAATCATTTCCGGGCCGCTGAAGGACATGGAAGGCAAAATCAAGCGGGTGGATAAACACGGCAAGAGCGGTCAAGTCGTCCTTTCTTTTTACGGGAAGGAAATTTCCGTGTGGTTGGGATTCGAGCTGATCGAATCCATTCAGTAAACCGGGAGGCATACGCTTGGGACGGAATGGCAAAGAGCCTGTGGCAAAATGGAAGGCGATTTGTATTCTGCTGTTGGCTGTCGTCGTTATGGCGGGGCTTTATCGAGGGGGACGGTGGCTGGAGGAACGCTCCAGAAACCCGGAACCCCGCGGCAACTACCAGGATCGCAAGGCAAGCGATACGACGGTGACGTATAACGGCACGGTCTACCGGCAGCGAAATGGCCTGACTTCGATTTTGCTGATGGGCGTTGATCGTGACAGCGGCGAAACCGGCGGACAGGCGGACTTCCTGCAGCTGCTGGTGATCGACGACGTTGGCAAAACGGTAAAGCGGCTGCCCATCGACCGCGACACCATGACCCCCATTACGGTGCTGGGCGTGCTGGGAAACCGCTCGGGTGTGCGCACGGCACAGCTCTCGCTTTCCCACGGCTTTGGCGACGGAAAGGCGGAAAGCTGCGAGCTGACCGTGGAAGCCGTCTCCAACTTGCTGCTGGGGGCGTCGGTGGATTTCTATCTGGCGATGAATCTGGACGGCATTGCCACGCTGAACGATATGGCTGGCGGTGTAACGGTGACGTTGGAGGATGATTTCTCCACACTGGATTCGGAAATGGCGCAGGGTGCAACGATAACGCTGCATGGCGATCAGGCGGAAATCTACGTGCGAAGCCGAAGAAACCTTGAAATCGGCACGAACGAAGCCCGTATGGCGCGTCAGAAACAGTATATGGCTAAGCTGTTTGCGCAGCTGGATACGCGGCTGCAAAGCGATCAGAATTTCTCGGGGGTTCTTTTTGACGCGCTGTCCCCCTACCTGACTACCAGCATGAGCCGGGGTCGACTGATTAACACCGCGTGGACGGTCAAGGATTACATTCGATCCGAACCGTTGGAGATTTCCGGCGAACACAGGGTCGGCAGCGACGGATTTATGCAGTTCTACGCTGATGAAGCTTCGCTGTATGAAGCGGTGCTCGATTTGTTTTATGAAGAAGCGAAGTAAGTGTCCTCAAGGACATTTGCGATAAATGGTGCGGCTCAGCCCAACGCCGAAAAAGGAAGGATGATTCGTATGAAAAAGTTTACGTGCATGATGCTTGCCCTTCTGCTGTGCCTGACCTCCGTTGCCGCGCTGGCGGAGAGCGTTCCCAGCAAGACGACGGCCGATCTGCGGTGGATTGAGGCGGACCCCGAGAAAGACCCGGAAGATTCCGGCTTCTACATCCGCATTGTCACGGCGGATGAGACGAACAATCAGGAACGTGTGGAAATCTGCACGGAAGAGATTGCCAAGCTGGCTGCGGCGGAAAGCGTCGAAGCCTACTTCGGAGAAGAACTGGATTTGAAGTCTATCGTTGGCGCTGACGAACTGAACGTGTTCGAATATGTGCCCATCATTGCCGGTGGTTACGACATTGCCTATGGAACCGTGACGACCAAAATCTGGCTTGCTACGCCCTATGAAGTGGACGAAAAAGTGGCCGTAATGATCGGCATGGTAACGGAAAACGCGGACGGAACCAACACGGTCTCCTGGAAAGCGTTTGAGGGCGTCGGCATTGCGCCCGAGTCGGAAGAAGCGGTTGCCGGTATCCAGACGGAACTGGATCCCGAAACCGTGCTGGCCATTCAGGAAGGCGTTGCGTTGCTCGCAATCGTGAGCGACTGACGTGGCTTGCGGGGAAAATGTGATCCGCCATTTTCCCCGCGCCGCTTTTTGAAGCCGGGCGAAAGCCGCCGGGAGGTTCGGACAAAAAAAATCCCGAGGCCGCTTCGGCGATTGAGAAAGGCGTTTTGCTGCTTGCGAAAGTAAGCGGCTGACGCGGTTCGCGGGGAAAGTGTGATCCGCCGCTTTCCCTGCACCGCTATTTTTGGAGCAGAACGGAGAAACGGAAGATGGCAGATCAGCAAGAGAAACGGAACAGACTCTCTGCCGCATCATCGGCGCAGCCAACGGAAAACGCTGCAACGATCGATCTGGTCGAATTGATGTATCGTCTGCTGGGCAGCTGGAAGTTGATCCTGTGCCTTGCGCTGGTGTTTGCCGTTGCATTCGGTGCTTACACCGTGTTTTGCATCACGCCCACGTATCAGGCGACTTCCACAATCTACGTCTTGAGCCGCAAGGATTCGGCCATCAATATGTCCGATCTGCAGATCGGCACCGCGCTGACCAGCGACTATATCAAAGTGTTCAAAATGTGGGAGGTTCACGAGGAAGTCATTTCCAATTTGAACCTTCCCTACAGTTATGCCCAGATGCGAAAGATGCTCTCCGTGGTGAACGACAGCGGCACGCGTATGCTGGATATTACCGTGACTTCTCCTTCCCCCGAGGAAGCCGCCGCCATTGCCAATGAATATGCGAAGGTAGCCAGCCAATATATCGCGGATACCATGGCGACGGACAAGCCCAACATTATGTCGACTGCACTCGTTCCCACAAATCCCGTGGGGCCGAATAAGACAAAGAACATCATGCTTGGTTTCCTGCTCGGCTTCGTACTGGGAGCCGGTATTGTGACCATTCGCACGTTCACCGACGATACCTATAAAACGGCGGACGACATCCGCAAATACACCGGTCTGGCAACGTTGGCCGTCGTTCCGATTGAAAACGAAGCTGACGGCAGAAAAAATAAAAACGAAAGGGCGGCAAGGAAAAAAGCATGAACGCATTGACCATCCGGCACTTTCCGCCCCTTAGCTATGCCTGCAGCGAAGCGGTGAATACGCTGTGCACCAATCTATCCTTTGCAGGCGAAAATGTAAAGAAAATCATGCTGACCAGCTGCCACGCGTCGGAAGGCAAAACCTTTCTTTCCATGAACATCATGCGGACGATGGCAAAGCTGGGAAAAACGGTCGTGCTGGTGGACGCGGACCTGCGCCGCAGCATGATCGGTTCGAAATACGGAGTGCAGTTTCAGCAGGAGAAGCCGTCCGGGCTGGCCCATTATCTGGCGGGGATGGCTTCCGAAAATGAGATCGTCTATTCGACCAACATTCCGGGAGCCTATATGATCCCGGTGGGGCGGGAAGTGTCCAATTCCCTGCAGCTGCTGGTTTCGCCCCGGTTCGACGAGCTGCTGGACAGTCTTGCCCAAAGGGCGGATTATGTGATCGTGGACGCTCCGCCGCTGGGAGCGATCATTGATGCGGCAGAAATCGCCAAATCCTGCGATGGAACGCTGATCGTGGTGAATTACGACGGGGTTCGCCGGCAGGAATTGGTTAAAGTCAAAGAACAACTGGAACAGACAGGGTGCCCCATTTTGGGCACCGTGCTGAACATGGTGAAGTTCGATAACTATCTCAGCAAGAAGTATTATTACAAGTCTTATTATTCTTATGGCTACAATGCGTATGATAAGACGACTCGTCGCGGAAAGTAAGCTGTTTCCAGAACAAAATGATGAAATTTGCAGACGTTCATTCTCACTTCGTCTATGGCGTGGATGACGGCGCGAAGACGCAGGAGGAAATGAAGGCGATGCTGGATGCAGCATGGCAGGACGATGTGACCACGCTGGTTGCCACTCCCCATAGGACGCCCGGCGTTCATCCGTTTGACGAAGCGCTCTTTGAGCGGCGTCTGGCCGAGGCACGCGACTATTGCCAGCTCCGCAGCTATGCCATGAACATCTGGGCCGGGGCGGAAATTCTGTACACCCCGGCGTTGGAGCAGTATATGACCTGCCATCCGCTGCCGACGCTTGGCTCTACGCGGAATGTTCTGATTGAATTTTCTCCGGCAATCTCCTATTCAGAGATTGCCGCAGCCGTTGAACTGCTGGAACGAAACGGCTACGTTCCCGTTCTGGCCCATGTGGAACGGTATAGAGCGTTGACCTTTTCCCGGCTGTACCGCCTCAAACGGCAAAGCGACGTTCTCTGTCAGGTCAACTGCAGCACCGTCCTTGACGGAATGGGGCCGCTTCAAAACCTGCGGCTGCACAAGTGGTTTCGAGACGAAATGATCGATATTGTGGCCAGTGACAGCCACAACTGCCAGACCCGCAAAACGCGCATGAAAAGCGTTTATTCCACTCTTTCCCATCGTTTTGGCGAAGAATACGCCGACCGTCTTGTCCGATTTTTCTGATCGGTTATCTTTTCAAATCATATCTGCATCATCCTTCTCCGATGAACTTCCTTCAACAAAGCAGAAAAGAGAGTGTGTGATTCCCATATGATCAAGATGCGTAGATCCATTCAAATGAGATGCATAAGTCTTGTGCATTTTGTGCTGAATACCGGGATCATGATGACGGCGTGGCTTCTGTGGTGCGCGCCGCTGATTGATACGCCCGATGCGCAAACCATGAGTCTGGCGATTTGCGCCTGTTATATGGTGTTCTCCATTTTTCTGTTTCGGACTTATAACGCTTACAAGATCGGAATGTATCGGGCGGGAGAAGTCTTTTATGCCCAAACGCTGGCTAACCTGTTCAGCAGCGCCATTACCTATCTGTTTGCCTGCCTGATTCGGCTGCGGCTGCTGCCCGTCTGGCCGGTGCTTGCCGCCTTCTGCGGACAGACGATCGTCAGCGCCGCTTGGTGTCTTTGGGTCAACAAGCTGTATTTCCGGCTGCATCCGCCGATGAAAACGCTGGTACTCTACGAAACGGACGATGATTTTGAAAAGCTGAACGAAATTGTGTCCTTTGAGAACCGTTTTGACGTACAGAAAAAGATGAAATCCCCCGGAACGATCTACGAAATTCTGCCGAAGCTGAACGATTATCAGGCGGTGATCGTTTCCGGCATTGAGGCCACCCTGCGGAACGGAATCGTGAAGGCGTGTATTGACAAGGACATCGACTGCTACTTTATCCCTCACACAGGAGACGTGATCATTGCGGGCGCAAAGCATCTGCAATCCTTCAGCATCCCCATCATGAGCGCCAGACGCGCCGTGCTGCGCCCGGAATACGCCTTTGCCAAGCGCACACTGGATGCACTGCTGGCGGCTCTGGGACTGGTGATTGCCAGCCCGGTGATGCTGATAACGGCGATTGCCATTAAGGCATATGACAACGGCCCTGTGATCTATCGGCAGGTTCGCCTGACCAAAGACGGAAAGCCCTTCGAAATCCTGAAATTCCGTTCCATGCGCGTGGACGCGGAAAAGGACGGGGTAGCCCGTCTTGCCGCCGATCAGGACAGCCGCATTACCCCGGTCGGCCGTATCATACGAACGGTTCATTTTGACGAGCTTCCCCAGCTGTGGAACATTCTGCGGGGCGACATGAGCATCGTGGGCCCGCGCCCGGAACGCCCGGAGATCGCTGCCCAGTATGAACAGGAAATGCCCGCGTTCAGTCTGCGTCTGCAGGTAAAAGCCGGCCTGACCGGCACGGCGCAGGTCTACGGGCGCTACAACACGGAGCCCCGGGACAAGCTCAAAATGGATTTGATGTATATCAACAATATGTCCCTCGGCGAAGACCTGAAGCTCATCTTCGCCACTGTGAAAATTATGTTCATGAAGGAGCGCACGGCAGGCGTACAGCTCGGTCAGGTGACGGCAGCGAAGGCCGGGGTGGCGGAGGAAAAGTCGGCGTAGATCGTTTATGCATGGTGAAGAATTTTGTGGAGAGAAGGAGAGAAGATGGTGGTCGCAAAGCAGCCGCTTATCACTGTCGTGATGCCCAATTATAACGGACGTTCTTTTGTGGAACAGGCGATCGACAGTGTGCTATGCCAGACGTATCCAAACTTCGAACTACTGGTAGTAGATGACTGCTCCACGGATGATTCTCTGCAGTTGATTCAGCAGAAAGCGCAATGCGACAACCGCATTCGAATCATTGCATTGGCGCACAATGTTGGTGTAGCGAATGCGCGAAACGCAGGAATCGCGGAGGCCAAAGGCGAGTATATCGCGCTTCTGGATAATGACGATTTGTGGACGGAGGACAAACTGGAACGTCAGCTTGCTCTCGCACAAAAGGGAGCGGACATTGTGTACTGCTCCTATGATTTTATAGACGAACAGAATCATTCGATCAAAAAGCCGTTTATTGTACCGCAGCAGACAAACTTTCACAAGATGCTTGCGTCCAGCGTTATCAGCTGCTCAACGAGCTTTATCAAGACGGAATTGATGCAGGCCCATCCCTTCAAGGCGGAATTTTATCACGAAGATTATGTTTTGTGGATGGAACTGCTTCAAATTTGTCCGACCGCATGTGGCGACCAGAAGGTGCTGATGCACTACCGGCAGGTGACGGGTTCCAGATCCAGTCAAAAAGGAAATGCGGCGAAGGAACGGTGGAACATATACCGAAAAGCACTGAAGCTCAATCTGGCTGCAAGTGTGTGGGCATTTGTGAGATACGCGGTAAACGGCGTTGTTAAGTACTATTTGTGACCTTTCCTGACAGATATCATTTTATTTAGAAGGAAGAAAAATATGAAGTTAGCAATCTTGATTCAATGTCATAAAAATCCCGAACAGATCAATCGACTGCTGGAAAGACTGGATCATCCCAGCGTGGATTGCTTTGTTCATATTGACAAAAAGCAGAAATTTGCCGATCAGATCATCAAAAGGAAAAACGTGTATGTGCTCTCAGAAAGCGAGCGTGTATCCGTGGAATGGGCGCAGATTTCACAGGTTACAGCAACCTTAAACCTTTTTACGGCGGCATATTCCACGGAAAAATACGACTATTATTGGCTGATCAGCGGGCAAGACTGGCCGCTGGTTGCAGTAGAAAAAATCGTGGAGTTTTTTGAGAATCATAAGGGTTCTAATTTTGTTCAGTTCTGGAATAGCACAAATCACGGAACCAACCAGAGAAACAGCTTGGATAAAAGAAACGAGCTGTATTTTCCTTTAGGAATAATCGGCAGAAAATTATGGCAGAAAGTCGTAAAGAGAGCTTATGTTGAAATCACGGGAGGATATAATAAAACTTGGAAGATTTTTCTGCGCCATCAACCTGAATGTAAATTTTACTTTGGAAGCGCATGGTGGGCGCTGAATCGTGAAACGGTTGAATGGATGAAAGAATATCTGGAAAAACATGAAGAGTATTACAATTTTTATAGGAATGCCGTTTGCCCGGATGAATCTTTTTTTCATACGCTGGTCATGCTGTCGCCCTATGCTAATGAAAACACAGATTTCCTGACATATGTGCGTTTTCAAAAAGGAGCCAACAGCCCGGACATTTTAACTCAAAAAGATTATGCCGAGGCCGTGAATAGCAAGTATTTGGTTATGAGAAAAGTTGATATGGATGTAGACGATTTTTTTGTGAAGTGTTGAAATGAAAGTTTTAATTGTGAGCCAGCCGGTTCTGAGCAGCACGAATAACATGGGCAAAACATTGATGGGATACTTTAAGGGTTTCCCTTCCGGCAATATTGCTCAGTTGTTTTTGCGGCAGGGAACGCCTGAAAATGCGGAGGTCTGCGAACGTTATTATCGTTTTTCAGACGCGGATGCGATGAAGTCGATTTGGAATCGCAGCGTCCGGGGAACCTCCTTTGACAAAAGGACGGTTCAGGCCGCGGAAAAAGCTGCATCCGAAAAAAAACGAGTTGACGAGGCATACAAACTGGGGGCGTCGCATAAGGCATGGATGTTGTTGGCCCGAGACGCCGTTTGGAAATGCAGCCATTGGAAAAATGAAAAGCTGCTGGGCTGGCTCAAGCAAATTGACCCGGATGTGGTCTTCTTAGCTCCGGGGGACGGCGCGTTTGCCTATCGGGTAGCGGATGAAATTGCACAGTATTTACACCGGCCGCTGGTTATGGTATGCATGGATGATTTCTTTATTCACAATCGAAATCAGGGAGAATTTCTGGGAAATATTCGCCAAAGGCATTTTATGAAGGCAGTTCGGAAGACGATGCAGGATTGCGCGGCTGTTTTTACGATTTGCGATGGGATGAACAAAGCGTATAGCGCTCTCTTTCAAAAAAGCTGCTTTACGTTGCATACGTCCGCGGACAATCGGAAACTGACGCTTGACCCTGCCGCCAGCCACCTTTCCTATATTGGCAATTTGAGCTGCGGACGTTATCAGTCACTGCTGGAGATGGGAAAAGCACTTTCGGAGGTAAAGAGGGATGGTTTTCCGAACGTGATAGATGTGTATTCGGGTTCACAGGAAGCGCAATTCATTGAGCCGTTAAAGAATGCCCGCGGGATCTGCTTTCATGGAGCTGTTTCGGCAGAACAGATTCCCCAGATTATGAGCAGCAGTCTGATGGTGATTCATGCAGAGTCTTTTGACCCCGCCATGATGGAACTGGTTCGTTTTTCTGTATCGACCAAGATCGCAGAGTCCCTGATGTATGGCCCGTGCCTGCTGGCATATGGGCCGGAGGGGATTGCCTCGATCGACTACCTGAAGGAAAACGATGCTGCATATGTGATCACGCAGCCGGACAGGCTTGCGGAAGGACTGACGGAAATTTTATCGAACGGAAAGCTGCGGGAACATATTATGGGCAACGCAAGAGCGTTAGCCGCTCGAAATCATGACCCGGAGGTCAATTCGAAAAAGCTTTATCAATGGCTGGAACGGGTTATTGGCAGCAACCATAAAACGGGGGAAACTTTGGATGAAGGTATTGCAGGTTAACACGGTTTGTGGGCGAGGAAGTACAGGGCGGATCGTAACCGACCTGCTGTTTTGTCTAAAAGAAAACGGCCACTCTGGAAAAATTGCATACGGCCTGAAACCGATGTTGAATGCTGTACCCAATGATACGATTTTGATGGAATCAAGGGTTGAATACTGCGTTCATAATATACTTTCCAGATTTACAGATAACGAAGGCGGTTATTCCTTCTTTGGAACAAAACGTTTGATCAGCACAATCGAAAAGTATAGGCCGGATGTTATACATCTTCATAATCTTCATGGTCATTACTTGAATTATGGAATGTTTTTTTCGTTTTTAAAAGAAAAAAACATTCCGCTGGTGTGGACGTTTCATGATTGCTGGCCAATGACAGGACATTGTACACATTTTGTGGTAGCAGGTTGCAGACAGTGGAAAGTACAATGCATGAGTTGTCCGCAGTTACAGTGCTATCCATGCTGCTATACAAAAGGGAATGTAAAAGAAAATTATTTAAAGAAAAAGAAGAACTTTACTGGATTAGAAAATTTGGTGATCGTGACGCCTTCTCAATGGATGGCGGGTCTTGTAAAAGAAAGTTTTCTCAAGGAGTACCCCGTAAAAGTAATCCATAACGGAATTGATTTGTCAAAATTTTATCCCCGAACAAGAACTTTATTTAGAAAGAAATATGGTTTGAAAGACGAAACTCTTATTTTAGGCGTGGCGAGTGAATGGGGCGAACGAAAGGGGTTCAATGATTTTATCCGGCTTGCCGGAGAATTATCAGACAATCAGCGTCTTATTATGGTCGGCGTGAACGAGAAGCAGACAAAAGAGCTTCCTAAAAGTATCATCACGATCAAAAAAACAAACAGCGCGGAAGAACTTGCAGAAATCTATAGTGCGGCTGATGTGTTTTTCAATTTTACCTATGAAGATAATTTTCCAACCGTTAATTTGGAGGCGATGGCCTGCGGAACCCCGGTGGTTACATACCGAACTGGCGGGAGCCCGGAAAGTATCGCATATCAGACGGGAAGCGTTGTGGAACAGGGGGATTACCGTGCTGCCTTGGAACTGATCGATTCTATGATGAAATTAGATCGGAATGTGATAAGAGAAAGGACTCACAAACGATATGAAGCACGGGATCGATATAATGAGTACTTGGAACTTTATCATTCGATGATTCCATCGTGTAAGTAATAAAGAAGGAACTAGCGTGAAAGAAACGAAATTATCGATTAGATGCACAGATCTGTTCATCCCATTGATGATGCTGTTTGCATTGGATTTTTTTGATTTATCGGGAATTATCCTGTCTTTGCTTCTTTTGCTTTTGTTTGGTTTTTGTGGAAAAGAAGTAAAGCTTGATAGAATGGCATTGTTAATACTCCTATTCTCCGCAGCGTATGGGCTGAGCATCTTTTATTTTGAAGGAGTTACGGTCGATGCAATTATCAAATATGCGATTGCCCCGTGGGGGTGCTACGTATTAGGCTTTAACATACTAAGACTAAAAAAGGATGCATCCTCAATAAAAATTTCTAAATTGCTGTTTATCGGCTTTTTTATTCACGGAGTACTGAACTTAATTGCTTCGGTGGCGCAGTTTGGAATAAATTTTAACAATAATTATAGGCAGGCATATGATTTTTGGCAGGGGCGGATTATTTCTGTTACGACGGCGGCTCTGTATTACTCACCGTTGGTGTTTTATGCTATCGGAGTGTTGCTTACACAAAATATAAGAAAGAAAAAAATATTCAGTGTTATCGTGATACTGATTTCGGCCTTCGCAACATTACTTTATCAAAATCGTACATTGATTTTGGCAGCTGTAATTGTTTTAATGGGTGGTATTGTCTCAATTTTACTTGATTCGAGCACAACGAAAAAAACAAAAATTTCCTTTCTTTTCGGAACGGGGGCTGCAATCGGAGTCATTCTTGTTGCGTGGATAACAGACTTAGGCGGAATTAGATCATTTCTGCAGAACACAACATTTTATGCTCGATTAACAGGTGCAAACGGTGAAGGACAGGATCGAACAAAAATATGGAGCAGCTTTATTTTTGGAGATGCATGGAAATACCCGTTTGGAGGAAATAGAGCTGTCTTATACAAAAATAAAGGATATGTGCATAATACATGGCTGGATATTTTTAGGAGAGGTGGAATTATACCGTTTATCTCATTTGGCCTTTTCACGCTGCTTTCCGTTAGAACTGTGTTTCTGTACGCAAAACAAAGCATAATCAAAAGCGAGGATCGTCACGCTCTCGCATTTTCAATGATAGGAATAGCAGCCATGTTTTTTGTTGAGCCTGTTATCGAAGCAAATCCATATATTTTTTATTTGCCTTTGGTCGTCATTGGACTTATGAATGGTGAGCTATATATAAATAGAACGGAGTACTTACAGTGAAACTTGTTTTTATTTCAAATTATATATCTCATCATCAGAAACCTTTTTGCGATGCAATGAAGCAAAAAATAGGCAAAAATTTCATTTTTATGGAAACAATGCCGATGGAAAAAGAACGATTGGACATGGGCTGGGAACCGATAAGGGAAAACTATGTTTTCCGCACATATGAAAGCAATGAAAGCGAGAAAAAGGCTAAAAAAATAGCGGTGGATGCAGAGATTGTCATTTTAGGTTCAGCTAGTGACAACTATATTATACCGCGTCTGAAAACGAAAAAACTCACCTTCAAATACGCGGAACGGTTTTACAAGACAGGGTTGACTTTGCAAAATCTTCCGCACGCGGCGGCAGGGGCTTGGCTCCATCACGGCCGTTTTCAGCGCTATCCGCTGTATATGCTGTGCGCAAGCGCTTATACGCCTGCGGATGCGGCGATCTTCCATAACTATGTCGGCCGAACTTACAAGTGGGGATATTTCCCGGAAGTCAAACGATACGATGTGGCCGAATTGATGGAGAAAAAGCAGGCCGCTGCATCGGTCGGAGTGGAACACTCCCGGATTTCCATCCTGTGGGCCGGCAGGCTGATCGGATGGAAGCACCCGGAAGCGGCTGTTCAGCTGGCGGCGTCCCTGAAGGAAAAAGGATACTCTTTCCGTATGAGCATGATCGGCAACGGGGAAATGGAGATGCAGCTTCATGACATGATTCGGGAGAAAGGCTTGGAGGATTGCGTGGAGATGCTGGGCGCGATGCCGCCGGAAGAAGTGCGCAGGCATATGGAAAAAGCAGATATTTACCTGTTTACCAGCGACTTCAACGAGGGCTGGGGAGCCGTCCTGAACGAGTCCATGAATAGCGGCTGCGCCGTGGTGGCAAGCCATGCCATCGGTTCTGTGCCGTTCCTGATCAAAAATGGAGAGAATGGGCTGATCTATGAAAACGGAAATCAGTTGGACTTGGAAAAACAGGTATTGAGACTTTTGGAGGATGGGGCATTTCGAAAAAAAATCGCTGAAAATGCGTATGAAACCATGATAAACCTGTGGAACGCCGAGACTGCCGCGGAACGTTTTCTGACATTGACAGAGAAATTGCTCAAAAACGAAAATACGGATTCTCTATTTCTAGACGGCCCGTGCAGTAAAGCGGCGATTTTGAAAAACGACTGGTATCAACATTAAAGGTGGAAAGCGTATGCATCCGATTCGCTCTCTGAAAAGAAGAACGGCTCTCTTTCTAGTGAATCACGTACTGACCGGAACAAGACCCTGCTTCTTTGAAACAAAAAGAAGATGGCTCAACTCGATTGGATATTCCATTGGAGAAGGAACCAAAGTCGTCGGGCCGATGGAATGCTATGCAAAATTGAAGGTAGGGCGGAACTGCTGGCTCGGGAAAAATCTGAAAATCAATGGGAACGGCACGGTGGAAATCGGTGACAACTGCGATATTGGGCCGGAAGTCACCTTTCAGACGGGAGGGCACCAGATCGGAACGTCGGAAAGGCGGGCGGGCGAAGGCCTTGTGTTTCACCAGAAAGTAGGGAACGGCGTTTGGATCGGCGGCCGCGTTACCATCCTTGGAAATACGACGATCGGAAGCAGCAGCGTGGTCGCGGGCTGCGCCTGTGTGGTCAAAGACGTGCCTCCCAATACGCTGGTGGGAGGCGTACCAGCAAAAATGATTCGGAAGCTTGACGATGAAGATTCAGAAGATCCTGAAAAGTAAAGTGACGAAAAATGCCGGCTGGCTGATCGGCGGGCGCGTTTATCATATGGCGCTGGCGTTTGTCGTGGGCCTGCTGACGGCGCGGTATCTGGGGCCGGGCAACTATGGGCTGATCAACTATGCGGCCACCTATACGGCGTTTTTCTCTTCTTTCTGCACCCTGGGAATCAATTCCGTGATCGTCAAAAATTTTGTCGATCACCCGGAAGAAGAAGGGGAAACCATAGGCTCGGCGATCATCCTGCGGGCGATCTCCAGCGCGCTGTCGCTGGTCATGATGGTGTGCATCACGCTGATCGTGGATCGGGGAGAGACCACGACCCATTGGGTCGTGGTACTTTGCGGGGTCGGCGTTCTCTTTCAGGTGATGGACACGCTTAACTACTGGTTCCAGTGCAAATTGCAGTCCAAATATGCCGCTATTGCCACCGCGATCTCCTACACCGTCGTCTCGGCCTATAAAGTCTGGCTGCTTTTTACGGGAAAGAGCGTGGAATGGTTCGCCGTGTCCACGTCCATTGATTATCTGGTCGCTTCCATGGTGCTGCTGGCCCTGTATAAAAAACAGCATGGCCCGCAGTTTTCCTGCTCCCTCCGAAAAGCCAAAGAACTGCTAGGCAGCAGCCGGCATTTTATTCTGGCGGGCCTGATGGTGTCAATCTATGACAGCACCGATAAATTCATGCTGAAGCAGGTGATGAATGAAGCGGAAGTCGGCTTCTATTCGACGGCGGTTTCCCTGTGCAACACCTGGGTGTTTTTGCTGACGGCGCTGATCGATTCGTCTTACCCCGTCATTCTGCAGTCCTTTGAAAATAAGGAAGGATTTGAACGGAGGAACCGGCAGCTCTACGCTATCGTGTTTTACGCGTCGGTGAGTGTCTCGCTGCTGTTTTCGATCTTTGCCTCTCCCATCGTTGTGTTTCTGTACGGAGAGACGTACGCGCCGGCGGCCGCCCCTTTGAGGATCATTACCTGGTACGTCGCCTTTTCCTATCTGGGGGTCGCCAGAAATGCGTGGATCGTCTCCTATGGCAAGCAGAATTATCTCAAATACCTGTATATGGGAGCGGCCCTCGCCAATGTATTGCTGAATGCGCTGATGATCCCGCCGTGGGGCGCGTCCGGCGCCGCGCTGGCGTCTTTGCTGACGCAGATCAGCACCATTCTGGTATTTCCGGCGCTGATCAAAGATCTGCGGCCCAATGTCAGACTGATGCTGGACGCGATTCTTCTCAGGAATGTTTTTTGAAAAGGAGAAAGAAATGTCTGCATTTGATAACGCCACCCTTATGATTACCGGCGGTACGGGGTCGTTCGGTTCTACGGTTCTGAAGCATTTTCTGGACTCTGACCTGAAGGAGATTCGCATCTTCTCCCGCGATGAAAAGAAACAGGACGATATGCGCCATGCCCTTCAGGCGAACCACCCGGAGAACGCGAAAAAGGTGAAGTTCTACATCGGCGATGTGCGCAGCCCCCAGTCCATCCGAGACGCGATGCCGGGTGTTGACTACGTTTTTCACGCGGCGGCCCTGAAGCAGGTGCCGTCCTGCGAATTTTTTCCGATGCAGGCGGTTCAGACCAACATTGTCGGAACGGACAATGTTCTTCACGCCGCTATCGACGCGGGGGTGAAGCGCGTAGTTTGCCTGTCCACGGACAAAGCCGCTTACCCTATTAACGCGATGGGCATTTCCAAGGCCATGATGGAGCGCGTGATCTACGCCAATGCCCGCATGGCGGCGGAGGGCGGAGGTACGACCATCTGCTGTACCCGCTACGGCAATGTGATGTGCAGCCGCGGCAGCGTCATTCCGCTGTTCATCGAGCAGATCAAGGCGGGCAGGCCCATCACCATCACCGACCCCAATATGACCCGTTTTCTGATGAATCTGGATGAAGCGGTGGAGCTGGTGATGTTCGCCTTCCAGAACGCGAACCCCGGCGACCTGTTCATTCAGAAGGCGGACGCGTCCACCATCGGCGATCTGGCCAAAGCCGTCCAGCGGCTCTTTGGGGACACGGGCACCCAACTGATCGGCACACGCCATGGGGAAAAGCTGTTCGAGACGTTGATGACCCGGGAAGAACGCCTGCGCAGTCAGGATATGGGGCGCTATTTCCGGGTGGCGGCGGATAACCGCGACCTGAACTATGACAAGTTCGTGGTAAAGGGCGAGGTGCATACGATGGCCGACGAAGCCTACACCAGCCACAACACCACCCGTCTGGATGTGGAGGGGACGGTGCGGAAGCTTCTGACCACCGATTACGTTCAGAATGAATTAAAGGGCATTCCGAATGTCTGAAAACCAAAGGAGAAACGGATGAGGATTGCCTATATCATTCTCTGCCATACAGACCCCGAGCACATTCGGCGGCTGACGAAAAAAATTACCGGCGGCACGGATGACGAAGCGTTTATTCATGTAGATGGCAAGTGCGACGCAGCGCCCTTCGAGCAGACGCTGAAAGACGTGCCGCAGGCGCATTTTTTGTGCCAGAGGATCCCGGTCTATTGGGGAGGATATTCCGCCGTCGAAGCGACCGTTCAGCTGCTCAGAGCCGCCCTTTTATGGGAAGGACAGCCGTTTGACCGTTTCGTGCTTCTGCAGGGGCTGGATTACCCGATCAGAACGAATCGGGAAATCCACGCCTTTCTGGAGGAAAAAGCCGAAACGGAATTTCTCCTCGCGCAGAACATTTCCCAATGTGCCGATCCCCATGAGACCCATAAGTATTCGCTGTACTGGTTTCTGGATTCGAAAACAAAGCTGTGGGCCAAAATCTGGCACAAGGCCAATTCCGTTCTTTTTTTGAGATCGGGTCGCATTCCTCATTGGAAAAAGAACTACGTCAGGAATCAGACGGGCGAAAAAATGGACATTTATCAGGGCTGCGCCCAGTTTGGCGTGACGAGAAAGCTGGCGGAATATCTGGTGCGCTTTCATGATGAAAATCCGGGCTTTAACCGGTATTTTCGCACCATGTACGCGCCGGATGAGACTTATTTCCACACGATCGTTTACAATTCCCCGTTTGCGGCGCATACGCCCAAGGGTAAGGCCGCCGCAAGCCCGCATTTGACGGACTTTGAAAACCTCACCTATTTTGAGTACCCGACGGACGTTACCCTTTTTACGGAAAAGAAGGACTGGCCGAAGCTGCGGGACAGCGGCTTTCTGTTCTTCCGCAAGGCGTCCAGCCAAAGCAAAGAATTGCTGGACTTCATTGACGAGCAACATCGGACGCAGGAAAAGGAAGAAGAATCAACGACCCCCCTTCCCGCGGTGGACGGGAAAGGACACGGACAAAGCTCGCAGACGGCTCAAAGGCAGATACGGCGCGCTTCTTCGGATATGCCCAAAAGCAGGAATAAAGGCGTTTGAAGTAGAATGCTACATTGTTTTTTTAGCGCGCGTCCTGCTCAGACATCTCGGGACGCCTCAAAGGAGATTCAATCGTGGAAGCGTCTGTTTTCAAAATGACCCATGAACAAAGCCTGCAGCAAAATGGCTACACCGTCTGTTCTCCCATCAGCGGCAGCATGAAGCCGCTGATAAGGCCGAACGTGGACAGCGCCGTGTTTGTTCCGCCGGAGAAGATACGCAAATATGACGTGGCGCTGTACCGGCGGGAGGGACAGGCCATCATGCACCGGGTCGTCGGGTTCCGGGGCGAAGATACCCTCATCCGCGGGGATAACAGCAGCTATACGGAAACCGTGCCGCGCCGGGAGATTTTCGGCGTGATGCAGGGCTTTTACCGGGGACAACGCTACGTGGCCGCGGACAGCCTCGGCTATCGGCTGTTTTCCCGGTGCTGGGTCGCCATGGCCCCGCTTCTGCCGCTGATAAAGAAGATTTACCACATTTTGCGGAAGTAGCTCATCCCCACCCCTTCGGTGTATCCTGCTCGGCCCTCCGAGCAGTGTACATAAACATTCTATCGGAAAGGAGGAACCCGACCATGAAGTATGAAGCTCCTGTGGCGGTCGTTGTCGATTTCGAGAACGACTATGTGGCGGCTGTAGGTGGGCATCCCAGCAGGACCGCTTAATTCCCGGTAGATTCAGCGGCGAAATCGCGGTACGAAAGTATCGCGGTTTCGCCCATCCTGGAGGAGAAAACCATTTATGTTTTATATAAAAATCGCCAAGCTTCTGGTGCAGGTGAACAACCATTATGAGCTGATTCGGCAGCACTGCCAACCTTATTTGGTGGAACCATATCGGGAACCCGATCTCGTTATGGAAGCAGACGAAAAAGAAATCGCCTTTGGGAAGGCATGGTTTTTGCAGCATGAACATACGGAGATCACCGATGCGGCATCGGAATTTTCCAGGGCGCCGTATACCATTTATCCCCAGCTCCCGCAGTTTGATGCACTTTGGCTCCATTCGGCGGTCATGGAAATGGACGGCGAAGGCTATGCGGTGACGGCCCCCAGCGGGTACGGAAAGACCACTCATGCCCGGCTCTGGCTGAAGGCGTTCCCCGGCAAGGCGCGTATCATCAACGGGGATAATCCCATTTTTCGCAAGGAAAATGAAGATTTTATGGCTTATGGTACACCTTTTTGCGGCAAAGAGGGCTATCAGGTGAATATCGGCGTTCCGCTCAGGGGCTTCTGCTACCTGAAACACGGAGAAGCCAATTCCATTCGGCGCTTGGAGCCGTCGCTGGCCTTTGGTCAGTTGATGCGGGAATATCAGGGACGTTTTACACCGCAAAATCAGGAAAAGTATATGGAACTGCTGCAGCAGTTCGCGGAGAAAGTCCCCGTTTATGTGCTCACCTGCAATATGGACGCGGAGGCGGCAGTCGTGGCTTACGAAGGAATGAAACATGGCGGAAATTGATCTGGTATGCCCGTGGGTGGATGGCAGCGACCCGGCGTGGCAGCAGGAACGGCAGCGCTATGTTCCGACGGAATTGCAAAGCGGCGTTTTGATGTACCGCGACTGGCAGCTGATGCGTTACTGGTTCCGCGGCGTGGAACGGGCGCTGCCGTGGATCCGCAAGGTGCATTTTGTCACGTGGGGCCATCTTCCCCCGTGGCTGAACACGGAACATCCGAAACTGCACGTCGTACGGCACGACGAGTTTATCCCGAGGGCCTATCTGCCCACGTTCAGTTCCAGCGCCATTATGCTCAATATCCATCGTATTCCCGGACTGGCGGAGCAGTTCATTCTTTCCAATGATGATTGCTATTTTCTGAATGACGAGATGGAACCGTCCGAATATTTTCAAGACGGTCTGCCCTGCGATCAGCTGCATATCAAGCCCATCACCGAGGTCTGCACCGACAATTTCGGCTATATCCTCTGGAATAATATTTCCTGCCTGAATGAGCACTTCGACCTGCGGACCTGCATGACGCAGCACAAAGACCAATGGTTCGCCGACTGCTATCCGGACAAGGTGCTGGCGGACAACTGTTTGGCCGCGTCCCTGCGCCACTTCCCGGGCTTCGATTGCCCGCACCTTCCGCAGCCCTATCTGAAAAGCACGTTTGCAGCGGCGTGGGAAAAGGCACGTGTGCGTCTGAACTATGCCAGCAAGCAAAAATTCCGTACATGGTCAGATCATACGGAATGGTTGATGCGGTATTGGCAGCTGGCTTCCGGGCAGTTTGTGCCCTATGTGCGTCAGGGCGGGCAGGCGATCTCATTGGACTTGGAGAAGGAGAAAATCAAGGAAACGCTTCTTTCCACCCAAAACCGCGTCGTCTGCCTGAACGAAGGAGAACGGTCTGTAGACTACCTTTCCAGACGCGCCTATTTGAAGAATTTGTTCGAACGCGTATTGCCCCAAAAGTCCGCGTTTGAAAAGGATTGAGGTGGACGAGTTGGAAAAATTGGCGTTGGTGATTCCATCCCAGCCGTTGGACGCGGAAGCTCGTCACGACCGAGCCACGGCAGAGCTGCTGGCGCAAATGCTTCCGCAGGAGTTTGACTGCACCTGCGTTCAGCCGAACCTGAAAGCGGCGCTGCAGCCCCGCTCGGAAGACAAAAACGCGCCTACCTACACCCAGCGCAGCTATGCCCTGTGGCGCAGGACGCTTCCGCCTCCCATCGAAGCCTTTGACGCGGCGTTGGCCATGGACGGGCTGCACCCTTGGGCGCTGGCAGCGTTGGAGGGGCTGAATGCCAAGCGGCGGTACGTCTGGCTTTGCGACCTGCCGGAGGAGTATCTGCTGCCGGAGGATATCCCCTTCTTTGCCGAGCACTATGCCGCGCTGACAGGAATTTTCTGCGCCAGCGAAGCGATCCGCGAGGATTTTGGCCGCCTGTTTCCTTCCCTCGCCCCCAAAAGTACGGTGATCACGCTGCCATTGGATACGGCGTA
>ERZ780226.1273-NODE-1273-length-20042-cov-29.654375_pt1 | contig 20042 bp, 15 predicted proteins | sample MGYA00511165_ERZ780226 | MGnify/ENA primary metagenome ERZ780226 (study PRJEB29588, sample SAMEA2152373) | human gut metagenome | biome: human gut; feature: human-associated habitat; material: faeces | place: Denmark | collected 2008/2010 ...
CAGACAGACAGACAGACAGACAGACAGACAGACAGACAGACAGACAGACAGACAGTACGCTTTGAGTGGTTAGATACGGTTCGCGTATTGGCTGCAGCACTGGTTTTGATATCACATTTCTGTTACTATTTTTCATTTGAGCGATTACATTTTATCAATAATTATTTCGCGGGTTCGACGGGCCGCATTGGTGTCTGCCTGTTTTTCGCTATTTCGGGATATCTGGTGAGCCATTCCTTAGAAAAGAATCATCATCTCATTCGCTTTTACTGGTTCAAGTTTGTTCACATCGTACTCCCGTATATTTCTTCTTATCTGGCTATATCATTTTTATTTATGCTGCTCGCTTTTGTGCGACCTGATTTTTTGAATCAGACGCCATTGAGCAAGGTACTCTTCGTTGGTGGTGATTATAAGGCATTTCTTATTGGACTTTTCCCTGTGGATGGGTATTTGAATATGTATCTTCATTTATCCGGATACTGGTTCGTGGGCGAATGGTTCATTGGGACTGTGGTTTCTTTATACCTGATTTCACCGGCATTATATATAGCTGCTAAGAAATGGCCGGTCATTAGTGCTGCCGTATTCCTTGCTCTTTCTATATGTATCTATCGATATGCTTCGCATTGGCCGGTTCATGGTTTCTGGTTTTGCCTCGTGCGTTTGCCTGAGTTCTATCTTGGGATTCTCTTGCATATGTATCGGAAGAAAGTGGAGCGTTACGAACGACGTTTGGTGTGGGGCTGTTTCTTCCTCATGGTGGTTGTTGGTATCATCGATATGATAGTGTATTCCTATCCATTTATAGCAGACCGATTTATCCCTCTGAAGCCAAGATCTTTCTTGTTTACGATTCCTATGATCATGGTTATATTTCTTGGCTACCAATACTTGAATCGAGTATTTCGATTACATACGATCAACGAATATAGTAAAAAGACGTATGTTTTCATGTTGATACAGCATATAGTGATCAATACTTTTATGTGGAATTTTGATGAACAAAAATTTTCTAAGTTTGGGGTTTTGTTTTCGGTGCTTCTTGTGTTCGGGATCACCATGTATCTTTCTGGAAAAATCGTTTCGATGTACAAACCCATAGAGAATAGTTTGTTGCATAAAATTGAATAAGAGCGATATGCTGAAAGTCTGATTTTTTCTTAGCTTATAGTCTCACCTTCCCCTTGACAAACGCAAAAAAGAAGTCTATAGTATGACCATACATGTGAGGATAGAGACATGATGGATCCTTGGTACACGCAAAGAGAGTCTGCGGCTGGTGGGAGCAGATGGTGGGGGGATCGATTACCGCTCTGGAGCAGGAGGATCGAAATCTTCCCGGGTGGCCTCGTTACCGGGCCGACAAGTGGAGCTTTAGCTCTGATTTGGGTGGAACCACGGAATACAACTTTCGTCCCTTAGGGACGGAAGTTTTTTTATTGCTTTCATGTTGCTTTCTGCGAAGCGGCTGAAATGGCAGAGCCAAGCAGAAAGCAGCAAAAATGGAAGCCACTGTCCCCAAGCAGTGAATGTCTGTTTTAGAAAGGAAGATACTATGATTACGATTCGTCTGAAAGACGGAAAAGAGAAGGAGTTCGAGAGCGCGGTATCTCTGGCGGATGCAGCGAAGGCGATCTCCAACAGCCTTGGCAAGAATGCGCTGGTGGCGAAGGTGAATGGCGAGCTGACGGATCTGCGCGATCCGATCGTGGATGGTGCAGAGGTGGAATTCTTCACGAAGGAGGATCCGGAAGGCCTTTTCACGCTGCGTCATACGGCGTCCCATGTGATGGCACAGGCGATCCAGCACCTGTTCCCTGGCGTGAAGTTCGCTATCGGACCGGCGATCGATGATGGCTTCTACTATGATCTGGACTCTGATCATGTTTTCAGCCAGGAGGATTTCGCAGCAATCGAGAAGGAGATGTCGAAGATCGCGAAGGAAAATATCCCGCTGGTGAAGAAGGTGCTGCCGCGCGATGAAGCGCTCCAGTATTTCAAGGATAAAGGCCAGGACTACAAGGTCATGCTGATCGAAGATCTGCCGGAGGAGGAAACGATCTCCCTCTATGAACAGGGTGACTTCACGGATCTCTGCGCGGGCCCGCATCTGAAGTCCACCGGCAAGGTGAAGACGTTCAAGCTGATGACGGTCGCTGGTGCTTACTGGCGCGGTGACTCCAAGAATAAGATGCTGCAGCGTATCTATGCGACGGCATTCTTCAGCAAGGAAGATCTGGATCATTTCCTCTTTGTCCGTGCGGAGGCGGAGAAGCGCGATCACAGAAAGCTCGGCAAGCAGCTCGATCTGTTCTCCTTCCATGAAGAGGGCCCAGGCTTCCCGTTCTTCCATCCGAAGGGCATGATCCTCAGAAATAAACTGATGGACTATGAACGTGAGCTTTTCAAGGAATTCGGCTATGTGGAGATCATGACGCCGGTCATCCTGTCGAAGAAGCTGTGGCTGCAGTCTGGTCACTGGGATCATTACAAGGAAAATATGTACTTCACCCAGATCGATGAGGAAGACTATGCGATCAAACCGATGAACTGCCCCGGCGGAATCCTGTTCTTCAAGACGCAGCAGCGTTCTTACAGAGATCTTCCGATGCGTGTCGGCGAATTCGGCCTTGTTCATCGTCATGAGCTGAAGGGCGCGCTGCACGGCCTCTTCCGCGTTCGCTGCTTCACGCAGGATGATGCGCACATTTTCATGACGCAGGAACAGATGAAGGATGAAGTCATCAAGTGTATGGCGATGTACCAGAAGATGTATGGTGTCTTCGGTCTGGAATACCATGTCGAACTCTCTACCCGTCCGGAAAACTCCATGGGCAGCGATGAGCTGTGGGAGATCTCCACGAATGCGCTCCGTGAAGCCATCGAGACGGCGGGTGTACCGTACCAGATCAATGAAGGCGACGGTGCTTTCTATGGACCAAAGCTCGATTTCCATGTACAGGACTCTCTGGGACGTACCTGGCAGTGCGGCACCATCCAGATGGATATGCAGCTGCCGGAACGCTTCGATGTGAATTATATCGGTGAAGACGGAGAAAAGCACAGAGCAGTCATGCTGCACCGTGCGGGCTACGGCTCTCTGGAACGTTTCATCGGCATCCTGATCGAACACTATGCAGGGGCTTTCCCGACCTGGATCGCTCCGGTACAGGCGAAGATCATCCCTGTCACGGACAAGAATCTGGAATATGCGAAGTCTGTCGCAGCGGCTATGTCCGAGTCTGATATCCGTGTCGAAGTGGAAGAGGCCAATGAAACACTGGGCTACAAGATCCGCAAGGCACAGATGGAGAAGGTACCGTACATGATCATCGTGGGCGATCAGGAAATGAAGGGTCACACCATTTCTGTCAGAAGCAGAAAGAATGGCGACCAGGGGTCCCAGTCTCTCCCGATGTTCGTTGCAAACCTGATCCGCGAGATCAAAGAACGGGAAAACTGAGATGGCTTACAAAGAATACCAGAGTGCTGATATCGCACGGGCCGCGCTCCGCATGTCTTTGACCGAGACGCGGGCAGATGAGAATGCGCTGAAGGAAAGGCTGGCAAAGGATGGCATCCGCGCTGTCGCTGTGAACTTTGGCGGAAAATTTCTGGATATCCTTCCGAAGATCTTCGAGTCGGCCATCGTGGCTGCACAAAGGCAGAAGGTCATCTCTGATACTCATGTGGGGGATGGCTCTGTGGTCGGAGCCATGGAGTCTGCCATCGAGCAGGTGAAGCCGATGGCAATCGGCATGAATGTCGGCGGCAAGATCGGTATCGCCCGCTGGAATGAGCATCTATGCGTTGCGATCTTTGTCGGCGTGGGTGTGCTTCATTTCAATGAGGTCACGGTGGGCATGGCGCACCGTGTCCTTCGGAATGATCTGCCTGATTGAGAAAATCATAAGGGGCAGGGAGTGGTTATCTCATACCTGTCCTGCATAAGAAAAGAGCTGGGGGCTTTTGCCTCCGGCTCTTTTTTGATGGGAGAAAGAGGGAGCCGTTTTTTCTTGACAGAAAAAGCCGGAGGCGGTACATTGAATGAAATTTGATGATTCGTTTGGGTGACAGGATGGGTGGAGGCTTTATGAAGGAAAAGATCAGTCTGATTCAAATGGATGTAGAGCTGGGACAGGTGGAAAGAAATTATGAAAAAGCCGTGCAGCTGATGGAGCTTGCGCTGGAAGACAAGCCGGACATTCTTGTCCTGCCGGAAACGTTAAACACCGGCTTCTTTCCGTCGCCGGACAGCGCACTCTATGCCGCTTCTGATGCAGATGGCGTGCAGACGAAAAAGGTATTCGGCGCATTTGCCAAGGAGCATGGCGTCAATATCGTGGCGGGCTCGGTCAGCGTTTTGGAAAATGGATGCGTTTTCAATCGAAGCTATATCTTTGATCGCAAGGGCGAGGTCGTTGCCTCTTATGATAAGATCCACGGCTTTAGCCCGATGGGAGAAATGAAGTCGTATACCGGCGGCTCTTCCACGGTCCACTTTACGCTGGACGGGATCGCCTGCTCGATGGCGATCTGCTACGACGTGCGCTTTTGTGAGCTGATCCGGACAGAAGCATTGCAGGGCGTGGATCTGTTTTTCCTCCCCGCTGCTTGGCCGCTCGTAAGGAAGGAGCACTGGATCACACTTTCTAAAGCCAGAGCGATCGAGAATCAGATGTTTTTCTGCGCCGTGAATGAATGCGGCCGTGCCGGCAGCACGCAGTACGGTGGAAATTCCATGCTGCTCTCGCCTCTTGGGGAAGAATTGCTCCATCTGGGTGAAAAGGAGCAGGTGGCCACGGCGGAGATCGATACGGATGTGCTGCAGGGCATCCGCGAGAGCATCAATGTATTTCGTGACAGAAGACCGGAATTGTATCATCTGTAGAAAAATAGGGGAAAGGCGTTTCGCCCTTTGATTTCGCGTGAAAGAGGGGGAGCGGGTTCAAGAGGTTCAAGAGGGAGAGGCGCGGCGCATAAAAATCAGAAGCGCCGCGGAGTATCGATCATGGCGATGCCCGAAGGTTTCTTGAAGAGCCGGTTCCCCGTTTGCGGCTTCCAAACATTGACCATTTTGACCGCGAATGACAAGGATTTCTCGCTTGCGCTCGAAATGACGGTGCGATAGGGTTCGCAGTCCCCAGCCACCCCTATCGCCCAAGAAAACCGTTTTGTAAAAAGTGCTTGACAAAAGTACCATGGATGGATATACTAATATGCGTAACTTACGTGCGGCCCGGTGGTGTAGTGGTATAACATGCCGCCCTGTCACGGCGGAGATCGTCAGTTCAAATCTGATCCGGGTCGCCAGCGCGGAAGTAGCTCAGTGGTAGAGCACAACCTTGCCAAGGTTGGGGTCGCGGGTTCGAGTCCCGTTTTCCGCTCCATATGGCGGCATAGCCAAGCGGTAAGGCAGAGGTCTGCAAAACCTTTATCCCCAGTTCGATTCTGGGTGCCGCCTCCATATTACAATCTATTACATTCATATAGACCTGCCGGGGTGGCGGAACTGGCAGACGCAAGGGACTTAAAATCCCTCGGATCGTGAGATTCGTACCGGTTCGATTCCGGTCCTCGGCACCAATTTGAATGATGAGCCGGAGCGTGATGCTCCGGCTTTTTGTTGTTTGAAAATGGGTGTGCGCTGGGAAGCGGTCAGGCATCGGGAAGCTGATGGCGCTGAGTCCCGGGCTGCCCAATGAATCGAGGCAAACTATGGCAAAGAAAGAAAAGAAAACGAATGTCATGCGCATTCTGGATAAAGAGAAGATCTCCTACGAGACGAAGTCTTATGACTACGATGAGGACGATCTCTCGGGCGTGCATGCGGCGGCAGAGCTCGGCTATGATCCGGACATGGTCTTCAAGACCATCGTCACGCATGGTGATAAGACGGGTCCTGTGGTCTTCTGTCTGCCTTCGGAGAAGGAGATCGATCTCAAAGCGGCGGCGCGTGTGAGCGGGAACAAGAGTGTAGAGATGATCCATGTGAAGGAGCTTCCCGGTCTCACGGGGTATCTGCGCGGCGGCTGCTCGCCGATCGGCATGAAGAAGGCCTTCCCGACCTTCATCGATGAGAGCTGCCATCACCATGCGGCGATCAGCATCAGTGCGGGCCAGCGCGGCCGTCAGGTGGTGCTCTCGCCGGATGATCTGATCTCCCTCATCGGTGCGAAGACGGCGGATCTGACGGCGAAGTAGAGAGGCGGAAGCCGGATGGCCTCATGCTGCTGCGTGCGGACTTTTCTCAATAAGAGGGATGAAGGTGGCGGCTTCGCCGCCTTATCGATAGGGCGATGCCCGAAGGTTTTCGGCTTCGGATCTCCAAACATTGACTGTCGAGTCGCGGATGATAAAGATTTCTCGCTTGCGCTTGAAATGACGATACGAGAGAGTCGCTAGTCACTCTCCTCCTCATCCCTCTTTCAAACAACTCATCTTTCGTGAATATCGCATATTATGGAAACACTGATTCAATCTGACAACGATTGAATCAGTGTTTCCATAGAAAACTGCGCGGCGCTTCTGATTTGATGCGCCGCACCAACCCCTTTGAACCTCTTGAACCCATAGAATCTGCTGAACCTCTTCGGCATGCCATCAAAGGGCAGCATGCCCCGTGGACGAACCTGATCCCGATGACCGGATACCATTTCCGTGCATCGGGATTTTTTATTTTTCATGCTGCGTATGCTATAATAAAGTGATATTTTGGATACGTGTGAGTTGTTATATAAAGGAAATATATTATGATGGAAAAGAAGTACTTCACCCTGACCTACGGCTGCCAAATGAATGAATCGGACACGGAGCGCATCAATGGACAGCTGGAGGAGCTGGGATATGTGCCGGCAGAGACGATGGAAGAGGCAGATATCATCATCATGAATACCTGCAGCATCCGTCAGAATGCGGAGGAGAAGGTCTATGGCAAGATCGGAGAGATCAAGAAGCTGAAGGATAAAAATCCGCATCTGCTTCTGGGGATCGCCGGCTGCATGGCACAGGAGAATAAGGGCAAGCTCATCGAGCGTATGCCGATCATTGATTTCGTCATCGGGCCATACCATATCCATGACCTGAAGGAGATCGTTTCGAAGGAGGATGCGCGCGGCGGCCATGTGGTGAAGACGGAGAGGAATCCGCACAGTGTGAGTGACTACAGCGAGCTTCGTGCGGTGCGTAAGTCTCATGTCTTTGCATGGATCCCGATCATGCAGGGGTGCAACAAGTTCTGCACGTACTGCATCGTGCCGTATGTACGCGGCCGTGAGCTGTCCCGCAGCGTGGAGGATATCTCGCGCGAGATAGAGGGACTCGCGAAGGAAGGCTATAAGGAGGTGACGCTCCTCGGGCAGAATGTGAATTCGTATGGTCTTGATTTCAGAAACGGGACAGACTTTGGGACGCTGATCCGCGCGATCGACAAGGTGGATGGCATTGAGCGCGTGCGCTATATGACGTCGCATCCGAGAGATATGACATTCGATATGGTGGATGCGATGGCGGATTCGCCGAAGGTGGCGCGTCATATGCATCTGCCTGTGCAGCATGGATCGAATGAAATGCTGAAGAAAATGAATCGCGGATATACGATCGAGCATTTCAAGGAGCTTGTTTCCTACGTCCGTGAAAAGATGCCGGACATCGTGCTGACGACCGATCTCATCACCGGTTTCCCGGGAGAAACGGAAGAGATGTATCAGGAGACGCTCGCGCTTTTGAAAGAGGTGCGTTTCGATTCGGCGTATACATTCATTTATTCGCCGAGAAATGGCACGCCGGCAGCGCGCATGACGGATCAGATCGATGAGGAGACGAAGCACCGCCGCCTGCAGGAGCTGATGGATGTGGAGAATGAGGTGAGCCTTTCTCTGAATCAGGCGATGGAGGGCAAGACCTATCCCATCATCGTCGAAGGCCCGTCGAAGCAGGAGAATGTCTGGTATGGACGTACATCGGGCAATAAGATGATCCTTTTCCCGTATCAGGAGGGCGTCAAGGTCGGCGATACGCTCGAAGCGAAAGTCGAGGTCGGACAGACGTGGGTGCTAAAAGGGAAATTGGTGTAGTTTCGAGTTTTCTTTGAACGCCTATCTACATAGTGAGGAGTTAGGAGTGAGAAGTGAGGAGTGGCGGAAGGGGCGCACAGTTCATATAGCGCCCCAATCCCCCTTTTTTATTATTGTGCGCGTTGCGTAGTATAAAACTTGGCGGCGCTTTATTATTGTTTTGCGCCGCACCTTCACTCCTCACTCCTCATTCCTCACTCCTAACTTGGAGATATATGCCTTTTGCCTAAATTAGAATGACCAGAAAGAAGGAACAAGACCATGGCCAAAACGCCCTTGATGGCACAGTATAAGGAAGTCAAAGAGAAATACCGGGACTGTCTGCTTTTTTACCGTCTGGGCGATTTCTATGAGCTTTTCTATGACGATGCGCTGACGGCATCGCATGAGCTGGAGCTGACGCTGACGGGGAAGTCTGCGGGAGCGGATGGCCGCGTACCGATGTGCGGGGTGCCTTTCCATGCGGCAGAGCTCTATATTTATCGGCTGATCCAGAAGGGGTACAAGGTGGCGATCTGCGAGCAGCTGGAAGACCCGAAGAAGGCGAAGGGGCTGGTCAAGCGGGATGTCATCCGTGTTATCACGCCGGGGACGATCCTTTTTGAAAATTCCATCGCAGATAAGTCGAACAATTATCTCATTTACCTCTTAGAGGCGGACAAGGAGATCGCCGCCGTGCTCGCCGATGTCTCGACGGGCGAGTGCTGGTGGGGGACTTGGGACAAGAAGAAGGAGCAGGATGCCTTCTTCGATCTTCTGTCGGTATATAGTCCCGCAGAAGCGGTGTGTCTCGTGTCGGATGATTTCTATGAGAAGCTCTCCCGCTTCGCTGCGGCGCGCCTCGGGGCCTGTCTCCTGACGCGAAGGGATGATGGGGACGAGAGCGCGATCCCACCGGCGGCAGCGTCTATAGAGAATCGCCATGTGCAGAAGGCCTTCGCCCTTCTCTCCGGATACCTCAAGGAGGTCATGCGCTCGGAGGCGGCGGATTTCCATGATCCGCGGCCGATCCGTGAGGATCATACGCTGACGCTCACCGAGGAGTGCCTTAGAAATCTGGAGATCACGAGGAATATGCGTGACGGCGGGCGGCGCGGCACGCTCCTCGAGCTTCTCGACTATACGCATACAGCGATGGGGGCGCGCCTCTTGAAGCGTTCTCTGGAGCGACCGCTGACGGATGTGAACCGCATCATACTGCGCCAGTCGGCGATCGAGGAGCTGACACAGCACATGACGGAGCTTTCACGTCTGGAAGAGATGCTTTCCGGCGTCTTTGACTTCGAGCGTATTCTTTCCCGTATCGAGGCGAATTCGACTTCGCCCAAAGACCTGCTCTCTCTCAAAGCGACGCTTCGCGTGGTGCCGCAGGTGAAGCAGCTCCTCTCCGGCGCAGGCTCGGTGCTTTTGAAGAAGCTGAACAGCCAGCTCTCGACGCATGGCCCTGTCTTTGACCTTCTGGACCGCGCGATGAATGAGAACGGGACGGGCAACATCAAGGACGGCAAGTACATCCGCGAAGGCTTCTCCGCCGAGCTGGATGAAGTGCGCTCGCTGTCGGAGAACAGCCAGAAGTACATCCAAGAGCTGGAAGAGAAGGAAAAGGAAAAGACGGGCATCAAGCTCAAGATCGGTTTCAATAATGTCTTCGGATACTATTTTGAGATCTCCAATGCGAATAAGCTCCCTGTCCCTGCGTACTATGTGAGAAAGCAGACGCTCGTGAATGCGGAGCGCTATATCACGCCGGAATTGAAGGAATTCGAGATGAAGGCGCTCTCTGCCAAAGAAAAGACAGAGCAGCTAGAGCTCAAGATCTATCAGGCGGTGAAGGCGGAAATCCGGCCGGAGATCCCTGATATGCAGAAGACAGCGCGTGCGCTCGCAGCGGTGGACTGCCTCGCCAGCCTTGCGCGGGCAGCGATCAAGGACCGCTACATCCGTCCGTCGATCATTAGCCCGAAGGATGGGTATATTTCCATCAAAGACGGCCGTCATCCGATGGTCGAGCATGCCTTGAAGAGAGACATGTTTCTCCCGAATGATACGGAGCTGAATCATCGGAATCAGGAGATCCTGGTCATCACGGGGCCGAATATGGCCGGTAAGTCGACCTACATGCGTCAGGTCGCCGTCCTCACCATCATGGCGCAGCTGGGCTCTTTCATTCCTGCAAGGAGCGCGGTCTTCGCGCCGGTCGATCGCATTTTCACGCGCGTCGGCGCGACGGATGACATTTCTACGGGGCAGAGTACCTTTATGGTGGAAATGCAGGAGGTATCCTACATCCTTAGGCATGCGACGAAGAACAGTCTTATCATTCTGGATGAGATCGGACGCGGCACGAGTACCTATGATGGCATGAGCATCGCGAAGGCGGTCGTGGAGTATATCGATCAGAAGATCCACAGCTATACGCTCTTTGCGACGCACTACCATGAGCTTTCCAATATGGCAGAGACAAGCCCGCGGATCAAAAATTACACGGTATCCGTCAAGGAACGGGGAAAGGATATCACCTTCCTGCGCCGCATCGTGCCGGGCTCGGCGGATCGGAGCTATGGGATCCATGTCGCGCGTCTCGCGGGGCTTCCCGAGTCGCTTCTTGCCAGAGCCGATGAGATCCTTCTGGGGCTTGAGAAGGAGGATGGGAAGAGCCGTCCCGCTCCGGAGAAGCCGCAGGCAACAGCTGGCGCGATGGATCTTTTCAGCTCGCCCATCATTGACGAGCTGGCTAGGCTGGATGTCATGAGCAAGACACCGATCGAAGCGATGGAGATTTTATTCCGGCTGAGCCGCGAAGCGAAGGAGGGACGCTGATGGCATTGATCCATGTACTCGATGAAGTGACGGCGAATCAGATCGCCGCCGGTGAAGTGGTGGAGCGTCCGGTGAACGCCGTCAAGGAAATGGTAGAAAATGCCGTGGATGCTGGCGCGAGCGATATAGAGGTGGAGATCGCGGACGGCGGACTCACCTACATCCGCGTCACGGACAATGGCAGCGGCATGTCGGCAGAAGATGCGAAGCTCTCCATCGTGCGTCATGCAACGAGCAAGATCTCAACGGTGGATAACATCTATCACATCGCCTCGCTGGGCTTCCGCGGAGAGGCGCTGGCGAGCATTTCTGCCGTCTCCCGCACGGCGATCACGACCCGGCGCCAAGAAGACGTGGAGGGCACGATCGTCGAAGTCGAGGGTGGGACAGTCAGTGAAGTGAAGCCGACCGGCGCGCCGGGCGGCACGACGATCGAGGTGCGCGATCTCTTCTATAATGTGCCTGCCCGGAAGAAATTCCTGAAATCCGAACGGACCGAGGCCAGCCGCATCAATACGATGATGGGGAAGCTCGCACTCGCGAATCCGGATATTTCCTTCCGTCTCATCAATAACGGACGTACCGTCATCGAGACACCGGGAAACGGCCGGCTCCTTGATGTCGTGTCCGCGCTCTACGGCACGAAGACGGCTGGCGAGATGCTCGAAGTCTCGGGCGAAAACGAAAGAGGCATCCTTTCGGGGCTCATTTCCAAGCCTTCGCTTTTGAAGAGCAGCCGCCAATACCAGACGATCATCATCAACCGCCGCGTCGTCGAGAGCAGCGCGGTGTCGAAAGCCGTCGACAATGCCTATCACTCGCTGCTCCCTAAGAATGGATACCCGATCCTTGTCCTCGCCTTCACTGTCGCTCCCGAGTCGATCGATGTGAATGTGCATCCGCAGAAGCGGGAGATCAAATTCTCTGATGAGCAGAGCATCTTCCGCCTCGTCTATCACAGCGTCCTTCAGTCGCTGACGACCAAGGATACGCCGGATGAGATCGCACGCGAAATGATCAAAGACCCGGGGCATCAGGTGGCAAAGGAGAGCGACTTTGACCTGACGTCTGTCAAGGTCGAAGAAGCGCGCTCCGTGGGGCCTGACATCGGACTCACGGAAAAAGAAAAGGATCCCGCGCGCTGGGGAGAGCCGGGGGCCGTCTATGCGAGGGAAGAACGGCGTCCGATGCCCGCCTGGCATCCGCAGGGAAAACCGGCAGGAGAAAGGCGGGAGATCCCCTTTACGCCCTCGATCTCCAAAGAGAAACTTTTCTCGAAGGAGTCCGTCTTTCCGGGTGTAACGCACGAAGAAAAAGAAGGGTTCACGCCCGAGGTGCTTTTCGATGCGCCAAAGGCCGAAGAGCCGATCATTCCTTTGGGGCAGGTCGCCAAGTGCTTCATCCTCTGCCAGCGGGGGATGGATCTCTTCATCATCGACCAGCACGCGGCGCATGAGCGCGTCCGCTATGACCGCCTTGCGGCGCGCGCAGAGGGCATCCCCGTACAGGAGATTCTGGTGCCCTACCTCCTTCATGCCGACCCCGAGGATCTCGCGCTCTTGGAAGAGCATGAGGCGGATCTGGCGCGTCTTGGCATCACCTTCGAGCAGGCAGGCCCGGACGTCATCCGCATCACGGGAAGTCCGGAGGATCTCTCGGAAGCGGACATGGACCGGGTGATGAAGGACATCACGCGCGCTTTCCATGAGAAGGACGTGCCTTCGCCAGAGACGATGCGTCATCGCATGATGGCGTATGCCGCCTGCCGCGGTGCGATCAAGCGCGGAGATCCCTTGAATATCCGACAGATGAAAGAACTCATCGTCGACCTCTTCCACACGAGCCGCCCCTTCGTCTGCCCGCATGGCCGCCCGACCATCGTGAAATTCACCCCCGAAGAGCTGGGAAGGCTCTTCAAACGCCCATGAGGACGGGCGTCACGACCATCCGCCATGCGGACTCCTCCATCATCAAAGAGGCGAAGCGGCGCGGAGAAGCGCTGGGATTTCCCTACATCCCGCGCGGCGATACACTGGAAGAGATGACGGAGGAGACCGGGCTTTCCGGATTCCTCATTTACGGAAAGCAGCTCCCTCTTTACTGGTCTGACGGCGAGGAGTACCGCTTCCATATGGGGACGGCGGTGCTAAGGACCACGCAGCTTCGAAAAGGAAATCCTGACCGTCTCTGCGCTCTTCTTCCTGCGGACGGCCCCTGTGATGTGCTCGACTGCACCTTCGGGCAGGCAGGGGACTCGAGTACGATGTCATGGTTTTTGACGGGCAGAGGGCGTGTGACCGCGCTGGAAAAAAGCCCCATCCTCTATGAGGTGGGACGCGCCGGCATCGCAGGCTACGCGGATAAAGACGAGAGCCTCACCGATGCCGTCCGGCGGATCCACCTGATCCATGCCGACTATAGAGAGTATCTGGCAGGCTGCAGGGATGACGCCTACGATGTCATCTATTTCGACCCCATGTTCCGCCATCCGGTGAAGCGCAGAGAAAATGATATGGAAGGCTTTCGGGCGGCAGCGGTGTATGACAGCCTGACGGCAGGTATCTTACGAGAAGCTCTCCGCGTCTGCCGGAGGAAGGTCATCGTGAAGGAGCGGCCCTTCGCTGGCATTTTCAGAGATCCCATCTTCACGAACGTCTTCATGAAAAGAGGGCAGTCGACCGCGTATGGGGTAATAGAGAAGCGGTGACTGGTAGCTAGGGATTAGTGGCTAGGGATTAGGTTTGCGATACGAGAAAACCGCTAGTTTCAAACCTTCGCGGCGCTTCTAGTTTTTATGCGCCGCACCAGCACTCCTCACTCCTCACTCCTAACTGGCGAGCAAAGCTTTTATCCACAAACAAGGGGCGCCCCGCCCCATGGGCTAAACCCGAACCCCGAAGTTTGAAAGCAGAGATGAGGGATTAGACTAAAAGACTAGGAGACATTAGACATCAGAAGTCAGACATCTGATATCTGACTTCTAAAGTCTCCAAGTCTTGGGCATTGCCCCATACATATTCGCGGCGAAGCCGCCACCACCATCCCTAATCCCTAGTCACCAGTCACTAGTCCCTAGTTACTATTTCACCCCGAAAGGAGCTTCACCATGCCCAAAGAAAAACTCATCACCATCCTTGGCCCGACGGCTTCAGGAAAGACGGCGCTCGGCGTGTACCTCGCGAAAGCGCTGGGCTCGGTCGTGATCTCCGGAGATGCCTTTCAGGTGTACCGCCGCATGGATATCGGGACAGCGAAGGTGACGAAGGCGGAGGCAGAGGGCGTCCCCCATTTCCTCGTGGACTGCCTGGAGCCGACGGAAAGCTACTCGGCCGCGGATTTTCAGGAAAAAGCGAAGGCTATCATCCATGAAGAAAATGAGAAGGGCCGTATCCCGATCGTTGTCGGCGGGACAGGGCTCTATATCCAGTCGCTTCTGGAAGGCTACGAATTTCTTCCCAAGGTCGGGGGAAGGAGCCGCTGGGAGCATCTCCTTGCCGAAGAGGGGAAGGAAGCGCTCATCGAAGAGCTTCAAAAGCGGGGCGCAGACGTGCCGATCGACCCGCAGCGCATGGTGAGAAAGCTCGAGCTTCTCTCTTCCGGAAACAAGGACAGAGAGGCGGGCAAAGCCCACACGCGGATCTATGACGGCCCGGTTTTGGGAATTGCTATGGACAGGGCGATATTATATGATAAAATAAATAAGCGGGTCCACCAGATGATGGAAGCAGGACTCTTAGAGGAAGTCAGGTCACTTTTGGAAACGGGCGTTCCGGAAGCTTGCCAGGCCATGAAGGGCATCGGCTATCGCGAGATGATCCCTGTGGTTCGCGGTGAGCGCACGCTGGAAGAAGCTGAGGAGCTGATCCAGAAGAATACCCGTCACTTCGCCAAAAGACAGCTGACCTGGTACAGACGAATGCCATATATTCACTGGGTGGAAAAAACACCATCAGACGGAGACATATGGTACAGGGAAATCTTAGCCTATGTCATTTCACAAGTTAGAGGAGAATCACAAGATGGAAGGTAAAATGAATCTGCAGGACACATTTTTGAATGAAGCAAGAAAGGAAAACGTGCCGGTCAGCATCTTCCTGATGAATGGTGTCCAGCTCAAGGGCAAAGTGAAGTCCTTCGACAGCTTTACCGTGCTTTTGGTCAGCGAAAACCGCTCTCAGCTGATCTACAAGCACGCTATATCTACAATTCAGAGGATCTAAACGATAACAATGGATAAAAAACTGAAACAGATCAAAAACGAGGCGCTCGAACTTTGTGCGCCTGTTTTTCATGAGATGGAAGAAATTTCCCTCTACAACACGCAGAAAGTCCTCGAAGCTTTCCGTAAGCATCACCTCTCTGCCTATCATTTCGCACCGTCCTACGGCTATGGCTATGATGATCCCGGCCGCGGCAAGCTCGAAGAGATCTGGTGCGACGTTTTTAAATGCGAGGCGGCTCTCGTCCGCCCGCAGTTCGTCTCCGGCACCCATGCGCTGGGGACCGTACTTCTCGCTCTCCTCGAACCTGGCGATACCATGCTCTCCGCCGTCGGCACTCCCTATGACACCATGCAGAGCGTCATAGGCATTTCCGGCAACGCTCCGGGAAATCTGAAGTCCCGCGGCGTCCACTACAAGGAAGTGCCGCTCAAAGGCGACACCTATGATCTGGAAGGCATCGCAGCCATGGTCGATGAGCACACCAAGCTCGTAGAGATCCAGCGTTCGCGCGGTTACAGCCTCAGAAACTCTCTCTTCCCGGAAGACATCAAGAAGATCATTGACGTCGTCAAAGCAAAGAACCCGAAGACCATTTGCTTCGTGGATAACTGCTACGGCGAATTTACAAACAAAGAGGAACCGATCGAGCTTGGCGCAGACATCACTGCCGGTTCCCTTATCAAGAATGCCGGCGGCGGATTTGCACCGACCGGTGCTTACATCTGCGGCAGAAAAGACCTCGTCGAGCGCTGCGCGCACCAGCTCACTGTCCCCGGCCTCGGGGACGAGATGGGCTCCTACGCAGCTTCCTATCGTCCCTTCTTTGAAGGCCTCTTCCTTGCGCCGCACATGACCCGTCAGGCTGTGATGGCGGCAGAATTCTGCGCCGCTGTTTTCCAAAAGCTCGGCTTTGCCGTGACGCCGGAGCCGGGACATCTCCGCACGGATCTCATCACGACGGTCGCTTTGAACAGCGAAGAAAATATGTGCCGATTCGCCGAAGCTATCCAGAGCTGGTCGCCTGTCGACTCCGATGCGACCCCAGTGCCCGGTCCGATGCCCGGCTACGTCGATCCCATCCTCATGGCAGCCGGTACCTTCGTACAGGGTTCCACGATCGAAATGTCTGCTGACGGTCCTGTCCGTCCGCCCTATATCATGTACTTCCAGGGCGCACTCACTTTCGAACATGCCGTCCTCGCTGTCATGGGCGCTGCAGAGAAGATCATGGGGAAATAGTGACTGGTGACTAGTAGCTAGGGATTAGGACGATACGGGATGACCGTAGCCGCCATATATCTTTCATAACATAACAAAAGCGCGCTTCCTGTGATTCGGGGCGCGCTTTTTGAATGGCATATCGCAAAGTGGAGGGAAGAGGCGAGAATGGAGGACGGGCATCCTGTATCGTCCTGATCTCTAAGGTTTGAAAGCAGGGCTGAGGGATCAGACTGAAAGACCATGAGACATAAAGACGGGGAGACATCAGACAACGATGTTTCCCATTTCTTTTTTTACTCATGTAAACATGTTACCGCCAATGAAAAAGATTCCTCGACTTCGCTCGGAATGACGACACGAGAGTATCGCTGATCTATCATTTCGTGGCGCTTTATATGATGATGCGCCGCACCGCCATTTCTAATGCAAGCGAGGCTTTCAAACGGAATCAAAGGACGAGCCGCCCCCTGCGAATCCCTCATCCCTCACCACTAAGCCCTGCCCATCGCACACCTTTTATGTTACAATGGAATGCAAATCACATCCGCGATGGCGGAGAAAAGAGGGACGCAAATGGGGAAACAAATTCTTCTCGTCAATGATCTTCCCGGCTACGGCAAAGTGGCACTGGCAGCGATGATGCCGGTCCTGGCGCACATGGGCCATATCACCTACAATCTGCCAACGGCACTGGTATCGAATACACTCGACTACGGGAAATTTGAAATTCAGGACACCACGCACTTCATGAGGAACACACTCAAGGTCTGGCAGGAGCTCGGCTTTACCTTTGATGCGATCTCCACGGGCTTCATCGTCTCCCATGAGCAGGCGGATCTGATTTCCTCCTACTGCTGCGAGAAGAGAAAAACAGGGACGAAGATCTTCGTCGATCCCATCATGGGAGACGAGGGGCATCTCTACAACGGTCTTACCGAAGACACCGTGAAGGAAATGCGGGAGCTTGCGAGAAATGCGGATTACATGGTGCCGAACTATACGGAAGCCGCTCTCATCGCAGGCGCGGCATATAAGGCAGAAGGCCTGACGTGGGAAGAGGCGAAAGCACTCTTGAACAAGCTCCATGCCATGAGCCAAGGCTCGGTCATCATCACCAGCGCGAAGGTCGATGGAGAAGACGCTGTCGCAGGCTATGATGCCGCGCGCGACGAATATTTCCTCCGTACCTTCACCATGGTGCCGATCCGCTTCCCGGGGACGGGCGATATTTTCTCCTCCATCTTCATGGGAAAGATCCTGAATGGCGAGCCGCTCATCCGCTCCGTCGAGAAAGCGATGGGCGCGGTGAAGCTCCTGATCATGAAGAACAAGGACAGCCAGGACACCTTCAAAGGGATCGCCATTGAAAATTCGCTGGAGGTGCTGGACTGATGCCAAGAAGACCGAAGATCCGTATCACGCTCATCGATCGCAAAGGCCCCTGTCCCTGTCACCGCGGTCACCGCGTGGGGGACTCGTGGGATTTCGACAAGGATAGAGGAAATCTCTGCCCCATGGCGATGCATGTCGCCTTCCCCTATGTAGATATCCTTCGCTACGGCGGCGAGATCCCCCAGTGCGGCGTGGAGAAGGGCACGGCCCTCTTCTGCTGCCCGGATGTCGATACGATCAATGTGTTTAAGATAGAGAAATTGAGTGACTAGGGACTGGTGACTAGTCACTAGGGATTAGTAGCTAGGGATTAGGAGTGACTGGTGATTGGAAGACCAGAAGACATCAGATCCTATCGTATCGTCATTTCGAGCGAAGTCGAGAAATCTTTTTCGTTCGCGGTCTGGAAGAGGATGTTTGGAAATTCCAAACGGGAAACCTGTTATCCTCAATGCTTTCGGGCATCGCCCCCATATATACTCGCGGCGAAGCCGCCACTACAAGTTTGAAAGCAGAAACCGCGCTTCATCTATCCCCTTCCTCTGGAAGGGGAACGCCCGAAGGGCTTGCGCAAGCGAACTGAATTTTTAGGAGCAAAGCGACGCTAAAATCCAGTGAGACGCCATTTCGAGCGAAGCGAGATGGGGGCTCCGAGGGAGAGGAAAGTCCCAAGCCAACCTCCGCCCCTTCGGGGCACCTCCTTCCAAAGGAAGGAGGGAAAAAAGAGATCGGGCATCACTTTATTTATACTCTGCGGCGTTTAGATCCTTCGACTCAATTCTTCTGTTTCAGATCATTCATTTTCTAACATACAACGTTTTTCTCCGCTCAGGATGACGAAAAGCGCCGCACTATCCCCGCCCCACCCATAGAACCCGCTGAACCTCTTTCGCAAACAATCAAAGGGTAACACGCCCGGGCTAACCCTGAACCCCGAACCCAATTTCCAACCACCCAAAGGAGCCAACCCTATGAAAGAACAGATGAAATTCGTCCGCAAATTGCCGGAACCGATCGAAGTGCAGCAGGAGATCCCGCTGCGCGCACCATACAGAAAGCTGAAAACAGAAAGAGACCAAGCCATCGAGGACATCATGACAGGGAAAGACGACCGACTTCTTCTCATCATCGGCCCCTGCTCGGCAGACAATGAGCCTGCCGTCCTCGACTACTGCACGCGCCTTGCGAAAGTCGCTGACGAAGTGAAGGACAAGCTCTTCATCGTGCCCAGAGTCTACACGAATAAGCCGAGAACCATCGGCAAAGGCTATAAAGGCATGCTCCACCAGCCGGATCCCGAGGGCAATGAGAACATGATGGAAGGCATCAAGGCCATCCGCCGCATGCACGTCCACGTCATCGAGGAGACCGACTTCACCTGCGCTGAAGAGATCCTCTATCCGGAAAACCACCGCTACCTCTCTGATCTTCTCTCCTACGGCGCGATCGGCGCGCGTTCCGTCGAGGACCAGCTCCACCGCATGATCGCCAGCGGTGCCGGTATTCCCGTCGGTATGAAGAACCCGACCTCCGGCGACCTCTCTGTCATGATGAACTCCATCGAAGCCGCACAGAATGAGCAGGACTTCCTCTTCCACGGCTGGGAAGTCCACACCACAGGAAATCCGCTCGCCCATGCCATCCTCCGCGGCTACGTGAACCACTTCGGCACCAGCATGCCGAACTATCACTACGAGAACCTGAAGAAGATCCTCAACCTGTATGGCGAAAGAACGCTCGCCAACCCTGCCATCGTCGTCGACTGCAACCATAACAACTCCGGCAAGAAATACATGGAGCAGATCCGCATCGCCAAAGACGTCATGGCTAGCCGCCGCTACTCTTCCGACGTCGCCGGCATCGTGAAAGGCCTCATGATCGAGAGCTACATCGAAGATGGCAGCCAGAAGATCGGCGAAGGCGTCTACGGCAAGTCCATCACCGACCCCTGCCTTGGCTGGGAAAAGAGCCGCGCCCTTATCCTCGAGCTCGCGGAGCTGGTATAAGGATACAGGATCGGCGGGACTTGCCCGAAAGGACGATCTTGCCGGTTTGAAACGAGTGCTTTTGACAGGCTAGGAAGGCTCATAAAAAAGAGCATCGCCCGATGATCAGCCCCTGTCAAGGTAGACATGGCAAATATCTAAAAAATTATAGCCGTAAGTTCCATGTTGGTGTTTTAGCATCAGCATGGGATTTGCGGCATTTTGTTATGCCGCGAATTTCGCTTTGTATTTCTGAATCCGCTTGTTTTCGGCAATCGGGAACTGTTCAGGGTTCTTCGCATTCAGAGCTGCCATGCGAACTT
>ERZ780226.1275-NODE-1275-length-20036-cov-2.957810_pt1 | contig 20036 bp, 21 predicted proteins | sample MGYA00511165_ERZ780226 | MGnify/ENA primary metagenome ERZ780226 (study PRJEB29588, sample SAMEA2152373) | human gut metagenome | biome: human gut; feature: human-associated habitat; material: faeces | place: Denmark | collected 2008/2010 ...
CTTGACCGTGATCTCGTCCATGACAGCCAGCACGGGCTTGACGTAGATCTTCGTGGGGGCCAGCAGGGCCTCGCCCAAGGGCTTGTTCATGCCGTCGAAGGTCTTTTTCAGCACATCGGGGTTGTTGTCAATGTCGAAAATCTTGCGCACCAGCGAGAAACCGTTAGAATGCACACCGGTGGAGGGCAGCGCAATAATGACGTCGCCCGGCTGCATCGTGGAGTTGTCCAAAATCTTGGCCTTGTCCACCACGCCGACAGTGAAGCCTGCCAGGTCATACTCATCTTCGGGCATCATGCCGGGGTGCTCGGCAGTCTCGCCGCCCACCAGGGAGCAGCCCGCCTGCAAGCAACCCTCGGCCACGCCCTTGACGATCTCGGCAATCTTTTCCGGGATGTTCTTGCCGCAGGCGATGTAGTCGAGGAAAACCAGCGGCTTGGCACCGGCGCAGATCACGTCATTGACGCACATGGCAACGCAGTCGATGCCGATGGTGTCGTGCTTGTCCAGCAGCATGGCGATACGCAGCTTGGTGCCGACGCCGTCGGTGCCGGAAATCAGAACAGGATGCTCCATGCCGGTGCAGTCCAGCTCAAACAGGCCGCCGAAGCCGCCCAGACCGCCGATAACACCGGGGATATTGGTGCTCTCCACCAGAGGCTTAATGCGGTTGACCGACTCGTAGCCGGCGGTTACGTCTACACCAGCAGCGGCGTAGCTGTCACTTTTGCTAATACTCATAATTCTTACTCTCCTGAATTCTGAATTGGCACCGGAACAGAGTATCTGCCGGTAAAGCAGGCGTCACATACGCCGCGATTTAAGTCCTTTGTAATGGTGGAAAGCTCCTCCACCGTGAGATAATCCAGGGTATCCACCCCAAGGAGCCGACGGATTTCCTCATTGGTTCTGCCATGGGCAATGAGATGCTCGCTGTCGGGAATATCCGTGCCGAAAAAGCAGGGATACATGAATCTGGGGGATGCCACCCGATAGTGGATCTCCTTTGCCCCCGCCTCGCGAATCAGCTGTACGGTTCTGCGGCAGGTGTTGCCACGGACAATGGAGTCATCCACCACAATCACGCGCTTGCCCCGAACGGTAGATGCCAAGGCGTTGAGCTTAATCCGCAGCGCCTTTTCCCGCTCCGCCTCTCTGGGCTCAATGAACGTCCGGGCAATATAGCGGTTTTTGACAAAGCCGGTTTGCAGGGGCAGTCCGGACTCCCTAGAAAACCCCATGGCAGGGGTAATGCCGGAATCCGGTACGCCAATGACGCAGTCCGCCTCCACGGTATTCCGCCTGGCAAGGCAGCGACCAGCCTCCAGCCGCACCAGATCCACGCTGGCACCGTCGATTACGCTATCGGCACGGGAGAAATAAATGAACTCGAACATACACAGGCTGCTTCTTGCCTTGATGCCGCTGGGCACAGAGCGATAGGTGCCTGCGCCCAAATCCGCCACCACAACCTCGCCGGGCTCCACCTCGCGGATGAGATGACCGCCCAATACCGGGAACGCGCAGGACTCGGATGCAAACATAATCGAGCCGTCTACCTCACCGATGCACAGAGGACGGAAGCCGTTGGGATCCCGGAATGCCACCAGCTTGCCCTGGGTCAGCAGCACCACGGAATAAGCGCCCACCATATACTGCATGGCGTTAATCACTGCATCCTCAATAGTACCGGCGCGCATCCGCTCTCGAACCAGAAGATATGCAATGACCTCCGCAGAGTTGCTGCTCTGGAAAATGCCGCCGCGGTTTTCGGTTTCACGGCGCAGTTCCTCGGCATTCACCAGCCGACCGTTATAGCACACTGCCATGGAACCGGAGGCATGAGTCACAACCAGCGGCTGGGCATTGATGGTTGCGGTATCGCCGCCGGAGGCATAGCGCACATGCCCGATGGCAGCGGGACCGGTTAGCGTCTTGAGGTTCTTGTCGTTAAACACATCCGGCACCAGACCGGGACCCTTATGCAGGTGGAAGGTTCCCTTGTCCACCGAAGCAATTCCGGCAGTCTGCTGACCGCGGTGCTGGAGGGTATACAGGGCAGTGTAGACGCTGTGGGCTGCGGAAAGGCTGCTGCCCTCTTTCAGAGCAATACCGAATACGCCGCACTCCTCGCCATACTGCCGGGATGAATAGCAGGCTTTCGCCTGGAGGCAGTTCTTCATCTTACTTGCCCAGGACCCGGCGCAGGACCTCCTGATAAGCGTCCTCTACACCGCCCAGGTCACGGCGGAAGCGGTCCTTATCCAGCTTTTCACCGGTCTTGGAATCCCACAGGCGCGCCGTATCAGGAGAAATCTCGTCTGCAAGAATGATGGTGCCGTCGGGCAGACGACCAAACTCCAGCTTGAAGTCAACCAGGGTCACGCCGACGCTCTTCCAGAACTCCTTCAGCACATCGTTGACCTTGAATGCCATGGTTTTAATCGTCTCGATCTCCTCGGGAGTTGCCAGCTTCAGCGCAATGGCATGGTAGCTGTTCATAAGGGGATCGTTCAGCTCGTCGCACTTATAGGAAAACTCGATGGTGGGAGCATCGAACACAATGCCCTCTTCCACACCATAGCGGGCTGCAAAGCTGCCTGCGGAGATGTTGCGGATGATGACCTCCAGGGGCACAATCTGAACCTTCTTTACCACAGCGTCGGTATCGGACAGCTCCTCAACAAAATGTGTAGGAACGCCCTTCTCCTCCAAGAGCTTCATGAAATAGTTGGTCAGGCGGTTGTTGATGGCGCCCTTTCCGAGAATAGTGCCCTTCTTCTGACCGTTAAATGCGGTAGCGTCGTCCTTGTAGGAAACGATGCACAAATTGGGATCTTCGGTGGAAAATACCTTCTTTGCCTTGCCTTCGTAAAGCTGCTCTACCTTTTTCATAGTTTTGCTACCTCCATCTGTAAATTCTGATCTTTTACCAATACGGCTTCTGCCATAGCACGTTTATAATCTCTGAGCTTTTCCGCCAGCTCCGGCTCGCTGAGCGCAAGCATCTGCACTGCCAGCAGTCCTGCATTGTCCGCAGCGCCAACACCAACGGTGGCAACGGGAATTCCCGCAGGCATCTGGACAATGGAGAGCAGACTGTCCAGTCCATCCATAAAGGAGGACTTGATAGGCAAACCGATCACCGGCAGAATCGTCTGCGCTGCCAGAACGCCGCCCAGATGCGCCGCTTTTCCTGCTGCGGCAATGATTACGCCAAAGCCGTTTTCCTCGGCATGCTTGGCAAACTCCTCCGCCTCGGCAGGGGTACGGTGCGCAGAAAGAACCCGCGCCTCAAAGGGAACCCCAAAGCGCTTGAGCTGAACCAGCGCACCGCGGACCACCGGGAAATCGCTGTCGGAACCCATGATAACGGCAACTTTTTTCATATTCCACAACCTCCTATGAAAATGAAAATGCAGGCGCAAAGAACGGGTCCTGCGTCTGCCAGATGACTTTATGTTTGGGTACACCGATCCCGCCAAGCAGCAAAGAGAAAGAACACAGCAACATTTCCGGCACCTCCGCTTTTGACGTTTTTGAATCGGACAGCCCCATTTTACCGTATTCCCGATTTTTTTGCAAGACTGTCCGGCACCCCGAAAGAAATTTTGTAGCACTGCACAGGGAAGGGCAAAAGTTGCATCAAAACTTAGTAAAATTTCAGGATGTGCGCTCCCAATTGGGCAAAAAAAACGCCCCACCACGGCATCGCTTTCCGCAGTGGGGGCGCCATGTTTTCCTCGTTCGGGCTTATTCCTCGCCCTCTTCTCCCTCCAGCCAGGTAAAAGTGTCGAAGCAGCTGAAGTAGTCCTCCAGGTTCTCCTTTGCCTCTTCCACAGACATGCCGGGCATTACATCGGAATCATCGCCGTTGCTGAGAATAATCTCAAAGCCGGTTTCTCCTCCAGTAATGCCCAGGAGGATTTCCTCCCCAAATAATTCGTCATTTTCGTTGATCTTTGCGATCCATTTTGTCACGATCTGTCACTCCCAAGTTAATGGATTATACAAACAGCATGATTATAATCGCTTCTATAGGGAATGTAAAGAGGGTTGGAGGATAAATCTTACCAAAATCTCAGGATTCTTTTTGTGCCTCGATTTTTTCCGCCAGCTCACTTAAATACATCCAGCGGTCCAGCTTCTCCTCCAGCGTCTGTTCCAGCTGCTCCTTTTCCTCTGTCAGCCGCTGGAGCGCCGTATAATCGGTGGCATTGGCTTCCACATCCCGTTCCGTCTGTGCAATTTTCTCCTCCAGCTGGGCAATCTCCTCCTCGATGATCGCATATTCTCGCTGCTCCTTATAGGAAAAACGGAGCTTCTGGGGCTTTGGCTCCCGCGGGGTCTCCCTTTTCTCCTTCTTCTCCCTGACCTCCGGGCCGCTTTCCCGCCGCTTTTCCAGATAGTCCGTATAGCCGCCGGTGTACCGCAGTACCTCGCCGCTGTCGCTGACCTCAAAAATCTGCGTGGCGATCTTGTCGAGGAAATACCGGTCATGGCTCACCGCAATCACGATGCCGTCAAAGGACGCAAGATAATCCTCCAGAATGGTCAGGGTTTCAATGTCCAAATCGTTGGTGGGCTCGTCCAGCAGCAGCACATTGGGTGCAGACATCAGAACGCCCAACAGGTACAGCCGCCTTCTCTCTCCGCCGGACAGTGCGCCGATGGTACTATACTGCAAATCCCCGTCAAACAGGAACCGTTCCAGCATCTGACTGGCGGAAAACGTTCCCTCCGCCGTTTTCACCGTAGCTGCAATTTCGTGGATATAGTCATAGGGTCGCTGATTCAGGTCCAGTTCCCGCCCCTCCTGAGAAAAGTAGCCGATTTTTACGGTTTCTCCCCAGGTAATTTCACCGGCAGTGGGCTGAATTTTCCCGGCAATCAGCTCCAACAGCGTGGATTTTCCTGCGCCGTTGCGTCCTACCACGCCGATTCGGTCCTCCCGTCCCAGCAGATAGGAAAAGGGCTTTAACACCTGACGACCATCATAGGACTTTTCCACGTTTACAAGCTCAACGGTCTTCTTGCCCAATCGGGAGGACATGGCAGCAGTCTGTACGGTGCTCTGGGTTTCCGGCGCATCCTGGGCTTTGAGCTCGGCATACCGGCGAATGCGGTCCTTTGCCTTGGTGCCCCGCGCCTGAGGTCCCCGAATGATCCACTGGTACTCCCGGCGAAGCAGGGTCTGGCGCTTGCGTTCCGCCGCCTGGGCATAGTCATAGCGCTGCTGCCGAAGCTCCAGATATTTCGAATAGTTCGCCTCATAGAAATAGAGCTTTCCCCGCTCCACCTGGCAAATCCGATTGCACACCCGCTCCAGAAAGTACCGGTCATGAGTGACCATGATGATACCGCCCCGGAAGCTGCGGAGCCACTGCTCCAGCCACTCCACCATATAGGCGTCCAGATGGTTGGTTGGCTCGTCCAGCAGCAGCACATCCGCCGGATGAATCAGCGCAGTACACAGGGCAACACGCTTCCGCTGACCGCCGGACAAGGTGCCGATTTTCTGGTCATAATCCGTCAGCCCCAGCTTGGTGAGCATGGTTTTCGCTTCGAATTCCTTGAGCTCCCGAAAATCCCCTGGAAAGCCCAGAAATACCTGCTCTAAAATGCTGGCATCGGGATTCATCTCTGGATTCTGCCGCAGATAGCTCACCTGCACATTGGGGTCCCGGCGCACCGTTCCCTCATCCGGTGCTTCCGTGCCGGACAAAAGCCGCAAAAGCGTACTTTTTCCGGTGCCGTTGACGCCAATGACGCCGATTTTCTCCCCCTGCTCCAAATAGATGGAGGCGTCCTCCAGCAGGGTTTTCATGCCGTAATTCTTTGATAGATGCTCTGCCGAAAGCAGCATGATGTTCATCCTTTCCAAAATGCCACAGCGGGCGACGCGGATTGTTCGCGCCGCCCAGCCATGTCACATTATCTTACCGTTAATAGCTTATCCCGGAATACGTCGTAAAAATCCCGTTTTGAGTCGCCCAGTTGCAGCAGCTTTCCGCCAGAACTATGCTTTCGAATGGTGACCACATCATTTTTCTCCAGCCAAATGCCGTTGCTTCTGCCGTCGCAGGTCAAAAGGCCCACCTTTCCGGTATCGTGCTTGCTGCCCAGCACCGTAATGTCCACCCGGGCAGTTTCCGGCACAATAATGGGTCTGAGTCCCGGCAAATGGGGCGCAATAGGCGTCACCACAAACACCGGCGTTCCCGGCGGCACCACCGGTCCGCCCAGCGACACGTTATAGGCAGTGGAGCCAAACGCCGTGGATACCAGAATGCCGTCGCACCGGGTTGCATAGGCAAAGCTACCGTCAATGGATACCCCCAGCTTTACCACCCGTGCAAATCCCTGACGTCCAATAACCACATCGTTAAACGCCTGCTCACAATAGGTAACCCGGCTATTTTCCACTGAGGCAGACAGCAGCGGATAATCCTGAAGGGTATACTTCCCTGCCAATACCGCGTCCACCGCCGCCTTGACGTCCTCCCGCTCCACCTGAGTCAGAAAGCCCAGGGTGCCCAGATTGACGCCCAGCACCGGATGACTCAGCCCCAGGAGGTTTAAATCGTTGACACACTGGAGATAGGTTCCGTCTCCGCCCAGTGCCAAAATAATGCCCGGAGCTTCCGGAACCTCAAAGTGATAGTTCTGATAGGCGTCCTGATAGCTCTTGAGGATTCTCACCCCACAGCCCTGTTTTCGAATATAGTCCTGGAGCCGCCGGGAAAATGCCAGCTCCGGGTCCTTCTGGCGGTTCACCGCAAGATAAATTTCCATATGTATACTCCCAATGTTCGGGTGAAATAGTGTCTTGTTACGCCTGCTCCAGCCGTCCCAGCTTCCGATAGGCGGTGAGCAGGAACGTGGTAAAGCAGGTCAGTGCAGAAATGGTATCTGCCACAGGCTCTGCCGCAAATACGCCGGTGATGCCAAAGCCAATCCGGGGCAGGATCAGAATCAGTGGAATCAGCAGCATGACCTTCCGATACAGCGCGAAGAATGTTGCTTTTTTCGCCTCGCCCATGGCAACAAAGGTGTTCTGTGCCGACATCTGGAGACTCATAATAAAGTTCATGCAGAAGAAAATGCGGAACATGGGAATTGCCGTCTCCATGAGCTGCGGATCGTTGTTGAAAATTCCAATGAGCTGACGGGGAAACAGCATCAGCACCAGCCACGCAAGAACCGCATAGGTGACGCTGGCTTTCACTAGGAACCAGAAGCACTGCTTTACCCGCTCATATTCCCTTGCGCCATAGTTATATCCGGTCACCGGCTGAGCGCCCTGTGCAAAGCCGCTCAGGGGCATGAATACCAACTGACTCACGGAAGTGGCAACGGTCATGACCGTCACATAGATATCTCCGCCAAACCGGCTGAGGCTGGCATTGAACACTGCAGAAATTGCCGCTTCGGTGAGGTTCATAATAAACGTGGAGACACCCAAGCCCATAATTCGCATGGAAACATCCCACTGGAGCCGCAAGTACTTTTTCCGCACCCGAATCAGGTTCTTTTTGCCCAGCAGAAATGCAATGACCCATACGGCGGAAACGGTCTGAGAAATAACCGTTGCAATGGCAGCACCGCGAACCCCCATGCCGAATACGAAGATAAACAGTGGGTCCAGCAGAATATTGCACACCGCGCCAATGAGCACCGTCATCATCCCTGTCCGGGTAAAGCCCTGGGCATTGAGGAAGGGATTCAGCCCCAGGGTCAGAATCACCGGCAGCGAGCCGCTTAAATAAATGGTGATATATTCCCGGGCATAGGGATAGGTAGCATCACTGGCGCCAAACAGATACAGCACCGGCTTCTGGATGAAAAAGCAGATCAGCGGCACCGCAATGCCAAACAGCACCAGCAGCGTAATGCTGTTGCCCAGAACCTTTTCTGCCCCTTCATCGTCCTTGGCGCCCCGAAGAATGGAGGTCAGCGGTCCGCCGCCGTTGCCCACCAAATAGGAAAACGCAGCAATCGCCATGGTAATGGGATAGCACAGACCAATACCGGTCAGCGCCGTCTGTCCGATTCCGGACAGGTGCCCGATATAAATCCGGTCCACCACGGAATAGAGCGCATTGACCAGCATAGCAAGAATCATGGGAATTGCCAGCCGGGTAATGGTGCGGGGGATATTTCCCTTGGAAAAGTCGTTTTGCTGGGTCACGGAGGTTCCTCCAATCAAAATCAGTCTATTATGGTATTATAACATGAATTGCCGGCGGTGTCATTCTTTTTGTGCATTCCGCACTTTTTCTTCCGGATCCGCGGATGTCATTTTGCTTATTATATCGTAGAATTGTTGGAATTTCATTGTATTTTTGCAGGAACAATCATTAAAATTCATGTAAAAAGTTCTAATTTCCTTGTGATATTGTAAAATCTATGCTATACTCCTAAGTTGGAAAGATTATCGAGGGCACTGCCCCCTAATAGAGAGGAAACTGAAATATGGCAAAACGCAAATTCGGGGATCGTAAGGACGGACGCCGGATTCGTGATATCGATGGGCTGCACTGCATTATGATGCATCTGATGCCCAAACGTACCGAATCCGAGGTCTATCTGGAGTTTCCTATGGACGTGACGGATTTGCTCCCCTATATCGAGGAAAAAAACCGCCTTCATCCCGACTACAAAACCACGATTTTTCACTGTCTGGTCACCGCCGTTGCCCGGGTTGTCACCATGCGCCCGTATCTCAACCGCTTTATCTGCGGCAGAAAGCTCTATGAGCGGAACGATATTTCTCTGAGCTTTGTGGCAAAGCGCAAGTTTGTCGATCACTCCGAGGAATCCCTGATGACCCTGATCGCCAAGGACGACATGGACCTGGACTATGTGACCCGCAAAATTGTCGGCGATGTCAAGGAGCTGCGGGAAAGCCGCGGCAGCAATGACTTTGATGGCGTCATCAATGCCATTGGCAGTCTGCCAAATCCCATTCTTCACCTGTTCATCGGCATTTTGCAGCGGCTCAGCGCCTCCGGGCATCTGCCTGATGCGCTGACCCAGGGCGACACCAACCATACCACGGTGCTGCTTTCCAATTTGGGCAGCATTCAGTGCCCCTGCTGCTATCACCATCTCAACAACTACGGCACCAACAGCATTCTCATCACCGTAGGTGTGCTGAAAAAAGAGCTGCGGGTTATGCCTGACGGCTCTACCCAGCCCCGTGATATTCTGACTCTAGGCTTCACTTCCGACGAGCGTATTGCCGATGGCTTTTACTTTGCAAAAAGCCTGAAGCTGGCAGAATACATTCTCCAGCATCCCCAGCTTCTGGACGTTCCGATGAAGGAGGAGATTGCATATGACCGCTGAAGCCACCGTTCGCACCCCCTGGGAAGCCTATTCTGAGGGCGTCCCCATGCATCTTACATATCCCGACTGCGCCATGGTGGACATGGTAGAGCAGTCTGCCCGGAAAACGCCGGATATCGCCGCCTATACCTTCTACACCACCAAGGTTACCTACAAGGTATTTATGGAGCAGATTCAGGAATGCGCCAAGGCGCTGGTCGCCATGGGCATTCATCCCGGCGACAAGGTGACCATCTGCATGCCCAACACCCCCCAGGCGGTAATCATGTTCTATGCCATCAACTACATGGGCGGCATTGCCAATATGGTCCATCCCCTGTCCGCCCAGGAGGAAATTGCGTTCTATCTCAAGGAAAGCGGCTCTGTGGCAGCGCTGACCCTGCGGCAGTTTTATCCCAAATTCCAAGCCATCCGCAGCAAGCTCACCATTGACAAGCTGATTATCACCGGCATTGAGGACGCCCTCCACGGTCCCATGAAGCTGGGCTATCTGGCAACCCAGGGCAGAAAGCTGCCGAAGGTGCCTTCGGACGATTCGCTGGTGGTTTACTGGAAGGATTTTCTCCGTGCCGGCAAAAACGCCCCCGATCCCCGCTATGCCCGCAGCGGAAACGACACCGCCGCTATTCTCTACTCCGGCGGTACCACCGGCACCACCAAAGGCATTCTTCTCAGCAACCTGAACTTTAATGCGCTGGGGCTTCAGACCGGTGCCGCGGGCAACTGCCTGGTAGAGGGGCACAAGATGCTGTCCATCATGCCCATTTTCCACGGCTTTGGTCTGGGCGTCTGCATCCACACGGTACTCATCCACAGTGCCACCTGTATTCTGGTGCCGCAGTTTACGGCGGAAAGCTATGCCCAGCTGTTGAAAAAGCATAAGCCCAACTATATCGCCGGCGTCCCCACCCTGTATGAGGCGCTGCTGCGGCTGAAAAAGGCAGGGGATCTGGACCTTAGCCAGCTGGAGGGCGTATTCTCCGGCGGCGACTCCCTGTCCATTGAGCTCAAGCACAAGGTGGATGCATTCCTGAAATCCCACGGCTCCCAGGAGCAGGTCCGGGAAGGCTACGGCACCACCGAATGCGTCACTGCCAGCTGCCTGACCCCCAAGACCTTCTATCGAGAGGGCAGCATTGGCATTCCGTTCCCGGATACCTATTATAAAATTGTCATTCCCTCCACCCATGACGAGGTTCCCTATGGCACCATCGGTGAAATCTGCATTTCCGGTCCCACCGTCATGCAGGGCTACCTGGACAAGCCCAAGGAGACGGCGCAGACGCTCCAGCTCCATGAGGACGGTCTGGTTTGGCTCCACACTGGCGATCTGGGACTCATGGACGTGGACGGCTTCATCTACTTCAAGCAGCGTCTGAAGCGGATGATTATCACCAGCGGCTATAATGTCTATCCCTCTCAGGTGGAGAATGTCATCGACGCCCACGAAGCGGTTCTGATGAGCACCGTTATCGGTGTGAAGGACGACTATAAAATGCAGCGGGTCAAGGCATTTGTGGTCTTAAAGCCCGGCTACACCCCCTCTGAGGAGCTCAAGGCATCCATTCTGGAGCACTGTAAAAAGCGCATTGCCAAGTATGCCATGCCCCGAGAGATTGAATTCCGCGACGCCCTGCCAAAAACCCTGGTGGGTAAGGTCGCCTATACCGTGCTGGAGAAGGAAGAAGCAGAAAAGGCAAAGGCATAACTCAGGAGGCTTTTATGCAGTATATCGGCTGTCATCTCACCATCACCAAGGGCTTTACCGCCCTTGGCAACGAAGCCCTGAAATTGGGCGGCAATACGGCGCAGTTCTTTACTCGGAATCCTCGCGGCGGAAAGGCAAAGGACATGGATTTAGCCGATGTAGCTGGGCTGCGGCAGCTGATGGAAGCGCACGGCTTTGGTCCCCTGATCGCCCATGCCCCCTATACCATCAATCCCTGCGCCGCAAAGCCGGAGACGCTGGAATTTGCACGGATGACCATGGCGGATGATCTTCATCGGCTGGATTTGCTGCCGGGTACGCTGTATAATTTCCATCCCGGCTCCCATGTGGGTCAGGGTGCGGATGCTGCGGTAGAAAAAATTGCCGAAACCCTGAATCTGGTGCTCTATCCCGAAATGCAGTCCATTGTTCTGCTGGAAACCATGGCAGGCAAAGGGACGGAAATGGGACGCAGCTTTGAAGAGTTTCGTGCCATCATTGACCGAGTGGAACTGAAAGACAAAATCGGCGTTTGCCTGGATACCTGCCATGTCTCCGATGCCGGCTATGACATCGTTGGAGATTTAGATGGTGTGCTCCGGGAATTTGACCGCATCATTGGTCTTGACCGTCTTCGCGCCCTGCATCTCAACGACAGCATGAATCCTCCCGGCAGCCATAAGGACCGCCACGAAAAGCTGGGCAAGGGCTATCTGGGGCTGGACACCTTCCGCCATATTATGACCCATCCCCTGCTCCACGATCTGCCCAAGGTGCTGGAAACGCCCAATGAGCTGCCCGGCTACCGTGAGGAAATTCAGCTGCTTCGTACTATGGCGGACTGACAAATATAATTCGGACGCATGACAGAATTTCTGCCATGCGTCCTTTTTATTTGCTTAGCGGATTCCAATCGTCCAGAAGGATTTGCTCCTTCCCGTTTTCCAGGAACAGCACTGCATAACGGCTGTCATTTCGTGATAGTCCATGCACCGTATCCGGTCCCAGCTGCTCCAACAGCCATGCCGTATCGGTTTCCGGATCATAGCCATAAATCAGCGTTTTTTCGTCTCCGCATAGCGCGATCATGGTTCCGTCAGAATTCATTCGCGCCGCGATCACCTGTTTCAGCTCCAGTTCCGGCGCAAAGCTCCGTACTGTCGGCTCTTCGCTGCCGTCAAGTGGAACGCTGTAAAGGGTACATGCGCTGTCCAGATAGAACACCGTATCCTGCCGCAGCGCTGCCGCCATCATCCCCTCCGGCAGCTTTGCAATCAGCCGCTTCTCTCCGGTGGTAAAATCCACCTGAAGCAGTTCAAAATCGGCAGCCGCATCGGTTCCATCGGTACCGTGCAGTACAAGGAGCCGATCCTCGCCGTGGGAAATCCCCATGCTGCCGGAATACCCGGACAGACCGAGAAGATTCGCATCCTCACCTAAAAACAAGGGCTGCTCCTCCATGGTTTCCATATTCACATACCACACACCGTTTTGACCGTCAGCCAGCCCGTCCTGTTCCGCATTCCAGCGCTCAAACATCACATAATGCTCCGTGACTGCAATCAGATTTAGTTCGCCGACATCCTCAAGTTGCCCCAAGGCGTGATCGGCTCCAGTGGCAAGCTCCACTCGATGGAGGGTTTGTCCGTCCAGATAGCAGGCAGTCCGGAGCGCATCGTCGGTTATCCATTGGGCGTCCTTTTCCTGCTTCCAATAGGTGCTGACCTCGCCGGTGTCCCAGTCCATGGTGTCAACGTTGCCGCCCAGCTCCACCAGATAGCATATCCCATTCGCCTCTGTCATACGCTGATATCCGGCGCCTGATCGCGATATTCTGCCCCCGGACTGCTTCCCACAGCCGGTGAGCAGCAGCACCAGCAGCAGCAAAACACTCAATCGACGTTTCACTTCATCTCCCCCCCTTCTTTTCTTCCATTTTACGGATTCTAAGGCAATACCGCATAATTTGTCAATGAGATTTGGCGAGGAATTTTGCGTTACCAGTTGTCCTTTTCCTCCGGATAAAGGTCCGGCAGCAGCGCCGCCAAATTGGAGAATTCCTTGATGTTGTGTCCAAAGAGCGCCCGGGGCACCATCTCCGGAATGCTTTCCCCGTCCGGCACCAGCTTGATGATGCTACCGCTTTCGTCCAACCCATAGCCCATCCAGAAATGGGACTTGAACCAGATGCCGCCCTCTGCGTTTACCACCTTATGGGTCATCACCGCAGGAGAACCGCTGACCCCCACGGCGCACACCATGGTCGCGCAGCCCGGCGTACCGATCAGGCTCATATCATAGCCCAAATCCGAAGGCTTTTTGAAGCTGAGCTTCAGCGGGTCCACACCCAGTCCAATGTCCTCAGAGATATCATGGGTCACGCCCCAGGTTTTCTGATTGTTGGGCACCTTGGGGTCCAGCACATACGCCGGGTCCATGGCGCGGGCATAATAGTGGTCCTCCGGGTCCCAGATTTTATACCGCAGATCCGGTCCTACCGAATGCCAGCCGAACCACCAGTCCACCATTTCTGCAGTGACCCCCGGCATAAACGTGGAGTTCGCCACAAAGCCGGTGCCGTTGGGGGCTACCGTAAAGCCAACCTCCATTTTCACGTTTCCACGCAAAAATTCATTCCGGTTTTCGATGGGCGTTGCCAGAGCCGGGTCCGCCATCGGTCCGCGCCAAATCGCCAGCTTTTCCTGCGGAATGGGCGCCATCTCCCGGTAATAGTATTTGGCATAGGGGAGCTTCTTCTCTTCCTCTGTAATCGGTACCATCCATGTATCCTCCTGTTCGTTTTCTTATGATTAGTATACATATTTTATCGTCAAAGCGCAAGGATGAACAAAGAAAACAAGCAAAAACCAAAAAACTGCGCAGAAATCCCCGGATTGCAGAAACAAATTGCAATCCGGGGCTGCTATTTTTACTCCAGCTCAAACGCGCCGGTATACAGCTGATAATAGGTGCCCTTTTCGGCAATGAGCTTTTCGTGATTGCCCCGCTCAATGATATGCCCGTGGTCCAGCACCATAATCACATCGGAGTTTTTCACGGTAGAAAGCCGATGTGCGATCACAAACACCGTTCGTCCCTCCATGAGCTTATCCATGCCGCTCTACACCAGCGCTTCGGTACGGGTGTCGATGGAGGAGGTTGCTTCGTCGAGGATCATCACCGGAGGATCCGCCACTGCCGCCCGGGCAATGGAAATGAGCTGCCGCTGTCCCTGAGACAGTCCGCTGCCGTCGCCCTTGAGCACCGTGTCATAGCCCTGCGGCAGCATCCGGATAAACCCATCGGCATTGGCAAGCTTCGCCGCCGCTATGCATTCCTCATCGGTGGCATTCTGGTTGCCATAGCGGAGATTTTCCATTACCGTGCCCGTGAACAGGTCCACATCCTGGAGCACAATGCCCAGAGAACGCCGGAGATCCGCCTTTTTGATCTTGTTGATATTGATGCCGTCATAGCGGATTTTGCCGTCCGCGATGTCGTAGAAGCGGTTGATCAGGTTGGTAATGGTGGTCTTTCCTGCGCCGGTAGCGCCCACAAATGCCACCTTCTGTCCCGGCTCGGCATACAGCGTAATATCGTGCAGCACCCCTTTGTCCGGGGTATAGCCAAAGTCCACATGGTCAAAGTCAATGCGCCCCTCCAGCCTGGTATAGGTCACGGTACCGTCGGAATGGGGATGCTTCCAAGCCCACACTCCCGTATGCTCCGGGCATTCGGTGAGCGCACCGTCCACCTCCTTGGCATTGACCAGCGTGACATAGCCCTCATCCGTCTCCGGCGCCTCGTCCATAAACGCGAAAATGCGGGATGCACCGGCAAGCGCCGTAACAATGGAGTTAAACTGGTTGGAAATCTGGGCAATGGGTCCCGTAAAGCTCCGGGACAGGGTCAGAAACGACGCGATCATGCCCAGCGTCATGGTGCCGGTACCTGTCAGACCAAGGTTCGTTACGCCGGCAATCGCCATATAGGCGCCCAGAATTGCTACGATCACATACTGCACATAGCCCAATGCATTCATCATGGGCATCATGGCGTTGGCATGTCCGTTTGCCTTGGTGGAATTCTCCTGCCAGGCGGCATTTTTCTTCTGGAATTCCGCACAGGCTGCATCCTCATGGCAGAATACCTTTACCACCTTCTGACCGCCGATCATTTCCTCTACATAGCCGTCTAGCTCCGCCAGCGTCATCTGCTGCGCCGCAAAATAGTGTCCGGTCTTCTTCACCACCAGTTCCACCGCCTTGAGAATAAAGAACAGGGAAACCAGCACCACAATGGTCAGCCACACGCTGATATACAGCATGCAGAAGAACACTGCCACAATGGTGAAAGTCGAGGAAATAAACTGCCCCAGGGACTGGGCGATCAGCTGCCGCAGGGTGTCGGTATCGTTGGTATAAAGGCTCATGGTGTCGCCGTTGATGTGGCGGTCAAAGTAGGAAACGGGCAGCGCCTGCATTTTGATAAACATCTCGTCCCGGATGGATTTCAGCGTTCCCTGTGCAATGGTCACCATGGTTCGGTTATAGATCCAGGTTGCCAGAATACCGATGAGATACACCCCGCCGATGGTGCACAGTGCGCGGATCAGTCCCGTAAATACCGGCTGATCTTGCCCCACCAGCGGCACAATAGCGTGCTACAGTTATATGACATAATCACCATATTTTCAACACTACTTTTGTGTATTTTGTGATTGTTCAAGAAACGTTTACATTTCCTCTGCCTTGTTCACTGCCCACATCCCAGGCAGTGAACACCGTTGCCCCATTGCAAGTCCCACAACTATCACCGTGAGTATGCATCACCTAGCTGCCGGCAGCGTCAAGAAATACCCTTGACATTTTCATCATTGGTGATATAATATGTTCAAATTTGAATAATCTAATTTTGAAGCATTTAATTTAGAAAGGTGATGATTCTATGATTCCCAGCTTGGAGTTCTCCCAGAAGCTTTATCAGGCATATCAGCTTGCCTGTCATCCTCTGTGTCAGGCGTACCACCTGCCTCAAACCGCGCTGGACATTCTGCTGTTTTTGGCAAACAATCCGGAGTATCACACCGCCCGGGACATTGTAGAGGTCCGAAAGCTCAAGGCAAATCTTGTATCGGTGAATATCGCGCGACTGGTGACGGATGGCTATCTCACCCGCAGTCCCATTCCAGGCGACCGGCGCAAGGTGGCTTTGGCACTTACCGATCAGGCGCTCCCTATCGTTACCCAGGGTCAGGCATTGCAGCAGGAATTCTTTTCTGAGCTGTTTCGGGGCGTATCTTCCGCTGACCAAGCCGTCTTTCACCATGTGCTGGATGCCATGGCGCAGAATCTGGATGCTTCTCTGAAAGGAAATCAAAAATGAAACTGCTGCTTACCGTTCTCGTCACATTTTTTGCCGGTATGGGCGCAGGACTGGGCACCGGCTTTGCCGGCATGAGTGCCGCCGCGGTCATCAGCCCCATGCTCATCACCTTTCTGGGCATGGACCCCTATATGGCAGTGGGCATTGCGCTGTCCTCCGACGTGCTTGCCAGCGCCGTTTCCGCTTATACGTATGGGAAAAACAAAAACCTCGACATTCGCAATGGCATCATTATGATGCTGTCCGTGCTGCTGTTCACGGTGGTGGGCAGCTTTATTGCCAGCCTGCTCCCCTCCGCCACCATGGGCGGCTTTTCGGTGTTTATGACGTTCCTGCTGGGCATTAAGTTCTTAGTACGTCCTGTTATGACCACCCGGGAAGCCATGGAGGGCGTTTCGCCGAAAAAGCGCGCCATCCAGTCCATTGTCTGCGGTGTTTTGATCGGCCTCATCTGCGGCTTTGTGGGCGCAGGCGGCGGCATGATGATGCTGCTGATCCTCACCTCTGTGCTGGGCTATGAGCTAAAAACCGCAGTGGGCACCAGTGTGTTCATTATGACCTTTACCGCGCTTACCGGCGCAGTTTCTCACTTTGCCATTGGCGGTATGCCAGACCCGCTGGTATTTGCCTTGTGCATCGTATTTACACTGATCTGGGCAAGAGTCGCCGCACTCTTTGCCAATAAATCCTCGGCAAAAACGCTCAACCGCGTCACCGGTGTGATTTTGGTGATACTGGGGATTGCAGTCATGTTGTTTAATGTATTGACCTGAATGAAAAGCTGCTGCATCGAGTCATCCATGCAGCAGTTTTTTCTTGCCATTTTCCTGTTTATTTCGATATGATAAGTCCGATTGAAGCACAAGGAGGTCCTTTTTATGTCCATCGAACGGGTAAGAGCCTATTTTCGCTCTTATGGGATAGAAGATCGTATTCAGGAGCTGGATCATTCCAGCGCTACTGTTTTGCTGGCAGCAGAAGCCTTGGGTACAGAGCCCTGCCGCATTGCTAAAACTCTTTCGTTTCTGGTAAATGGCAGTCCGATTCTCATTGTGGCAGCCGGTGACGCCAGAATTGATAACGCAAAATACAAGGCATTCTTCGGAACCAAAGCAAAGATGCTCTCTCCGGAGGAAGCAGTCGAGCTGGTGGGTCATGCAGTTGGCGGCGTCTGCCCCTTTGCGGTAAATGATAGCGTAACCGTTTATCTAGACCAATCTCTTCGGCGATTTTCCACTGTGTTCCCCGCCTGCGGCAGCGCCAACAGTGCCATTGAGCTGACCATTCCCGAACTGGAGCAATATTCCGACTGCAAGGAATGGGTGGACGTTTGCAAGGGCTGGCAGCCAAACGAATAACAGGAAAGCGGACGCCCGACCAACTGCCGGACGTCCGCTTTCTATCTCAATTCCATAACCAAGTTTGCAATTGCCAAGGCGTCCCTTGGTCCTTGCGTTTTTATCGTACCATATATCCTCCCATATTTCTATCATAAACCCACGTTTTTCGTGGACTTCTCCTTTCATAATTCTGAGCTGCCCCTTCATTTATCAAAATGCTGCGGGTCCCCCAGGAATTCGAGAAAATATATTATAACCCCAGGTTATAGACTATTGCAATTTGTTATTTCATTCGCTATAATAGTGATATCAGAATGCTTGTGCCCCGGAAACAGAAGGGAGAATCCGACCTTGGAGCTAACTTATCTGTATTATTTTAAGGTCATTGCGGAAAAAGAGAATATGTCCCGTGCAGCCGAAACGCTTCATGTGTCTCAGCCTGCGCTGTCCAAGACCATTTCCAAGCTGGAAACCAGCCTTGGCGTAACCCTGTTTGAGCGCAAAAAGGGCAGGATCAGTCTCTCCCCCATTGGCCAGGAGTTCTACCGTCAGGTTGCCCGTGCCTTCGACTGTTTGGATGAAGGGCAGCGGATCATCGACGCCTACAAAGCCTCCTCCAGCTCCACCGTCACCATTGGCTGCCCGGTGGCGGACCTGCTCAACACGCTGCTGATGCGCTATCTTGCCGATCATCGGGACAGCACCCTTCAGATTTCCCAGTTTCTCTATAGCCCCGAAATGCTCCAGGAGCAGCTGCTTTCCGGCAAGCTGGACTTTGCCCTGACCCCGATTCCGCTGCGGAACCCGGAGATTTCTCAAATTAAGCTCATGGACGAGGAGATTCTTCTGGCTGTGGGTCCCACCCATCCCCTTGCCAAGGAGAAGTTTGTCCGCCTTGGGGATTTAAAGAATGAAAAGTTTCTGGTCAACGAGGCCAGCTTTGACCGCCGAGCCGTAACCGACAACTGCAAGGTACTGGGCTTTACGCCCAACATCGCCCTGTGCAGCAACGAATCCCGGATCATTGACGAAATGCTGGAATCCGGCAACGGCGTCAGCATGGTTCCTGCCAATGTCTTCTATGAAAAGCTCGGCGAGGGCTCTGTGGTAGGGCTTCGGTTTACCGACATTGAAATTTTCCGGTTCATCACCATCGTCTCTCGGAAGGACCGCACGCTGCTGGAGCAGCCCAAGCGGCTGTATAACTATTCCATCTCCTTCTTCCAGGAGTACGGCAAAACCCTCAGCGAATTCTTGGATTCTCATTTTCCGCCAATGGATTTCGGTCCCCGCAAAAACATCGGGCTCAATCGTGAGGACAACATTGCTGCGCCGGATCCCTCCGGCTATCATGGCAACGTCTGATTCCCCAGCGCCGATTCACTACTTTTTCCGGGAGGACACAGCTTGAACATCTTTATCATCATTCTGGAGCTGATCGGCACCGTGGCATTTTCCGCCTCCGGCGCCATGGTTGGCATCAAAAAGCATATGGACATTTTCGGGGTTATGATTCTCGGTCTGGTCACCGCAGTGGGCGGCGGCGTCATTCGGGATCTCACGCTGGGTATTACGCCTCCAGCCACCTTTCGTGACCCGATCTATGCCGCAGCCGCTTTGATTACAGCTGCCATCGTGTTTCTTCCGCAGGTTCAGCGCCTGCTGGAGCGGCATCAGCAGACCTATGATCTTTCCATGCTGCTGATGGACTCCATTGGGCTTGGGGTCTTTACCGTCATTGGCGTGCAGGCAGCCTTTGCCCAGTCCTCGTCCCACGGTATTTTTCTTTTAATTTTTGTGGGCGTCATCACCGGTGTCGGCGGCGGCGTGCTGCGGGATATGATGTCTGGCAACATGCCCTATGTGTTCGTCAAGCATATCTATGCCTGCGCTTCCCTTGCGGGTGCGCTGCTTTGTACGCTGCTGTGGCGGTTTTCCGCCGCCTGGGCAATGGCATTGGGCGCAGGTCTGGTGATTCTGATTCGCTGCTTGTCCGCCCATTTCCGCTGGAGCCTTCCCAAAGCCCATCCGAAGGAATAACAAATTTGCAGCCATTCCGGCATTTGCCCTTGACAAAACGCCGGTTATCTGATAATATAATCCAGTCGATTCGGAGAGATGTCCGAGCGGTTTAAGGAGCCGGTCTTGAAAACCGGTGATCCCAGCAATGGGACCGTGGGTTCGAATCCCACTCTCTCCGCCATTTCCCCTCTCCTTTATATTGGTATGCGGAAGTACCCAAGAGGCCGAAG